>CEQU01255448.1_pt1 | contig 11881 bp, 13 predicted proteins | sample 531031 | NCBI WGS metagenome assembly CEQU01 (sample SAMEA2621216, study PRJEB7988) | marine metagenome | isolation source: saline water (ENVO:00002010), including
CTCAACACAATCAGCAAAAAAAGATAATTATCCTTTTAATGTATGGAAATTAAGGAGATTAGATGGTAGCTCTGTTTATGTTAGCTCATACTCAGTATCTATAGGAGATAGATATAGCTTTGTTCAAATGGAGAAAACCACTAAAGAGAAATATCAGGAAGAAATAGAAAATTATTATAATAAACAAAACAATTCCTGATTATTGCTACTATTAGGCTATATATTAAATCTAAGCAGCAACCATGCTATCTTTTAGATTACTACAATCCAATAACTAAAAAAAGAATTAGGCAGTATCTTTATTGCAATAAGAAAGATGCTGAAAAAGTATTAAAAGCTAAAAATGCTGAACTCACTCTTATGAAGAATGGAATATTAAAATCAGATTACAAGGAATCTATCTCTATATCTGATGCACTTAAAATATTTATTAATGGTAAGAAGAATCAAATCAAGCCATCTACTATTAAATCTTATGAACTTGCTGTAAATACCATGAAAAGTATCACTGGAAATTTAGATCTAGATACTTTAAATAGATCACATAAGCATAAGATAGTAAGAGCCATGCAAGAGAGCTTAGATCCTACCACTATTAACATAAGATTAAGAGGAATTAGAGCTTTCTTTAATTATATGATAAAAGAAACTGAGCTGCTTAAAGAGATGCCTTTTTATATAAAGGAGATAGAGGATAAGGATAAAAAGAACAACTTTATTCATCCAGATCATTTAGATAAGATATTTGAGGCTACATTAGATATACTAGGAACTAAAAGAGAATCTATTTATAGTGGTATATTTTTTAATGATTTATGGAGAATCTATTTATATACTGGAATTAGGAGATCTGAGATTTATTCACTTAGAATTGATGGAGATTTCTTCCATGTATTAGGAAAGAGAGATAAGTATAGGATAGTTCCAATGCAAAAAGATATAAGCTCCTACCTAGATGCTCATCAGGATATGATTAAAACTATTCATCCTGAAACTATAGGCAGAGCATTTAGTAAAATCTGTAAGTATTTAGATTATGATTATACTATTCATTCTTTTAGGCATACTTTTGCATGTGAGATGCTATCTAAATATGATGGGAACATATGGAAAGTTAGTGAGTTGTTAGGACACTCAAACCTATCAACTACTCAGAACTATTTAAAATCATTTCCATTAGAGTATTTAAAGGCTGTTTTTAAGCCTAAAAAGGCATAAATAAGGCATAAATACAATATTCTCCTCTAAAGTATGCGGATTGCTAATCCGTCATGATGTAACAATCATGCATGAGTTCAAATCTCATACTCTCCGCCATGAAAAAGCCTCTTTAATCGGAGGCTTTTGTTTTTTATAAAGTCCATTAAAGCCTAATAATATCCAATATTTTAGGCATAAATAAGGCATAAATGAAAAAGCCTCACTAAATAGCAAGGCTCTTTCTGTGCGGACAAGGTAGAGAAGATCTTATATTGTTTCATTAAAATCTAGGCTAACATTCCATAGATTAGGAGCTATTCTAGTTCTATCAAACTTATTTATATATCCCCAGCTAAAACCAGCTCCTGACCTATCATGATTTGTATTAGGAAATGTATTGCAATCTTTTTCCATTAAAACTGGTAAGTGTCCTTGTAAAGTTTGAGCATATAATCCGCTTAAAGATGTGTCAGATTGAATATCAAACCATTCTCCTGATCCTAAGCCTGATCTAGCTTGATAATCTGAATCACTAACATAGGAAAGTTCCATAGAATAATTAGTTGGAGTATATCCATAGGAATGAGTTTTCAATACTGCTATCTCAGGTCTTTGAGTTTCATTATAGTTTTCCATTGGAGGTCTATTATTAAACCACATAGGATTTCTACTTGTTTGAACACTAAAAACATGCCCTCCTAAAGATTTCATCTTTTTATAATTTTTAAAGCTTGTTTGCTTTTCTGATACATTAACAGCATGAGGAGCTTCTATAATCTTACCTATTCTTAAACACCCTAACTTTATATCTGATGTATATGATGCTCCCATAGGCTCAATTTTTAATGCCCAATATCTATAAGTAGTAGTTGATCCTATCTTATAAACATGAGATCCATTCTCTGTAATTTGAATATGTGTCATAGGTGCTGGAGCAGCTGGATTAGCTAAGCCAGATCCATATGATTTCAATAAATTAGGTGTATGATTAATATTAGTTGCAAAAGTGTTAGTTTCTCCGCTTAAAACTTGAATTTTAGCTCCAGCTTGATATAGGTTATGCCCTAGTATCTGAATACAATCTATATTGCTATTAATATCAGGATTATTCATCTCATTTGATTCTCTCTGATATATATCCTCAAAGTATATTGTAATAGATGCACTTTCTCCATTAGCATCAAAAGTTATATAATTTGATGGATCATTATCTATTAAATCATATATATCATGTGAATTTATAATATTTATTGTGCTAGTTACTGCTACTGGAGTAGATTGTAATCCTCCTTGCCTTTGAGCAGTTATAAAATCTGTATAAAATCTAGGCTTTTTAATATATTGCATTAGCTCTGATAAACCTCCCTTGCTTGAATTTTAACTCCCTTTCCTAGTGTCCTTCTTATGCTTGTGATCATATAATAATAATCTCCTAACCTTCCAGTCATTACTCCTACAATCTTATTACTTAGTTCTTGATTTCTAAACTGAATAATATCTCCAATTTCTAAACCATATTTAGCTGGATTTATTAATGTAAATTCTACTATAGATTTAGTTTGAGCTGCTATCTTAAAATAGTAATTAGCTAATGCTGTTACTCCAGTTGTATCAACTACTACATCTAGGCTTTTATCCATAACCTGATCAAGAGTATTCATCCCATATCTTTCTCTAGCTTCAGAATCTTCATGAGTTGCTTCATTAACATAATCATTAGTAGCTGGATCTTTATCATATTTAAAGTTAATCTTAGTAATTAGCTTATCATTAGATGTGCAGTTACTTTTAATATCAGATATATCTCTTAATCTTATTTCAGAGCTAACATCTGCTGAACTATATGAATCTTTAACATATATATATGCTGGATCTCCTTGAGTATTATATCTGAATATAAAAGCTCCCTCCTCTTGCAACTTATCTAGTGTTTTCTCTAAACTCTTTTCTTTATTTATCCAAAATCTAGCATTAAAGCTAGTTCTAGCAGCTTCTAAATCTGCCCATCCTTGAGGAGTATCTTGTATCCCACACTCTCTCCATAATAAATCTCTATGTATTTCATGAGGTCTGATACAAGCATTTCCAGTATCCCATGATCTTTTAATACCATCTACTCCCATGTAAAGCTTATCAATTCCAGTTACTGCTTGTTCCATCTGCTCCTCATCTCCTTGATCTATAGCAGTTTTAAAGCTTAGTATAATATCATAGAATCTGCATGTAAAATAATAGTTGTAAAATTGACCAGTAACACCATCTGTCTGAAACTCAGGAATAGTAAACCTTATAGATGGAGATGTAGTTCCTTCATAAGTTGCTTTAGGAACATCATAAGATACTTGTGTAGGTGTATGTGTTCCTCCATTAGATGAAAAATAAGCATTTGTAAATTGTATAATATTAGCTTTTATAGCATCATTAGCAGCATCAGCTAAAACTATTCTCATGTTATTAATTCCTCCAGAATTAGCATACTGATTCAATGTATTAGAAGGATGTGAAGTCCAATAAATATCAACATGAGAATAAGTAACTTTAATTGTTACATCTGATTGCAGTTTATGTGAGTAACCACTTACAACATCTACTGCTCCTACTGGAGATTGATTGCTAGGATAAGATGTTGATAATAAAAAATCAGGACTTAATGCATCTGCTGTATAGGATATTTGTCTATACATAGCTCCATAAGTAGTAGTTTCATTAGAACTAGATTGATTATCATATGTATTAAGTATGCTAGAATTAGTTACCTCAGGATGAGTTACATTCCCTTCTATTATTCCACTAGAATCAGTATCTTTTACTCCATCTGTATTAACATTAGCTTTAACTATCACATTTTTTCTATAATGAGAATCTACTACTGAGTAGTAATTTCCTCCGCTTTGAATTGTTTCTGTAAGTAAAGTAGAATAATCAGATTGAACTAATGGAAAAAACTTGTTATTAGTTCTATCATAATAATGAGGAGTAGCAGATGCATATGATACTAGATTCTGAGGTAATGTATAATAATTGTTTTTAAATCTATCTTTAGAAAAAGCATAAGGAATTGGAAAGAACTTTCTCCCAGTATAATTATCTGCTGATGTATTACTGCTATAATTACCATAAGCTAAAGTTCCTAAAGTATTAGTATTAGGATCAGTAACACTAGGTATAATTCTATTGCTAAAAGGCTTTTCTGCTGTTACACTTACATTAACTAATCCATTAGCTAAAGAAACTCTGTTAATCTTGCCTTCATATATTTTAGTTCTTGTTTGAATTGTATCATTAACCTGATTCTGATTTACTGAGAATATTTCACACTTTTGATTAATAGCTGATATTCCATCATAATTCTTATCTGATGTGCATAGAATTTCAGAGTATCTTTCTATCAAATTATGAGAGCTACCATTTGTGATACCAGTATTATTCTTATCATCTGCAAAGCTAAAAGTAATATTAGATGTTTTTGATTTACTTTTTATAATATCTATTTTATCATTTATAGATCCTATTTTAGTAATAACTGGATCATAAGGAGTATTTAATGATGGATATTGAACACCATTAATTACTCTTGTAGCAGTATCTTCTGAATGGAAAGGAGCTGTAGATAGCCTTAAATAAGGATACATAGGAGTTATTCTTATTCTCTGAGTTGAAAAATTAGTAAAAGCTCCAGTTTGATCATCTCCAGTATATATATTACCTCTCCATGATGATCTGAAATTATATATTCCATGAGTAGCAGCTTTATCAGATGCACTTGCATCAGGAAATTCTACTTTATATCTTATTCCATGCCCACATACAAATGCTTTAAAAGAATCCTTTCCACTATTAGTCAGATCTATTATATACATTCTATTTCCTGAACAAATAACTCCTATTCCAGTTGCACTCCCTGAATCATATATATATGGAGTATATTCTTTTTCTAAGTGTATATGGATTGCCCATATTTCATTTAAAGTAGATGTTTTAAAATCATTAGGTATTGTGATCATGCTAGATTCATTGATTGCTTGTTATCAATATAATCAATCACTTTATCAAGGAACTCCTCAGTAGCTACCTCTGCATTAATAACAATATTTGATGATCCGCCGGGAGAATTAATCCCTCCATCAGATTTAGTTAAATTAGTAACCTGAATCCTTTCTGCTCCTTGCTCTCCAGCTCTAAATAATGTAGGACTAGTAACTACTCCATCATATCCTTCTGCTAGATTTCTAGCTACCGCATCACTCATTAGAGCATTTACAGCTCCTCCAGCAGTAGCTGCTAATACTAGATTTAAAGGATATGGAACACTTTTTAACATAGATGAGATTAATATAGCTGTAGCTTTAGATATTTCAGCTTGAATAGCAGTTAATGCTCCTTGTTTAGCTGATTGAGCAGACATAGCAATAGATTCCAATTCTAACTTAGATGCTGCCTTTCTTCCAGTTTCTTCAGCAGTAAAGTAATCTATCATATTCTTTTTTAAATTCTGATATAAGCTTATCTTTTCCTCTATAGTTGTATTGCTAGATCCCGCTGTTTCTTCCGCATTACTATAAGTTTCAGCTAGTTCCTCTCCTTGTTGGATTAAAATAACATTATTATCTATAACCTCTTGCTGTGCATCTCTATTAGCTTGTAAAGCTTCTGTAGATTCTGCCCATGCAGCATTAGCATTAGTAACTCCATTACCTAAAGCAGCATAAGCATCTACATTAGATACTAATGCTGTTTCAAATTCAGCCATATCATCTTTATGCCTACTAGTATTAGTAATACCTTCTACATGAACTTTGTTTAGCTTTTCTCTTTCTGCTTTTTCTTTATCTAGAGCCTCTACATATTTTTTCTCTGCATCTTTAGCAGCATTAATAAGCTTAGGCTCTTCTTCTCTAAGCTTCATCTGCTTAGCCATATTTTTAGCTATCTTTTCTTTATTAACTTCAATAGCTATATTTTTAAGCATGGCTACACCTATTGCAGCATGTGCCTTTTTAATATCATCCAAAGTAGATTCTTCAGTTAATAAAGCTGGTAGGTATGATCCAAAGCTACTATTAATAGCATCTAAAGCATCTTTTCTAACCTCTTGTGTAGCATTAAAATCTGATGCAACCTCAAAGAGATCATCCATAGCCTCTTTATCAGCTCCTAACTGATCAGCTACTGATACACTTGTAATATCTACTAAAGCATCAGCAAATCCTTGAATAGCTGGAGCTATATATGATCCTACTTGCTCTGCTAGATCTCCTAAAGAATTAGTCATCTGTTGTATAGAGCCATTAAATGATTCTGCATCTGCCTTAGCCTGACCAGCAAAAAGCTCTCCCATTACCTCAACTGCTTTTCCTTGTTTCATTTCTTCAGCAGTTAATTCTCTAATCTGAGGAACTAGCTCTCCTAACTCTCCAGCTAATCCACTATATGTTTTAGCGGTATTTCTTACAGCAAATGCTAAAGTTTGACCAGTAGCAGTAGCCAGATCCATAGCAACTGGAATTATCTGTTTTATCTGCTTTTCTGTCATTCCTATAGATCCTAGAAAAGCCATCTGCCCTAAAGTAGTCTCATCTCCGAATCTAGTAACTGCTTGTAATTGAGATGCATAAGCTTGTAGAGATTTACTATTTCCTCCCATAGCTTGATCTAGCCTCTTTACAGCTTGTTCTTGAATCCCATAAGCTTTTACTGATTGCCTAACAGCATCAACTAACATTCTAGCTCCTAGATAAGCAGATGCAGCTTTTGCAGCACTAGCAGCTAAATTCTTTAATGAGCCTGACACTTTCTTTGTTTTTTGATCAGCCTTATCAAAGCCTACTGCTTTCATTATTAATCTATAAGTAGAATCAGACATTATTTCTTATCCTCCTTCTGCTGCTTATAAAATTCATTAATTTCCTCTTTTATAATCATAAAATTATCAATATAACTTGCTGGTGTATGTTGAATAGATGGATAAGGCGGTGTGTTTGTATCTTTGCAATAGGAATACTCCTTAATAATTCTTTGATATTTACTACTTAATAAATCTTGTGAGTTTGCAAAGTAAAAATGCTGATAGTATAAAGCAGTTCCAATAGGATAGCCTTCTGCAACTGCTTCATCATAACACCTTTCCAACTCCTCATACACATCATCTATGCTATTAAAAGATATAACTTTATTTAAAGTTAAGCTTTTAGCATTATAAGGGAACTCAAACTCTCCATTATTACAACCATTTAGAGAGTATAAAACATTAAGCCTAAGTGTTATTTCATCTCTTTTTTTTTATTAACTAAATCAACACATTTAGAGCCTAATTGTATGATATGAGATGATTCCATAGCATTGATTTCTTCATCAGATAGCTCTGTGCATACTTGTAGCACTTTAACCCATAAACTGAATGAAGGAGAATCTGCTTTTTCTAATAATAAATCATTAATCTCACATCTTTCTGAAAGAGTTACCTCTTTAATCTCATACTCTACCTTATCTACTTTAACCTTCATAAGCTCCTTATGCTATTGTTAGGCTAACTATATTCTCTGTTCCATCACTTGCATCAGGATTCTCACAATATGCAGTAAAAGGGATAGTTTGCATCATTACTGATCCTCCATTATCCATAGTAGCCTCATTTACTTTACACTTAGGAACAGATAAAGTAAAATTAGATGCCTCTGCTAAGTTAAGAGCAAAAGTTCCTGATGATAAAGTTGCTAAAAGATTCTCAATACTTGTATCTCTTTTGCAAGTTACAGATCCAGTAACCTCCCATTGACCAACCATAGCATAGCCATAAGGCTTATAATTAGTGTAATCTTTAGATGCTACTCTTTCTACACTCCTACTTAAAGATAATTCCCAGCTCATGATATGTAAATCTCTAGCAGATCCATTATTCATATTATAAACAGATAGATCTTTAATGTTTTTAGCTACTCCTGATAATTTAGTAGGAGTTCCTAATCCTTGATTTACATAAGCTGGTTTATAAGCTGTCATGCAATTTACAACACAAGTTAGCTGCCCATTCTCACTATCTAAAGATTCTGATAATGTTACTCCTGTAGCTACTACTGATGTTAATTGGAGATCATTATTAGTTGTTCCAGCTCCCACTCCAGTAAATAAAAATGTTTTCTGTGTAGTAACAGATTCTCCATCTTTATATGCATCAGGAAATGTATAATCTCCATCTAACTTATATGGAGATGATGCTGATTCACATAATAACTCCATAGCTTTATCTATAGCATTAGCTGATCCTTTCATAGTTACATCAAAAGTATAAACTTTATTATGTAATACATGCTCTGCTTGAGATAGCTCTGTAGTTAATGCTCCTGATCTAGCAGCTGATATTTCAACTGGAGCTGATAATTCAGGTAATGTAAAAGATGTAGTAGGCAATTCATTCCAGCCACTAGTTGCAGTAATTGGAGTTCCAAAAGCTGCCTCATCAGCTACATAAACCTTAATATCACTAGTTTTAAAAAAATTAGATTCAGGCATTACTCTTTATCCTCCTTCTTTTTAGGTTTATTTGAAACTGGCTCAACATACTTATCCCATCCTTTAGGTAGTGAATCAATCTCAACTGGTTTATTATTAATTAATTTTTGATAATGATAATTTCCTAGTAAGGATAAAGCCTTACCATCATCAGAGATTCCTTTTTTAGCTTTATATTTCATGTATTCTCCTAGAATATATTCTCTTTAGTAATTGTTACTGATAAAGATCCAGCAAGTATATCATCATCTCCAGTTTCTTCTTTGTAATTAACTGAATCTACTACTAGATCTACTGCTATAGGATCTAAGTTATTGAAAGATAGAGTTCTATGCTTCATTAACCAAAATACCAATCTATCTATCCTATTATTTAAATGTAAATCATGATCTTTAGAATTATCTCTACTATAAATAGTTATCTGAAATTCATAATCTCTAATCTCCATAGTAGCTGAGATCTGCTCTTTTAAATCAGATGATAATACATCAATTCTAATACTTTCATTCCCTAACTCTTGATAATTACTAGATAGATAAACATTATTAAACTCAGCCTCTATAATAGTTCTCAGCTTCTGTCCTATTTTCTCTGTAGGCTTTAAATATCCTAAAGGCATTATCTATTCCTTACAGCCTTAACAGATCTAACATTAGAGCTAGTAATTCCTCCTGATGTTTCAGTATTTTTAACTGGAATTAACCATTTATCTCCCGATACAAAAGCTCCAGTAGCATCTACTTGAGAAAATCTAATCATCAATCCTGAGCCTATATGATCATAAGATCCGCTAGGCTTATAAGTGTAAGTAGTTCCTCCATCATTACCTATAGCATCTGAATTACCAAATTTAACAGAAACCTCAACTGCTCCTAAACCTCCAGCTCCTAATGCTTCAATCTCTATAATATCATAAGTTCTTCCTACCCAGCTACCCATAACTGAATCTAGTGTAATAGTTCCAGTATTACCTGAATTAGCCTCAAAATAACCTATTTCTGTAGCATCATTCTCCCATACTAACTTGATAGATCCATTATTTAATCCTTCTATGATTTCATTAGCCTCTTGTTCATATATAAGAGCATCCTGATTAGATGGATCTTTAGCTCTAATCATATTTTTAGCAGCTATTAAGCATGTAACTCTTTTAACTATAGATTCATATTCTAGATCAGTTGAATGAGTTACTCTAGTCATTGGTAAAGGTCTAGGATACCTATTATCTATCTTAGCATTTAATTCTTCACTAGCTAAAACAAGAGCATCACTAATCATAGTAGATGAATCCTTTCCTACCTCAATAATACATTCTTCTTTAGGAGAATCTCCTATAGGTAGAGCTAGTGTCAGCTTATCAGTAGTATCATCATACTGATATTGATTCTGAGCAGTAAAAGGATCTGTTTTAGCTAATGCTATGCTATTGGAGAATATCTTAGAAGGCTCTGCAATTCCATAATAAAACCATGTTGTAAAGCCTAAACCAGCATTAGAAACTCCAGCTACAAAATCTCCAGTTAATTGAACTAAGGATGCATACTTATAACAATCAGAGAACACATCTTGCAGATCTTGTTGAGTAGCATATTTTAATGAATTATTAGCCACTACTTATTTCCTTTAATTCTATCTACTATAGGCTTTAAAACCATATCCCACACTAGATCATCCTTTTTAGATGGAGATAGCTTTATAGCTTTCTCTAGCACATATAAACCTAATAAAACCCATTCCCAGTTACTTGTGAATAATTCTAACATTTACTTGCTCCTTTTCTCTAAATTCTTTAATCTTTTAATTATATCTTGATACTGCTTTTTAGTAAAGATAGGCTCATGGCTTTCTGTTTCTAGCTTATCTAACCTTTTATGATGATGAAATACATCTATCTCTATTTTATCAATTCTTTCATCTGCATCATTAGGCTTTTCAACATAATCCAATACCTTCTTCATCTTAAACTTTTTAGTAAGTTGCTTAGTAGCAAGTTCTAAAACCTTGCCTATTATCATCTTTTGTATAATCATTTATCTACATTCTCCCACTTTTTCAGATCTAACATTGGTAGAGGCTTTTCTATCATGTGATCTTTAAGCTTATCATTCTGAATAGCAACTTTATTTCCACCTTTTACAAAAGGCTTTCCATCTATTGATCCTACCTCATAAACAAATAAAATAGTTTTCCATAATCCTACTCTAACTACTCTAGCTGGTCTATCATCAAATATAATTACATCATCTGTATTTAAATCTCCACCAGCAAAAACTTTAATAGCCTCTATGGCTGTTTCTATAGTGTTTCTTCCAATTAGAAAAAAGAAAGCTAATACAGCCATCCATCCATATTCTCCTATCAGAGCTTCTAATTGTTCTTTGTCCATGAGATTCCATTAATTTCTATTTATTTCCATCTATTAAATTTCCCCACACTACTGCCTTACCTTTTATGATCTGGACTACATCTGTAGTAAAATATCCAGCATCAAAGAAATCAACTATAGCAAAAGCATGTGACCAATTATGCTCTCTACCTCCTAGCCATGCATTAGATTCCTTGCTCATATCTTTAAGGCATCCTAAGCTTATTGCTGATACTTGCCCACCTAACATAGTTGCTGAATGTTGCTGAACATCATGAGTATGCCCATACATTATATTACATCCTAGCTTTCTAATGTGATTAGCTGCATGATACTGCCCTCCATAAAAGTTCCCATGATGAAAGTAAAGCTTACCTATCTTTAAGAACTTGCTATTATGATAGAACTTATATCCTCTTTCTTTTAGCTTTAAGGCATGTTGAGTTTTATATTGAGGTAGATAAGGATGTTCATCAACAAACTGATCTAGCCATAACTCATGGTTACCTTGAACAAAGTATCTATCCTTACAATTAGCCTTATCTAAAGCAGAATCTATTATATCCATGCCTTTATTAACCTCATCAACCTCTTTATCCATATCAGGCTGAATATACTCTAAAGGCGGCTTTTTCTTCTTCTTCCATTTCCAATGGCTAAAGGATTCCCATTCTCCAGTATCTCCTAAATCAATATATATATCAGGCTTTACTAGCTTGATTGCCTCACACACTACCTTGATTGCAGCCATATCAGCTAGAGGAAAGTGTTTATCAGGAGTTACTATTGCTCTTTTCAAAAAACTAT
>CEQU01110088.1_pt1 | contig 11879 bp, 10 predicted proteins | sample 531031 | NCBI WGS metagenome assembly CEQU01 (sample SAMEA2621216, study PRJEB7988) | marine metagenome | isolation source: saline water (ENVO:00002010), including
GATCATAAATATGACCGACCCTGCGAATAAGAATCTGGCGGTTGCTGACGACCAAATTACGCTGAACTTCCTAAACAGGCTAGATAGGAATTGAATCGAAAGCGTCGTAGTCGGCAGCAGCAGCCCGAAAGAAGCAACCACACCAAAAGTCGAAACCCAAACGGGAATAGGTCCAAAAGACATGTCGGACACCCCTGAAAAACTAGCGAAGAAGATCCATGACCAAAACGCATAGGCTGAATACTTATATCCTATGACATGTGATCCTAAAGTTTTAGGAATTAGATAAAGGATCGTCGCGAAGGCCAAGGGCGCCAAGAAAAGCCCAAAAACATTTTCAATATACCAGCTGTTAATGAGGGCCTGAATCGTGCCCTGAGCCGGAAGGCAAACAACCATGACTTGAGCCGCCGTGTATATCCATGCAAAGGAAAACAAAGCCGCCAAAACCCACCACTGCGACGCATAGCTAGACCGATATGCCCGGGCGTTGTAGATCATCAAGCAAGATAGCCCGATTCCTACAAAAGCGATAAATAGTACCGGTCCCACGAAGGCAGGAAACTCGAGCCAGGCGTAGGGAAGCTGCTCGCCTGCCATGATACCTATGAGTCCTAGCATTACTCCCGTATTCCAAAAAACGATGGAAATCGCCAAAAAGACCTTTTGGGGGGCCGATCGGCCACCCAATCGAGTCAAAAGAAAGATCGCGCAAGCCAGCCCCGCGTTAAAGAGCCAGCCATACACCAAGGAATTCCAAAACAATGGCTCTACCTTGCCATAGGTTAAGATCGGACAGTCAGCGAAGAATCCTGGCGAGTGGAGTTTGATCGAGGCGATCAAACCGAATATCGTCGCGATGACGAGCCACACCAAAGAGGATTTAATAAGCAACAAGAGCGGAGAGCGAATAGCGCAATCGAGCGACCATTCGCGTTCGCGATTCTCAGCATCACCTGAAAGCTCGGGGCGAAACGAAGAAAAAATACTGTCGATAAAACCCATATTTGAATTTCAACTACGATTAAAAGCTGGCTAACCGTATTAACTAATCGGCGTTTTCCGAAACGACTAGGGACTTAGCTCTGTCTATCGACAAGCGTACTTTTCCCGATGCAGCGTCGATTACCGAATAGCCCGTCAATTTGTCAGATTGAACAGCTTCGTGTTCAGCGAGCGAAGGTCGTTCGATTTCCGGTTCGGCCAAAGCCGAGGTATCGGGACTTTCGTAGGAAAGATTAATTATGACATAGAAAATCAGGAACGCTCCCAAAATGGCGACTATCGTCGGGAAGGAGCTTCTCGTCGGCGTTTGCACGGTTTCTCTCATCGTCGTTCAATTAGTGGTTGTGGTGCAGACACTCTTCAATGCGAGGATCCCTGATCGGAATAATCTTGGTGTTTCTATAACTAGACCAGTAGGCCCACAGAAGGATACCTCCTGCTCCCAATACGCCACCGATGTACCACAGGATATTCAGAGTGCTGGAAAACATCTGGAATGGCTCGCCGTGGGAATCCTTCAAAGATGGCATTATGTTGAAAAAGATATCGAGCAGATTCATGGACAATAGCCAAATCGCCATGAAAGTCATCGACTGGAAACTCGTCTTCAGCGGGAACTGAAGCATATACACGAAAGGGAAAAGAAAGTATCCAAAAATCAGCATCATGGATATTGGCCACCAAATTCCCTGCTCCCGGTCGTTGAACCAGAATGTTTCTTCAGGAATGTTCGCATTCCAGATCAGGAAGTACTGGGAAAAGGTAATGTACGCCCAGAATACAGTAAATGCGAATGCCAAGGTGGAAACATCGTGCAATTGCTTGGTGTTGAATATCCCTTTGAGCGGCCCTTTGGCAACTAGGTACGCGCATGTGAGAATCATGACCGCAGTCGCCGCTCTCATTGCGCTGGCGAACATCCAAACGCCAAACATGGTGGAGAACCAGTGGTACTCCAAACTCATGATCCAATCGAAGGCGGCTGCCGTCCACGTCAAGGCGACCAAAATCAAACCCGCTGCAGCGTGCTTGCGGCTTGAATACGTGTGATTAGGCGATCCGTCCGAGTCCTGGGAAAACGAATTTCTTCGGAAGATACGAGCGAAGTAGATCCATACGGCGAAGCAGATTACCGCCCGAAACCAGAAAAACGCTTCTGACAACCACCAAGTTTTCTTCTGATAAAGAATATCCGAGGCCACCGTTCCATGACCATGCAGTGATGCGCTCTGATCCATCCAAAGCCAAATGAGACCTTGGTCTTTCAAGTAGGTCAGAGCGAAAAGCGGAATAAAAAGTATACCTAGGTAGGGAAGTGCTGACAAATAGTGTTCAGCCTGTCGCCTGACTATCACCGACCAGTAAGCGTCGAATATGTGATGAATCATCACCAGGAAAAGCATTCCGATCGCTATCGACGTAACGAAAATCAGGCCGATCAAGTAAGACCAAGCAGCGATCTGCGTGTCGACAAAGAAGCCGATTAATGAAATCACGAGGCCCACGATTCCTAGTGTAAGCCATTTTCCAGGGTTTGGCGAAAAGTCGTGGCTCATAGTCCAAGCTCCTCTCGTAGTGCAGGAGTTAAATCATCAGCAGAGCCGTTAGCGGCTCGCTGCAGGGCCCGAACGTAGAGCACCACATTCCAGCGATCTTCGACAGAGAGTCGATCCGCGTAGCCTAGCATCAAGCCTTTACCGTTCTTTACGACGTCGTAGATCTGTCCATCCGTGTAGTCCACCAATCTCTGATCATTTAGGTTGGCTACTGTAAGCATGCCGTACTTCTTAGTCATGCTATCTCCATCTCCCGCAGCTCCATGGCAAACGGCGCAGTAAATATTGTAACGCTCCTCTCCTCTGGCCATAGCTTCGTTACTAACGTCGATCGGAAAACCCTTTCCGAAATTTTCGCCATTCCTACCTGTGGCCAAGTATTCATTTTCGTAAAAAGATCCCCTTGCTACCGCGCCTTCCACTGGCAAGCGATCCGTCCGCCCATCCGAGAAAAAAGCACTTTCAGCCTGTGGGTCATACCTGGGCATCCGGTCCATATCTGGAAAAACTTCGAGCGGCGGGCGCGTCGATTTGGCTCCTCGAGGACCTAGAATCGCCAAGGCCCCGATGACGCCAACTATGAATATTAGATAAACGTAACGCATCGAAATTAGTCCTCCAATTCTCCTACCTCCGCTGGACTCAACCCATCTAAGAAGGAGCGGGTCTTTTCCTCATCGAATTGAGGATCCTCGTTTTCGATGTAGAGAAAAAAGGAATCGTCCGTTCCTTTGGCTACGTCTTTGTATTTTAAAAACGGGTGGTAGTGCCGCGGCAAGCGATTCAGGATAAACATGCCACCAATGGAGGCGAATGCTGAGAATAGAATCGTCAACTCATAAGAGACCGGAAAGGCGAATTGCGGGCTGAAAAATGGTTTTCCGCCCACAATGAGCTTGTATCCATCCATGAATGGCAGACTTAGCTCTGATGCGCCGGTAAACCAAATCATCAGCATACCGGTGGTCAGCCCGATCGTACCACCGACAATCGTGAATCGACCCACCAAGGAGCGCTTGAGGCCCATAGCGGGATCCATTCCATGGATAGGAAACGGTGTGATGACATCCCAGTTCTTGTATCCCGCATCTCGTACTTTCTCTGCCGCGTGCATGATATCAGCGGGAGAATCGAATTTAGCGATGAGTCCGTGTTGTTTCGCCATTGTCGGGAATATTCGCTTCTAAAGTCAGTGTTTGTGCGGGTCCGCTTCGGGCGTGATTGCTTTGATTTCCGCCATCGCCATCAGGGGGAGGAACCGAAGGAAGAGAAGGAAGAGTACGGAAAAGACCCCGAACGTCCCAACGTAAGTGAAAATATCGATAATCGTAGGCGAATAGTATCCCCAGCTAGAGGGCAGCCAATCACGAGTAAGCGTAGTCACCGCGATAACGAAACGCTCGAACCACATTCCTATATTTACAAATATGCTTATAATCCACACCCAAGCGGTGTTCTCGCGAATCTTCTTAAACCAGAAGAGCTGCGGAGATATGACATTGCAGGAAATCATGATCCAGTATGCCCAAGCATAGTTTCCAAAGGCCCGATTAACAAAAGCGAATATCTCGAAGTCGTTGGCTCCATAAGCGGCAATGAAGAACTCCATCGCGTAGGCATAACCAACCATCGATCCAGTGGCCAAGACGATCTTGGTCATGCAATCGATATGGTATTGCGTGATAAGATCCTCGAGACGGTAGATCGCTCGCAGAGGAAGCATCAAGGTAAGCACCATTCCGAATCCGGAAAATATCGCTCCGGCAACAAAGTAAGGCGGGAAAATGGTCGTATGCCACCCAGGGAGTAAGGAGATGGCGAAGTCGAAGGATACGATCGTGTGAACAGAGAGTACGAGCGGCGTGGATAGGCCAGCAAGAATCAAGTAGCACATCTCGTAGTTTCGCCAATGGCGATTGGATCCTCTCCAGCCCATAGCGAAGAAACCATAAAGAAATTGGCGGATCTTGGTCTTTGCGCGGTCGCGTACGGACGCCAAATCCGGGATTAAGCCGACGTACCAGAAAAGTACCGAGACCGTACCATAAGTCGAAACGGCAAATACGTCCCACAACAAAGCTGAACGGAAGTTCGGCCAAATGGCGTTGGCGTTCGGAATTGGGAATAAAAACCAGGCCATCCAAACCCGCCCAACGTGGAATACTGGAAAGATAGCCGCGCAAACAACCGCGAAAATCGTCATCGCCTCTGCCGCCCGATTTATCGAGGTCCTCCATTTTTGCCGTAGTAAACAGAGAATCGCGGAAATCAGCGTACCCGCATGGCCGATACCGATCCAGAAAACAAAGTTGACGATAGCCCAACCCCAATTCGCTGGATTAGCCAATCCCCAAACACCCGTCCCAGCTGATACGAGATAAATAAGCCCCAAGACTGTAAACGAAGCTGTCGCGCAGGCGACCACGAAGCAGACCCACCACCACGTAGGCGTCTCTTCTTCTACAATTCCACAAATTTTCTCGGTTATCCAAGAGAAACTACGATCGTTTTCGACGAGAGCCGGACGGGGGATGTCAACAGGATCCACCTCATCGAGGATAGTCGGCTTCACTTCGCTCTTTATCGGATTCGCGCTAGCCATTAATGGGCTCCTCCATGATCCGAGTGAGAATCGTTGTGTGAATCATCATGATCGTATGAATCGTTTCCTACGTAATCGCCGCTTTTTTTTGGCTTCGTTGCCTTGTACTCGACCTTGGTTAGCGGCTGATCGTAATAATCCGGCATGTCCGGATTGGGGTTGCGAAGTTTGGCCAGGTAGGTCGTACGCGGACGGGCGTTCGTGTAGCCCAGCAAAGCGTAGTTCCTCTCGTTGGCTTGCATTTTTGAAACCTCGCTGTCGGGATCAGAAAGATCACCAAACGCGACAGCGTCCATCGAGCAAACTTGGGCGCAGGCCACTTTGATGGTGCCATCGGGAATCCGGATGTCGTCGCTATCCCTAGCTTTTACCTTTTGCTCGATCTTGGCTTGCTGGATACGCTGCACACAATAGGTGCATTTCTCCATGACTCCACGCATTCTGATGGATACATCCGGATTTTGAGCCATCTGCTGTAGCTCATTCATCCCTTTCGGAGCTAGAGGACCTTCGTAGAGACGGTCGAGGGGACGTTGCTGATAATCAAAGAAATTGAAGCGACGAACCTTGTAAGGGCAGTTGTTGGCGCAATAACGGGTTCCGATACAGCGGTTGTAGGCCATAGTGTTGAGACCATCTTCATCATGAACCGTCGCGTTAACTGGACAAACCGTCTCGCAGGGAGCTGTCTCGCAGTGCATACAACTAATCGGCTGTATGGAAACCTGAGGATCCTCCGGTATAGCCGCCTTATCCAATTTGCCATCGTCTTTGGTAACGTCTGAAGAAAAATAGCGATCCAACCGAATCCAGTGCATTTCCCGCCCTCGACGAACCTGATCTCGACCAACGATCGGGATATTGTTTTCGCTTTGGCAGGCAACGACGCAGGCATTGCATCCTGAGCACACATTGAGGTCGATCGCCATCCCCCATTGATGAACGCCATCATAGTTCGGGTGCTCGTAAGCAGAACCGCCTCGCGGAGTTTCTTTAGAACGCTCTTGGGCAGGCATACCCTTATCTTCACCCAATATCGGCGGGGAATGGCTTTCCATTCCCATTTTTTCCACCCAATTCGGATCGTCAGCGTAATCGTCCAAATTAGATTCACGGATAATCGCCCTCCCCTCCATGGACCAATGCTCCTGCGTATTGGCCAGTTGGATTGTTTCACCCGTCAGCTCAAGCTTCGCTCCGGAAGCGAAATTCATCGTATCCGCGGAGCGAACTTCGTAAGCGCTGTATCCAGAGTTCGTTCCAATCCGACCCGTCTTTTTCCGCCCGTAGCCCAGGGGAAGAATTATGGAATAATTATCCAATCCCGGCAGAATTTGTACGCCTCCAACTACCTCGAATTCGCCAACTGAGATTTTCGCGACTGGCGAAAAGGAGCGGCCATCACTGACCTTATTAGGATTTTTGCGGGTGATCTGCAAAGCAGAATCCGGCGCGACGATATCCAATTCACTGGCTAAACGAGGGCTCACATAAATGGCGTTGTCCCAGGTCATTTTCGTCATGGGATCCGGACATTCCTGAAGCCATCCGTTATTGGCGTAACGGCCATCGTCGACACTAGGATCCAGAGTAAAAACGACTTCCAAATTGTCTTTGCCTGAAGGGGCTGCAGGCACGTCTATCGAACCAAGCGATTCCGCAAGGCGCATGCCCGAAATCAATGAGCGATTAATCTTGAAGCCCGAATTTTCCCAGAAACCGTCATGGAGAAATTTATCGAAAGAGCGTCTTTTATTGGAGCCTACCTTTTGAAAGGTCTCATAGACGAGACTGCGTCCGTCCGCGTTCTCTTCACCTACTAATCGAGCCAGCACTTCTATCTCCGAAATCCCATCGAAAAGAGGCGCGATCATAGGTTGCTGCGACAGTAACTCACCCATGTAGGCACGGCCATCCCCCCAAGATTCCAAATAGTGGGCTTGAACGAAGTGGTAGTTGGATTTTTCCGACGTTTCGTCCTCGTAATACCCCAGTCTAACGACTGTATCAACGGACTCTAGCTCGCCACCAAAATCCAGGTCCGCAGGGGCGTTGTAAACTGGATTTCCTCCCGAAACCAGCAACGTGTCTACTTCGCCACTACCGATGGCGTCAACCAGTTCTTGAATCGTGGAAGACTTATCGCTCTCGATCTCGACGAGGTTCAGCGTACTACCAAGATTCCCCAACTTTTCGTTGATTAGCAATGCGATTCCCTGAGCTTCTTTATCAAGGCTCGGACCTGCATACACTACACTTTCGCCCTTGAACTGAGCCAAATCCGCGACCGCCCGCCGGACCCACTCCCTTGTCTCTTTATCAAGATTGGACGCGAGTCTTTCAAAAATTGGCTCAAGCACCTCGCCCTCAACACCTAGCTCTATTTCCAAAGCCGCTGCGGCCAGCACAGAAGTCAATCTGCTCGTGGCGATCCGCTTGCGATGGTCCGCCATCGCGCCCGTTAGCGTAAACTGACATTCGACCGCGTAGAGACGGCTCATTTTGTCTATCGATGACTTAACCCGTCGGCCATCTGCAAATTGCTTCTTAAGGGCAAGTGAGCCAGGATCTTCTCCAAGAAAATCGCCCCCCACGCATAGGATGCGCTGAGCTCTTCGCAAATCGTAACTGGGCCTCAGGTTGGCTCCGGCGACGATTGCCGCGGCTGATTGAGCCTGATCCGTATCCACCGGTTCATACTCAGCCCAAATAGCGTCTGGATACGCTTTCTGAAACATCTCCTTTAGACGGGCTCGAGTGGGCGACGAGGACTTTTCCGCAAGGACGGCAACCCGCTTTCCCTTTGCATCTACAAACGATTTTCGCAGGACTTCTAGGGCATCTAGGGCTTCCTCCTTAGAGATTGTAGATCCATTCTTTGAATACCTCGTGGATCTGTCAGGGTCGTAGAGCTCGAGAATCGACGCTTGGGCCTTAGCCCCTGTTCCTCCATTGTAGTAGCTGAAGACGTCGTTTCCCCCGACTTTAGTGGGGCGTCCCGAATGCGTTTCCACCAGCAAGGGAATGCTTTCTCCTCGGAGCGAATACGAAGTCGCGTAGTAGAGTGGTCTACCGGGGATTTGGTATTCAGGCGCTTTCGAATGAGGAAGAATCTTGGATTCTGGGCGTCGGCAGCCCGTAAACCCCAATCCGCCCAACGCGAATGAGGCCGCCATGATTTTGAAGAAATGGCGTCGGTCGACCTCGTTCATTTCCGAGGCTTCCGGGCCGAATTCCCTTTGCACTTGATCAATGAAGTCCGGCGATTGGGAAAGATCGTCGAGGCTGCGCCAATAGCGCGGTCCAGTTTGTTCGGCCTTGGTGGGAGGAGATGTGTTAATCGGTTTCATCGGTGGCAGCCTGAACAGCTTTGCGGCGGGTTAATTTTCCACTCTTCGACGAACTTCAGCCCGTCTTCGATCTGACCTTTCTCACCTCCTGGGTGAACCCAATCCAAGTTGGTTATTTGATCCAGTGGACGGAGAGCTTCCTCCGGATGGCGATGGCAATCCAGGCACCATCCCATGCTAAGTGACTGGTCGTGGCGAACCACTTCCATTTCGTCAACCTTGCCATGGCACTCAACACAGGAAACGCCTCGATTCACGTGAACCGAGTGATCAAAGTAAACGTAGTCCGGAGTCTCATGCACCCTAACCCATTGAATGGGCTCGCCAGATGCGTAGCTAGCTCGGACCGGCTCCAGCAAATCGCTGTCTGTCTTTATCATGCTATGACAAGACATACAGGTGCTCGCCGCGGGGATATTGGCATGGCCCGACTCTTCAACGTTATTGTGACAATACCGGCAATCCAATCCTAACTCGCCTACATGGAAGCTATGATCGTAAGGGACGGGCTGAGAAGGTTCGTAGCCGACCCTAGTGTAGTTCGGCGTAGCATAGTACGTGACGCCAGAGACGACCGCCGCTGCAAGGATCAAAAGAAAAACGATCAGCTTGAGCGGAAGGGAGTTAGACCACTTTGGGAAAAGATTAGACATGTCGCGAAATTCGTTGTCGCTCTAATTAGACGCCCTTTTCATACCACGATTGGTCAGCATTTCCCTCCGGGAACCGCTTGAAGATCCGGACGCGATTCGATTACAGTCCCATTCCTTCTTTCGTTTGCCAAATTCGCTCCCAGCCAATTCGGCAATGCTAAAGCCCACAGAGCCGCAGCACACACCTCGGCTAAGAAATATTTTCGAGAATTTTCGGAACTCACTATTCTGAGAAAGGTCGGTTTTGGATTTCGGAGTGAAGGCAAGCCCATGTAAATAGCAATGAAAATGTGGCCACTTTCCCCTTCTCTAAGAAAGGTTATTAGACGATCGTTACCGCAGGGTTCGATTTTCTAATAGTGGCGCATTGAATACCTGGACCAAATGCGATTCGGGCCCTCCTAACCCGGCTTCCTCAATCTATGAATTGGCCATCCTGCATCCTCAAGATGCGATCGCACCTGCCCGCCAATTCCGGATTGTGTGTAACGATCAAAACCGCTTGACCTTTCTCTGTTGCCAATTGCGTTAGCGACTGGAAAACCATTAACGAATTTTTAACATCGAGGTTTCCTGTAGGCTCATCGGCTAGCAAAACGCTCGGCAAGTTTGCCAGCGAACGGGCAATCGCTACGCGTTGTTGCTCCCCACCAGACAATTGAGAAGGTAGCCGGTGTGTCTTATCGCCCAAGCCAACATCGCTCAGCAGCGAACGGGCTCGATCTTCCATTTCCTGATCGGCCAATCTTCCCAGCTTCCGCATTGGAAGCATGACGTTTTCCGCTGCGCTAAATTCCGGGATTAAAAAGTGGAACTGGAACACGAAACCAATATGCTCTCCTCTTGTACGGGTGTGGGCTCCATCTTTATCCGGTGGAACCTCTTCCCCATTGATCAGTATCTGTCCCGAATCTTGGCGATCCAACAGTCCGAGTAAATATAGTAGCGTGCTTTTTCCGCAACCGGAAGGCCCAACGATCGCGGATACTTCCCCCTGATAGAGTTTGAGATTAACTCCGCGCAACACATGCACCCTCATTTCCCTTTCTCCCAAATGCTTGTGAAGATCTCGACACTCCAAAGCGATACTCTTTCCTTCCAAATCAGTTGTCTCGCTCACGTTACTGTCCCTCTAATCACATCGCCTGGCACTAGCCTTCCCGCCCGCCTGGCAGGAGCTAGACTGGCAACCATAACGATCACTATCGCGGCTACTACCGCCTGAATATAATGCCACACGGTGGAATTAACCTGGAAATATTCGGTGGCGAAAATGCCAGAAAGCGGCATGGGCAATCTCGATATTCCGTAAGTTATCAAGCCTCCCAAAAAACAGCCCAATATGGCACCCCAGAACAGAACAATCGCGCCCTGCCAAAGAAAAATATTCGAGATATCGCTCCGTGTATACCCCATCGACCTAAGGATAGCGATTTCCCGAGTCTTATCCATGACGATCATAAATAGAGTGCTGAACATCCCTAAGCCGGATACAATGATAATTGTAGATACCGTTATCGCCGCTGAAAGCTTCAAGGTCTTGAATAGCTGCATCCATGACTTCTCTCGCTCTTGCCAGGGAGTCGTAAAGTGATTCGCAACGCGCTCGATTACTTCCGCATCTACAACAGCATGATCGCGATCGAAAATACTTACCTGGATAAAGCTAACGCCATGAGGCTTTTTCAGCAGAGATCGAGCGGCGCTCATGTGCATAAAAACGCGCGTTTTGTCGAGATCCGATACACCAGTTTCGAATATAGCGGATATCGTAAATCTACGCTGCTGATCGATTGCTCGAATAATGACTGATTCTCCCACAGTTACGTCGAGCCGTCCTGCCATTTTGTGCCCCATTATGATCCCCATCGGGGCCGTCCGGAAGTCGACAAGGGACCCGTGTTGTATTTGGTCTTCCAATGCAGATACGGCGATATGGTCGTCTAAGTTAATACCATACACCTGGCCATTGTCCTTACGTAACGGGCTCTCCAATTGTATGGTTCCCTTAATAACAGGAGAAGCCGCTTCTACATTTTGCAGCTGCATTATCGACTCGATAACCTTGTCGGGGTGCTCGACCCCTTCGACAAAGCGGCGGTTCTTTTCGTCGGTTATGAAAAAATTAGTACGATCCCCTTTCGATGTGGAGGCGGCGACGAACACATAAGAATCCTGAATTCGATCCTCGATTCGAATGGCGCCATCCGTTCCCAGGATCGTTTCGATAAAAAGCTCTTGATAGCCGGTAAGCTGGGCCTGAGTGGAGATAAAGAACCCCACCCCAAACACGATACCTGCTAGGCTCATCAACATGGACCGCTTTTTTGCCAAAAGAAATCGGATCGCTATTCTAAAATTGGGTGACATCTCTTTCGAAGAATAGATGGGTTAGCTATCAAGAAGCCATTGTCTGAAGCCATTGACCACAAGCATAATTTCAAGTTTCCATTCCGCCTACCCGCAACTGCTAATGTTTAGCTATTTTCGACTACGACTAAAGCTCGCGATATTAGCACTCTATGAATCGCTTACCCGCCGCGGCTACGCCATCGCGTTCACGGGTCTACAGATATAGTTGGTTATCTGGAGATCGTAGTACGTTCCTTGCGAAGCATTGAATCTCTTCTTGAGACCACAGGGCGCCGATCAGAGGATGCCAAGAGCATTCTCGATTCCGTCTGCGGATCAGGCAGGGCAATTCGGAATATAG
>CEQU01010451.1_pt1 | contig 11788 bp, 10 predicted proteins | sample 531031 | NCBI WGS metagenome assembly CEQU01 (sample SAMEA2621216, study PRJEB7988) | marine metagenome | isolation source: saline water (ENVO:00002010), including
TGCCTTGTCGGGTGGCCATGCTCACTCAGCATCCGGTATTGTTACCCGCCACACTGCGTGAAAATCTTAATTATCAGCGCACTTTTACCACCGCCAGACTGGAACAGGCGCTAAGTGAAGTAGAGCTTAAGGCATGGCTGGATTCGCTGCCGGCCGGGCTAGATACGCCTTTGGCTGAAGTGCCTGCTATCTCTGGTGGGCAGGCGCAGCGTCTGGCACTGGCACGCTTGTTATTGTCTGACGCGCCGGTATGGCTGCTCGATGAGCCCACTGCGCATCTACCAGAGGCGCAGCATCACAGCCTCAGCAAGCTTATTCATACCCTGGGGCAGGGGCGAACTGTACTATGGGTTTCCCATAAGGCGCTGCCGGATGACTGGTTTAACCGAACCTGGCAGGTAGAAAACCGCAGGGTGCAGCAAACGGCTGGTGGGGAGGCAGTATCGTGAAAGCCTTCATTACCGTATTACTGGCAGTACTGCACGGCGGTGCCGGGCTGGCCATTTTAATTGTGTCATCGTGGTTTATTGCCGCCTGCGCTGTAGCTCCGGTGAATTTTAACTACATGCTGCCAGCGGTAGTGATCAGAGCGCTGGCGCTAATACGCATTGGTAGTGGCTATGCCCACATGTGGGTAGGCCACAAGCATTTATTGCAACTCACCTCGCTGCTACGCGTGCAATTATTTGAACGGCTGTTTGCTGCGCAGATCCGCCAGCGCAGTGAAGAAGTTGAAGCGCTGGCCAGTCATACCGAGGCCATCGCTGCGGTGTGGGTCGGCTGGGTATCTCAGCAGGCTTCTGCGGTCCTTATGCTGGTGGTGAGTGCAGTAACATTGCTGGTGCTGGATATCCCTTTTGCCGGTTGGACAATCGCGCTTGGCGTTATCTGGCTGGTGATCATGGCGGCGCTATGTATGCAAGGGCTCACTTTAGCTAAAATTCAGGTGCTTCAGGAGCATGAATTCAGAGAACAATCCGATGTGGTGCTCGGAAGTGTGGCCATCTGGCATTTAAAAACTGTGCAAGAGCAGTTAGCGCAGTTACCCTCTGCACAAACCCTGTGGGAAACTGAAACCAGTCAGCAGCGGCTTACTTTGCAGAGTCTGTGGGTGTTTCAGGGGCTTGCCTGGGCGCTGATGCTGGTGATTATTTATCTGGCTATCCATACTCAGCTTGAGGGGGAAGGCGGTAACCCGCTGTTGCTGGTGGTGCCCATGCTGTTGCTCAGCGCCGGTGACTGGCTGGGCCGCTCCTTTAATGGTCAGCCTGCGCTAAACCGGTATGTGCAGGGCAAACAGGCACTTAAAACACTACCAGTAGACCCCCTGCAACTCACAGACGCCGTACCACTGTCCAGCACGCTCACTCTTACAGGCTTTGGTTCAGTGAACCTACCCGAGCAAAAAGTGACAGCGGAATTTGATGCCAGCGGTCTTTATCTGGTTGGCGGCCCAAGCGGCGCAGGCAAATCCCAGTTACTGCAGGCGGTCAGCGGGTTGGTAGCCTGCCATGGGCAACGCCTTTGCGATGGTGATGCACCGGGGGAGGGCCTGATTGAAGGCTGGCTTTATCTGGAGCAGCAACCGGTGATCCTCGCCGCCACGCTCAGGCATAACCTGACTCTGGGGCGGGACTTTTCGGCTACGCAACTTAATGACGTACTGAGCAAAGTTGGCCTGGCTCAGCTTAACGACCTGGGCGAGTGGCTCGGCCCGGGCGGCCGCGTATTATCAGGCGGCGAGCGCAAGCGCTTAGGCATAGCACGAGCAATGCTTATCCAGTCACCAGTGTGGCTGCTGGATGAACCCTTTGAGGGGCTCGATGGAGCAGCGGTGGGCCAACTGGTTGCCTTGTTACAACGCGAAGCCGCAACGCGTCTTATCATCATTGCCAGCCACGTGTATCCGGCTGAACTGCAATGCAAAGACACGCTGATACTAAATCCGCCCAGTTAATATTTTCAGGCAACGCGGATAGGGATAACATCGTCAGTGATCCCATGCTTTAGCCGGGCCTTTAAACAATCGGCCGAGCCGGCCTCAAATTCCCGGCAGGTTGACGAGCGTTGTTCATAAATACTGCAACTAACCTGTTTACCAATTTCGCCTGTCAGGGCCACACACCTTGGGTTAGGCTGATTAGTACCTGCCATCGACACCAGGTTTGGCGAAATTTTAGTAGTCAGTTCGGCCGGAACCGAACCACCGGCAAACGGGTCGGACTCCGCCCAGTAAAAAGACACCCGAAAGGTGGCGCAACAGGCACCACAATCCACACAAGACAACATAATACCAATCCGCATAGGAGTTTACCCTCTCAGAGTGAGACAAAACGACTTAGATCACGACGCGTTCTCTGGGGCATAGCCATTCTATGTCCAGAGGGCGCAACACAGATATAAGTCGTTTTGGCCACTCCCTTCGGGCCAGCCTGGCAAACTTTCCGGCTTTGTTATGGTTGCTTGATTTGGAACCACCAAACCTGCGCACCCAAGCCTTGCCACAAAGCCTGCCAGTCTGGCTGAGTGGGTAAACTCCTATGCGGATTGGTATACAGCTCCACACAATGTGCAAAACAACCAGTGATTAGCTGGGTTTGCGAGCTAACGCATAAGGATTGGAAAACGTCATTGTTAAAGCCGGCAGAGGGTACCTGCTCAACAACGTATTTGGCGAATTATGCCATTAAAAGTAAAAAATTCTAAATAATATAAACATTTAATAATCAATGGATTAGGTTTTTCTTTGGCGTTTTTATACGCAGTTGTGGATAGCGCCCGGGCCAGCTGGCAAAGCTTTTGCTGTATCACACTAAAGACCCATTCTATTTTGATACAGAGAGCCGGCAAATGAGCAAAATTCAGATCACGCCATTTTTCCATGAGCCCACGTTTACCGTGGCCTACGTGGTAACTGACCGTGCCACTAACAGCTGCGCAATTATCGACCCGGTACTCGACTACGACGCCGCAGCCGGGCAGATTTCCCATGAGTTCGCTGACAAAGTTGTCAGTTACGTTGACAAAAATGGCTTAACACTCGAGTGGATCCTGGAAACCCACGCCCATGCCGACCACCTCACTGCCGCTCCTTACATCAAGGAAAAGCTCGGCGGGCTGATTGGCGTAGGCGATCATATTCGCCGGGTACAATCCACGTTTAAAGCGATTTATAACCTGGAAAGCACGTTTCCCACCGACGGTAGTCAGTTTGACCAGCTGTTTGTCGACGGGGAAGTAATTACGCTGGGCCACTTAGATATTGAAGTGCTGCATACGCCCGGTCACACCCCGGCTTGTGTGTCTTACTACATAGAAGATGCGGTGTTTGTGGGCGATACCCTGTTTATGCCGGATTACGGCACGGCCCGGGCGGATTTTCCTAACGGCAGTGCACAAACCCTATATCAGTCCATCCGTAAAATTCTGGCCCTGCCGGAGGCTACCCGGATGTTTGTAGGGCATGACTATAAGAGCCCTACGCGGGATCACTTCGCCTGGGAAACCTCGGTGATTGAGCAGCGCCGCAACAATATTCATGTAAAAGATGGCGTCAGCCAGGCCGATTTTGTGGCCATGCGGGAAGCCCGGGATGCCACGTTGGCGGTGCCTAAACTGCTGCTTCCTGCGATTCAGGTGAATGTCAGAGCGGGCCAGCTGCCGCCGGCAGAAGACAATGGTAAATGTTACCTGAAAATCCCCCTGACGATTAAGTCGTAGCCATGTTGCTTACCCTTATCGGCGCCATTGTGATTGGCGTGAGTCTTGGCCTGCTTGGCTCTGGTGGTTCGATCCTCACAGTACCGCTACTGACCTATGTAGTTGAGCGCCCGCCTAAAGTGGCGATTGCGGAATCCCTGTTAATTGTAGGCGGTATTGCCCTGGCAGGGGTATGGCGTCAACAACGGGCTGGTCTGGTGGCGTGGCAGAAGGTGGTCAGTTTTGGCTTGCCGAGTATGGTTGGCACTTATCTGGGCGCGCAGCTTTCCCAGTACTTCAGTGGTCTGGCGCAGTTAGTGTTGTTCGCCATCATTATGCTGCTTGCCAGCCGTTTTATGCTTAAGCCCGTTAACGTTGCTGCCAGTAATGACGTGTCTCTGGCAAAGCTGGTTCCGGCCGCCATGGTGGTGGGCATGATTGCTGGTTTGGTAGGGGTTGGCGGTGGCTTTTTAATTGTACCGGCACTGTTGGCTCTTGGTGGCGTATCTATGCGCCAGGCCGTGGGCACCAGTCTGGCGATTATTGTGATGCAGTCGGTAGTTGGCTTTGGCAAATACTTGTATTTGTTCAGCCAGCTTGGAGAACTGCCCTTCGACTTTCAGCTCATTACGCTAATGGTAATTATCGGTGCAGCGGGTTCCCTTTTCGGCGCAAAGCTTAGCGGGCGGCTACCCCAGCAACAGCTGAAAAAAGGTTTTGGTGTGATGTTAATTGTGATGGGCAGCTTTATCTTTCTTTCTTCACTATACACGCTGTACTTCGTGGAGGTATCGGTATGAATATTCGCACTATAAATCATCATTTTAGCGTTTCAGGACCGGTAACCAGGGACGACTTGTATACCTTAGCCCAGGCAGGCGTTACCACGCTGATAAATGGTCGTCCGGATTTTGAAGAGCCCAATCAGGTGCCGGATGCCATATTACGAGTATGGGCCCGGGCAGCAGGACTGGAATATAAGTTTTTACCGGTAGTAAGTGGTAACTACAGCAGTCAGGACGTTGCCGAGTTTGGTCGAATTCTGCTGGGCGCTACAGGCCGGGTTCATGCCATCTGTCGAACCGGAACCCGGGTATTGCATTTGTGGGCCCTTGCTCGTTGGGAGCAGGGGCTTTGTCAGCATGAAATAAAACAGGCCGGCGACCAGGCCGGTGTCGACCTCGATGGCGTGCTTCTAACCTATCAAAACCGTATTAGCCAGTCGCAAAATCTGCACTGATTAATTCAATAAAATCAGTGTTATAGGTTCTTATGGGCCAGATGTCCGATAGGCGGGAGGCGCATATTCTGTCATCTTGATTCCCTCTTACAGGGATAATTGCTATGTATTTTCAACGTGTTTTCGTGTTCTTAACCACCGGTATCATTCTGATACTGAGTGGCTCTTTCTCTGCTCATCTTCAGGCTTCAGAAATCGCCGATTTAGCGGCGCTGCGCGTGCAGGCTCAACAGCGCGTCGAGCAGAGTTATTCCTCTGACTGGATGGCCCATCAAAGCTCGTCACTGAGTCGCTGGCTCATTGGTGCGCCGACGCTGGAAGTCTCCGCGTTACAGTCTAACCTGGCAACCGGTACCGATGAGCTTGAAGTAAGGCTCGGTGTACAAATACAGCGCCCGGATAATCTGGATTTATTTGATCAGATGGAACAAACCAATCAGGCCATCATGGTTGCCCGGCAGCGTCAGCAGGCTTTGCTTATTTCCGGGCTGGTAAGGCAGCGCGCCTGGGATGCAGCCATGGCGCGTCAGCAGGTTAATGCCCTGAGCGATAAGCAGGTGTGGCTGTCCCGGCTGGGCACTCAGTTAACCGAGCGGTTTAACGCAGGCGAATTATCCCGCTTAGCCTATTTGCAGTGGCAACAGCAGCAGCTCGATGTGCAGCAAGCACTGGTTAATGCCAAAGCGGAACTGGCAGGTGCAATGCGAGCTTACACCGAGCTCACCGGCGCCCATACCTTACCCGCTAATATGACAGAAACGGTACCCGATAGTCTCGACACTGCGCTTAACCGCCACCCCGAACTGAAACTCCTGAGCTTACAAAAGCAATACGCCGCAGCGGCCTATCAGTATGGCCGGCAAAGCCAGAGCAACTGGGATGTTGCGCTGGTGGCGCGCCGCTTACAAAGCGTGATGGGTGATGAAAATCAGGTAGGTATTGCGGTAGGCATTCCGCTGGCCCTTGAGATGCCTGCCAACCCGCAGGATCTGCAGGCATGGCAGCAAACTGATTTGGCACTTTCACAATCGCTGATGAACCTGCGAATTACCTTGCAACAGCAGGTCAGTACCAATTTGGCCAGTCTGACATCGCTGGAAGAGCAAATTGCTATTGGCGAGCAGCAGGTTGCCATAGGTGAGCAAATTGTTGAGCAACTGGCGCAGCTAAAGCAGAGCAGCGAGCTGGAGCAAAGCAACTGGCTGCAATCGTTGCTGGAACAGCGCGACCGCACCTATCAACTGGACCAGCTCAAACTTTCTCAGCAACAACGGGTTGCTCAAATTAATCAACTGGCAGGGCAAGTGCTATGAAATCGTTTTTCTCTTTTCTTTTGTTAGTGCTGACAGTTTCTACTGCAACAGCGCAAAACCAGCGGATCTCCCTTGAATCTCTGGGGCGCCTGTCACTCAAATTTGCAGCGCCGCAGATTGTGCCTGCTGTGCCAACACCGGCAGTAAGCGGTGAAGTAAGCTATCTGCCGGGCAATGGTTATCAACTGGTATTGCCATTTCGGGTATTACAGCAGCAATACCTGGTAGCGCCACAAGCCTCTGTGGCGGCCAATACCCCGCTGGTTAAATTAACCGGCAGCGAGGTTCATCATTTCTACGAAATGCTTAAAGCCCAAAAAGAGATTTACCGTCAGGCTGAGCAGCGTTATCAGCAAAACTTACCGTTATTTAACAGTAAGTCCATTAACCAGCAAACCTGGCAGTCGATTACCGATCACTATTTTGCCAGCAAGCTTGAACTGGGCCATCTTGAACATGCCGAAGAGTTGTTACAACGGGCCAATGATGAAGATTCCGCGTTACTGACCGCGCCTGTTGCCGGCGTGTTTATACCGGCTGGTGAACAACTCGATAACGAAGCGTTTGTGTATGGTGAGGTGATTGAACAAAGCGCTTTGCGCTTAAGAGTGCAACTGCCATCCGAGCTTGCTGATAAGGTCTCGGCATTAACAATGGGCACTTGTCATCTGGACGTAGCCTATCGCGAACGCTTAAGCAGTGGTCTTGTCAGCCGGTTGTGGAGCGCCCCGGTTACCGGCAATGCCGACTGTGCGCTGAGTTTTGCTGATGCGGTTATGGTAACGCCGGTTATTGAACAGGCCGGCCTTGCTGTGCCTGCCTCAAGCGTTTATTTCTTTGAAGGTGAGTATTATGTCTTGGCGAAAGAGGGCGCTGAGTTAGTGCCGGTGGCGGTCACCGTGCTGGGACGCCATGATGGTCAACTGCTGATTGCCGATAGTGAACAGCTTAAGAACGCGCAGGTACTCACCTCGTCGGTGAGTGCGGTACAAGGCATTTTACTGGGTCTGGGAGGCGAATAGATGATTGCCCGCTGGATCCAATTTTCCCTAAGTCAGCGCATTTTCGTGCTGGCGATGTTCGCTGTAGCCCTGACAGCCGGGGTAAGTGCGTGGTTGAAACTACCGGTGGATGCATTTCCGGATATTTCCCCTACACAGGTTAACGTGATTATTAAAGCGCCGGGTATGACCGCCGAAGAAATTGAGGCGCAAATTACCCAGCCACTGGAAACCGAATTGCTGGGGATCCCAGATAAAGCGGTACTGCGTTCAACCACCAAATATGCCATTACCTCTATTACCCTGGATTTTGTGGAAGGTACCGACATTTACTGGGCCCGCCAGCAGGTTGCAGAACGTCTGAATAATCTGTGGAGCGAGTTACCACCCACGGTAGACGGCGGTATTGCGCCAATGAGTACGCCGCTTAGCGAAATGTTTATGCTGACCCTGGAAAACCCTAACCTGTCGCTCATGGAGCGTAAGCATTTACTGGACTGGCAAATCAGACCTGCGCTGCGCACCGTTGCCGGTGTAGCAGAGGTAAATGTATTGGGTGGCTATACCAAAACTGTGCAGTTCACTCCGGATGTGCAGCGGATGAGTGCTTTGGGACTCACCCTGCCTGACGTGGCCGACGCGCTTACCCGATCTAATATCAATGGAAGCATTGGCCGCATAGAGGTGGGCAATGACACACTAATTGTGCGTAGCGAAGGGCGTTTCACTCAGTTGGAAGACGTGGCAGAACGGGTGGTTGCGATTAAAGAGGGCAGCGCCATAAGGCTTGACGATATTGGCCGTTTGTCAGTAGGCAGTCTGGCCCGTTATGGCGGTGTGACTAAAGACGGTAAGGAAACTACCGAAGCGCTGATCGTCGCGCTCAAAAACAGTAATACCGCCGAAGTGGTGGAGGCGGTACAGGCAAAGCTTGCGCAAATTAAGCCCGGCTTACCTGCAGGGACCGAGGTAAATGTGTTTTATAACCGCAAAAACCTGATCGATACCGCGGTGGGAACCATCACCAGTGCGCTTGGCCAGGCAATTGTGATTGTTGTAGTGCTGCTGGCGGTGTTTCTTGGTCAGATTGGCGCGTCGTTTGTGGTGGCCTGTGTGATCCCGGTGGCAGTACTCATCACCTTTTATCTGATGAGCGTGACTAATCTCACCGCTAACCTCATGAGCCTGGGCGGGTTGGTGATTGCCATTGGCATGCTGGTTGATGCCTCGGTGGTCGTGGTGGAAAATATCGTTTCGCAGCTCTCCCGTGGCGTGCCTTTGCCAAGGCTGCATGTGATCTATCGTTCTGCTAAAGCGGTTGCCACGCCGGTCATTGCCGGTACGCTGATAGTGCTGGTGGTCTTTACGCCACTGCTAACCCTGACCGGTCTTGAGGGCAAATTATTCAGTCCGGTGGCCATGACGATCATGTTTGCTATGGCGGTAGCGCTGGTAAGTGCTTTTACCATTATTCCGGTGCTGGCGTCTTTCTTTGTTAGCAAAGCGCCGCAGCAACTGCCGGGTTATTTACAGGCATTACAAAACGGCTTTGAAAGCGCTTTGCGAAAAGCCATTGCGGTACCCAAAACCCTGTTTATTGCAATGGCGGTAACCCTGGCCCTCACCGTACTGGCCTTTACACAGTTAGGTAAAACCTTTATGCCAACCCTGGATGAGGGTGACCTGATTGTGCAACTGGAAAAATCACCGACGCTGTCGCTAACAGCTTCTTTAGCGCTGGATAAACAAATTGAAGAGGCATTACTTGCCGAAATCCCCGAGATTAAGCAAATTGTGGCGCGCACCGGCTCGGACGAGCTGGGGCTTGATCCCATGAGCCTGAATGAAACCGATGTGTTTATGCAACTTGCCCCCACCGATGAATGGCGCTTCGACACCAAGGCCGAACTGGCCAATGCTATTCGTGAGGTATTAAAAGGCTTCCCTGGCATTAACTACGGCTTCACCCAGCCCATTCAAATGCGCATATCCGAAATGCTTACTGGCAGTACCGGCATGGTAAGCATTAAAATTTTTGGTGATGACATTGCCCGCCTCACCGATGTGGCCAGTGAGGTTGCGAAAGTAACGGAAAGCGTGCAGGGCGCGCTCGACGTTAACAAAACGCTGATGGAAGGCGGCGACTATTTACGCATTAAGCCAAAAATGGATATCGCACTGAGATTTGATATGTCGCTCACCGCATTGTCTGATTATTTACAAATGCAGGTGAACGGTGTGCAGGTTACCGACATCATTAACGGCCGCATCGTAACGCCGCTGATGTTTTCTAATCAGCGTGAGGGTATTGCGGCAATAGGTAGCGATATTGAACTGGCTAACCTGCCAATCCAGCTGCCCGATGGCACCTTACTGGCTTTATCTCAGGTCGCAGAGCTTGAGCGGGTAGAAGGCCCTGCGGTGATTGAGCGGGAGGATGCCTTACGTTATGTGATGGTCAGTGCGAATGTGGAAAATCGTGACCTGGCGTCTTTTGTTGAAGAAGTCGCTGCCGAGGTGAATAGCAGTGTGACTTTGCCTACCGGCTATACGGTAAGTTACGGTGGCGAGTTTGAAAATCAGATCCGCGCGACCAATAACCTGCTGACTATCATTCCGCTGGTACTGGGCGTTATTCTGATTATCCTGTTTACCCAGCTTAAGGAGCTTAAGCTGGCGCTGCTGATTCTGGCCAATATCCCGTTTGCGTTGGTGGGGGGGGTGTTTGCTTTGTGGTTTACCGGTGAATACCTGTCGGTACCCGCTTCAGTTGGGTTTATAGCGCTACTCGGTGTGGCGGTACTCAATGGGGTGGTGATGCTGTCGCATTTTCAGCAGCTGGCAAAGCTGGCTGGTGATTTTAAAGAGCACATTATCCAGGGAGCGAAAGACCGCCTGCGGCCTATCCTGATGACCGCAACCACGGCTATTTTTGGTTTGATGCCGCTGGCTTTTGCTACCGGCCCGGGCTCTGAAATCCAAAAACCACTGGCCATTGTGGTGATTGGCGGTCTGCTTTCCTCCACTCTGGTAACACTTATTATTCTGCCGATTCTGTATTTCACTCTGGAGCGTAAACATCATGTCTGAACAATGCATATTTAGCTGCTTTGTGGATCCTGAAACCGTCGATAACGTGGTGGATTGTTTATTGTGCCAGTCGTTTGTTGGCGGGTTTTCCATGCATGGTATTGAAGGCTACAGTAAGGAACATGCAAATTATTCGGTGAGTGAGCAGGTTGCCGGCCATCGGTCGGTGTGCCGCATTGATATTCGCCTGCAGCATAAAGAGCTGGATAATTTAACGGCCGCCCTGGCGGCATTATCGTTACAGCATCGTATTCGCTACTGGGTTACACCGGTTATTGATAGCGGCATTATTTAGTCAGCCGCTGTGGCCTGGTCACCGCCATTACTTATTTCAAAGCTTAAGCTTGTCTTAAGAAAACTCAGGTAGCTTATTGTGAAAACAATAACATGTGGTGAGTTGTGAACGTTTCTTTTGTTATCCCTGCAAAAAATGAGCAGGGCAATATCCGGCCGTTGGTGGCTGAGATTACTCAGTATACGCCGCCAGACGTGGCGTTTGAAATCATCTATGTGGATGATGGCAGTACGGATGGCACGCTCAGTGAAATACGTGAACTTGCAAACGAGTTGCCTGTTTGCCTGCGTGTGGTGCAGCATGAAAAATCTATGGGGCAGTCCACCGCCATCATGACCGGGGTTCGTTATGCTCGTTATGATTGGATTATCACGCTGGATGCCGATGGTCAGAACGATCCGGCGGATATCCCACGTTTTATTGAGGTCGCTGCGCGTCAGCCGATAGAAACGGATTTTTGTGTTGCCGGCTATCGTAAAAATCGTAAGGATACCGCCTGGAAGCGTTTTCAGTCGCGCATTGCTAATCGGGTACGCCAGCGTTTGTTGAATGATGAAACGCCCGATACCGGCTGCGGTTTAAAATTGATCCCGCGCAGCACGTTTTTATCTTTGCCTTACTTCGATCATATGCATCGTTTCCTGCCGGCGCTGGTAAAGCGCCTTGAAGGACGTGTTTTTGTGGTGGAAGTCAATCATCGCGACCGCCATTGTGGCACTTCTAATTACACCATGTTGAGTCGGCTCGGCGTGGGTATTGTGGATTTATTTGGTGTTATATGGTTACTTAGGCGGGCGAAATGCCCTCATCCTCAGGAAGTTACCGATTGATGCCTAAAACCAGTACTATGAATCGTTTGCAAGCGAGTATACGTGCGCTGTTAAAGCCGCTGATAGCCTGTCTGGTTATTGCCGGCTTGGTAAAAATGGCGAGCCTCGGTGAATACGCGGATCCGCAGGCTGTTGAACGGTGGCTTACCGCTCAGGGCATTCTTGGGTGGCCATTGCTTGTTGTAACCGGCGTGTTGTTGATGCTGGTGGGGTTTCCTCGTCAGATAGTGGCTTTTATTGGTGGTGGCCTGCTGGGCGTGACAGCAGGCACGTTACTTTCCACCGCGATGGCCGCTATTGCCTGCGCAACCACTTTTATG
>CEQU01018056.1_pt1 | contig 11785 bp, 11 predicted proteins | sample 531031 | NCBI WGS metagenome assembly CEQU01 (sample SAMEA2621216, study PRJEB7988) | marine metagenome | isolation source: saline water (ENVO:00002010), including
TCTGTGGGGTAAAGGTCAAGAGCGATCCTATTACCAGACGCAACCGCGTGCCTAAACGCAGCTGAACACGCAGGCCCTGTCTCTAACCAGTGAGACTACGGCCGCCTTACCCGCTCACCTCTAGCAAAAGCGTTACTGGGCCATCGTTTACAAGCGTTACCTGCATGTCCGCACCGAATTCACCAGTTGCGACCCGTATACCCTGAATCGCAACCGACTCAACCAGTTTCTCGTACAGCGGCTCTGCGATTTCCGGTGGCGCGGCATTGACGAAACTGGGGCGATTTCCCTTTTGTGTGTCACCATATAACGTGAACTGGCTGACAATCAGCATCTCACCTCGAATGTCATCCACACTGAGATTCATTTTGCCATCGTCATCTGAAAAGATGCGAAGGTTTACGAGTTTCTTCGCCATCTTCTCTGCAGCTTCCGCAGTATCATTCGGCCCAATACCGATTAGCACCATCAGGCCCTGGCTGATTTGGCCGACGATTTCGCGTCTGACAGATACGGACGCGTGCGTAACTCGCTGAACCACTGCCTTCATTGCTCACCATCCGCATTCTCAGATTGACCAGGCGTTTCATCTACATCAGTTTCATGTACATAACTAGATGAGTCGCTCTTTGAGTTACTGCGAATATCATCTACCTCAGACAGGATTTCTTGAATGACATCGAAGTGTGCTCCGATCAATCCGACCTGCATCAGAAACGAATACCCAATCCAACACGTCCCAATGATTGCCGCCATGTAGTGAGGTATCACCCAGTCTGATGCGGTCTCGATTGATGTACCTGGATCTGCTGCCCCACCAAACGCTGCTACTGTGATAATTACCAGCACGCCACTGATCGACCACGGAAACGTCTTAGACTTCAAACTCCGACTGCGATTGGCATAGTCTTCGTCCAGACCATACGTATCCACCACTTCTCTACACCAACGAGATGTACCGATGAAATACGTTACGGAGATACTGTTTACAAGTACGACAAATAAGGCGGCTGCAACGCCCAGTAAGAAGTGCAATCGATGGCGAACCTTAACGGTGTTGTGGAGTTCGCGTGCTCGTGTTGCTGCTAGCTGAATAGCCTTATACGCTTCAGAATTGGTATCCAGCTGATTACGATTGGCTTCCCTCAGTTCCAGACTCGCCTGACGATGTGCCTTAGACACGTCATTTACATCACCGGCGTTTAGCCCAATTACGAAGTTCGCAATCATCAGCGCCAACGAGATACCAGCGAGAGTTAAGAAGATTCTTGCCAACGGAGACTATTCCTATACGCAAAGCGATTGAAGCCATTAACATCAGATGGCTAGCAAGGAACTACTAACACCTGAGTCCTTCAGTTTAGACTTGCTTACAAATCGACGTAACCGTCCGTCACTCGTCTTCTGCTGGTTCTTCAGACGCGGGAAGTAACTGCCCGATAAGAGCGTCTGTGCGTTCTAATACCACTTGGTCTCCACGTTGATATTCAAACTGCGATGCTTCCATATGCACATTGCGGGTTACTTGATAGAGCTGCAAACTCACGATAGGCCTGTCTTCCAGATGGTCAGTTGAATACGCGCCTCGTTTTTGGAAGTGTATTTTGAAAGGAAAGAGATCAAATCCACCGCCACGAGCCAATACAACTTTTGCAGAATCGGGAAGATGATCCGGCACTTTGCCATCAAGTGTTGGGAATGTCGACTTGATCTGTTCTCGGTAAGCCTCTGTCCAATGGCCATGTAGCACCCAAACCGGGACTCCACCGAGATTATCCTCTTCAACACGTACAAATACGAACGACCGTTGCAGTGCACCCATTAGTCTGGGAATGCCGCCCAATGCGATCAGGCTCAATGGTGCCCTAATTTGGCTCACTTCAGATCTAATGTCGGAATCACTGATCGCACGAAGTACGCGACGAACATCAATTCGGCTGAGCTTGGCAGTATCACCACTGCTCTCCCGAACCCACAGATGGCGGCCGTCACAAACCTGAGTTAGCGACGTCACTTCACCTGCAACTTGTGTCTTAAACTCGAGACGATGACGGCTGATGCCATCCTGTTGAAACTGTCTGTAGTACCCCGTTCCAACCAATTTATGTCCAAACATGTGAATACGATGTCGAATGGCGGCTTGTAGCACTGGCTCTTTGCCCAACTTCTCTGCAGCTTTGTGCATGAGATACTGGCCGTTTTGAGTGGGGCCCTGCTGCCTATCTAGCTGCCTATCTAGCTGCCTATCTAGCTGCCTATCTAGCTGCCCACTTTTCGTACTGCCCTGCTCTTCAATTCGCTCATTTACATCGCTACTAGTGCTTGGCGCCGAATCCTGAGCGTTTGCCGAGTTTGAGAGCCAATTTGGCAAACTGGGAGCTTTAGCCAAGTATGGTAACCCATTTCCGGGCATGGCCGCCAATCCAATAGCCGCAAGTAGAGCTGCTAGCACAGTTAATTTGTACTTCATTGGTAAGTTATGCGGATTTTTCCAAAGAAACGGGTAATAACGAGCCGAACTAGGATTCATGGAGAGAAGCCTTGCGCTCGCGCAAAGTGCTCTCGGTGTATCAGGCCGGAATTGTACGACGTGCAGTATTCACAGGTCTACATCAATCCAAGTTTTGAATCCCTGACAAAAAGAGTTATTGCCTAACGTTTGAGTGTGGTCACAAGTTGGCCGACTCCCTTAGGAGGAAACGATGAAAACGTACGTGAAGTTTTGGGCTCTTATCCTGGTAGCGGCAATGTCCGTAACCGGCTGTGTTAAGCCATTTCAACAACACAACCTGCCACCGGCTCACCAGTTAATGCACCCAGGCCCGGGCGTTGACGGACCCGGTCCAGGCGTATTGGCACCTCAAATGCCTGTATCAACGATGGGGGCGGCGGCGGCACCAGCGTTTTCCATTCAACTAGCTTTCCAACGCCCGGATGGAATGCAAATTAATTTCGACTCGACAGGAATGTTTAATTTCGCCGGAGATCCATTGGTAGTACCATTCCCAATGAATTTCCCAGCTGGTTCACTTACCGCAGCGAAATTGAGTAACATCACCGGTCGTGAAGGACTCGAACTGTTCCCAACAATTGAAGTTGCTCCGGTAAACGCCAGAACAGCTGCATATCTGGAACACAACGCAATTCCGATCCAGTTCACAAATGAAGATATCGATCAGGTTGCAGTTGGCAATTACGTAACCAAAGTTATCTATCTACCAGATCCGGAATTTCAGGAACTTGCTCTGGCAGGTGTAGAGACCCTTGTCAGTACACGCTTAGATCCAGGTGATGATCCTATTACCGAAGCTGACCGACGCGGTAGCATTATGGCCATCATCCGAGTTGGTAACCGTGATCGGGGTGCTGGCCAGCCTACAGCTGGTGCTGCAGCACAAGCAGCATTCATGGTACCTGCAACGGCACTCGCTGCTCACGCCATGGCACAACCTCAAGGCCTTCCTGCAAATATGGGCATGGGTGGAAATCACGTTGCCGGTTTGAGCACTCCTCCATGGGGAACGCCAAGAACCGCGACACCTATCGGACTACCTGGACCGCCGCATTTACCTTACGGTGCTCCGGCCGGACTGCAACGGTACACGATGCATAATCACACGCAAGTCGATATCCCTGGTCCAACACCAACTATGGATATTCACATGCGACAAGTGCCTGGCTATAGCTATCCCAAGCAGCCAAGCAGAATGTTCATACGTGAGCAAACGTTCCATCCATCTGCACCACTTAGTCAACCAAGTCAGATGCGAACTCAGATCGTACCCTAAGTACGGCCGGGTTTAGGACACAATCAGGGGGCCCCTTCTCCGACAACTCGGACGAGGGGCTCGCTGCATAATACCGCCACAATCACATAAACACATGACGCACACGAAAGCTCGTAGGACAACAATGCGAAATCCCCTATTAGCTCTGAACAAGTTAGCGGTCATACGATTAGCTACCGCCAGATTATTTGCCTTGTTGATGGCTATAGTTCTGACTACAGCAAACCACCAGGTACAGGCACAGCAGCAACAGCGCAATCTGCACTACCGCAATTCCACAATCAACATGGCACCTGGCATGATTGGGCAAAGCCAGTTGTATCGTGGCGGCCCATTGCCAGGCTACTTCCAACCAGTCGAGATAATTACGCCGGTTGGGACGAAAGTCGGATTCGCCTTTAACCAGCAATTCGAAATGCCAAAAATGGATGCCCGAAAAGCTGGAATGCTTATCGGACACACATACCGATTAAAGGTCACGAATATCTACAAGCACCCTGGTGAAGAACTATATCCAACCGTCGAAGTGATCGACCGACTTTACCCGCCACGCGGTAAGGAATTCCAATATCCCATTCCAATTCACATTGACCAACAAGACATCGAATCCGCTTTAGCCGGTTTCTTCGTTACACGTGTGATTTACGTCGAGGCGCCGGCAACCGCACTACAGGTTCAGGATCGACGCGACTACCAGCGAGTCACCGATGTCGGTGCTCAGGAAGATCCACTACGAACCGCCGATCGATTTGGCAGACCCGTGGCAATCCTGAGAATTGGTTCCCGTTTACCAGTCCATGACCCGTCAACTGGGAAGCTCAGGGTGCAAACACCACCGCTGCTCTTATTGCAAAAACCCGGAGCAGCAACTCCCGCAGAAATCAACCAAACACAACCAGGGCGCCCCACCAGGTAATAAAGACCGAATGAAACTTCACTCAATAACAAACCAAACGCACTCAATTATCATGCCGCTCGTCGCGCTGATTTGTTGGTGCAGCGTCGGATGCCAGTTTTATAGTCCGACAGCAAATGACACGGCACCCATTCCACCGCAGTATGGAATTGAAGGCCAACAGCCTCCGCAGCCGTCATTTCAGCACATACAACCTACAAGCCATCAGGTCACTTCAAACTCGCAGCCGACTTCACAACCAGCAGTAAGCCGTGTACCGGCCAATGATCTGCCATACGATGCCTATACCGGACAACCCGGTGCACCTGCACCAGGGAATCCGCTGATGGGTATCAATTACCCTGCTCAATGGATGCCCGACGGTGAAGTGAGACCCTGGCCTGCAGACGAATACATCCAAAACGGCGGGGACAAAGACCAACAGGTAAACATCCGTAAAAACTGGGATGTGCATAATCTTGATGAAGCAGACACGGTCGTTCACTACCACACAGTCGATGGTGACGTACGGGTAAATGCCACAAATTCCACACCGGTTTACGCACCTCGATTTGCTGCAGTTAGACGCCTCGACGGCACCCACCACGTGAAACGAACTGAACTGGTAGGACAAGCAACGCTAGATCTGGAGAGGCGGCAATTTACAGGGCAGACGCTTGAAGAACAGGTTCAACAGAATCAAATGCCTGGTCGAAACATTGGTCAGCAGACAACCCAGCTCTTTGCCGAAGAAATCCCGCCGACACAATTCAAAGGCGAAACCGGCGTCATTGAAGATAGTAATAACTTCAAAGCTACCGAAGGATTACAGGTTCAGCACGATATCAAAGTCGATTCAGCTGACAAAGCTCGCCTGAGTAAGAATGCACTGCCTGCGGAAGACTGGACAGAAAATGCCGCAGTTCAAGTCGTGATAGACGGATTCATTGCCAAAGACATTGGCACTATGAAGGCGAGTGGCGCAACGACCGGCTACCAAATGCCCGAAGGTCGGGATCGACTGGAAATCACCAAGAAGGCATCAGCGTCAGATGCTAAGCCGGGGGATATTATCGAATTCACCATCGCGTACAAGAATGTCGGTGACCAGCTAATTGGAAATGTTACTATCGTGGATCACATTCATCGCCGTTTGCAGTTTATCGACGACTCTGAAACAAGCGATCGTGAGGGTAACTTCTTCATGCTTGACGAAACGACCGACTCAGTTGTACTTCGTTGGGAAATCACAGAGCATCTCGACATTGGTGAATCCGGTGTGGTTACCTTTAAGTGTCGAGTACGGTAAGGTTCCTTCTAATAACGTTTGCCGTCTACCACTCTCTTAAGGCTACCGGGTAGCAACATGTCTGAACTCAATTGGTTATCGGAACGCAGTAACGCAATCGACAGCAGTGGAATACGAAAAGTATTTGACCTTGCTGCCTCCTTGGAAAACCCGATCAATCTGTCTATCGGCCAACCGGATTTCGATGTGCCGGATGAAGTCAAGCAAGCTGCGATCGACGCTATCCTTGCCGGAAAAAACGGCTATACACCGACCCAGGGACTCCCTGCTCTAGTGGAGAAACTACAAGCAGACGTCGAACAGCGATTTGGTCACGATGATCGCAAGGTCTTTGTTTCTAGCGGCACAAGCGGTGGCTTGGTGCTTGCCATGATGTCACTAGTTAATCCCGGCGATGAAGTAATCATCTTCGACCCGTTTTTTGTTATGTATGAACCTCTGGTAAAACTCGTCGCAGGTGTCCCGGTTCTACTGGACACTTACCCGGATTTCAAAATCGACCTGCAAATGGTTGAGGATGCTATTAACGACCGCACAAAGCTAATCTTGCTTAACAGCCCAGCCAATCCAACGGGCGTCGTCGCCACCGAAGAAGAAGTACGTGGGTTGGCGGAAATCTGTCAAAAGCACGGTATCGCACTTGTCTCCGATGAAATCTACAGCGAGTTCTGTTACCAGGACAATTACGCGACACCGGCTGACTATAACGAACAGACCATCGTAATTGATGGGTTCTCGAAGAGTCACGCCATGACAGGCTGGCGACTGGGAATGGTACACGGCCCGCAGGCAGTCATTGAAACAATGGCGAAAATACAGCAGTACAGTTTTGTCTGCGCACCTCAGCCTGCTCAGTGGGCAGGACTCGAAGCAATGGAAACTGATCTCAGCGAATATGTGGAGTCCTATAAAGCCAAGCGTGATCGGATAGCAAACGGGCTGCGTGATCAGTTTGAATTGGTGCAACCGGAAGGCGCCTTTTACATATTCCCAAAGGCCCCGTGGGGCACCGGGACAGAGTTTGTTACAAAGGCCATTGAAAATAACCTGCTAATCATTCCAGGTAACATCTTCAGTAACGCTGATACGCACTTCCGTATTTCTTACGCCGCTAGTGATGAAGTCATCGACCGCGGAATTGAAGTCCTGCGGCACTTGGCAGCCAATCCTGAATAGACAACGGGCCTTCTTTTACGCTTTAAGGCTCGGAGGACGGTGTCACAAAGACCTGTTTCGTCAGCCCCGTTGTATTTCCCGCGCCATCACGAGCAATAGTCCTCACGACTACCACTCTAGATGCAGTAGTTGGCTTATATCTGGATACCGCTCTGACGTCGCCATTTTCAAGACGTATTGGCTTACCTTGAAATGGGAGAACCTCCCAGGGACTATTTGGTCCTGTCGTGATTTGCATTAAGACCTGATTTGCCACCACTGTTTGATCTGTTACGAGAGATTCAATCAGTACATCGCCCTCCGGCAGATTACGTGCTGTCATCTGAATGCGTGGCGGAGTTGCGTCTACATACACTCGCAGTTGTGGAGTGGAGCCGGACGACACCTGCTCGGCTCCAGTCTGAGAGCGAAACCAGTATTCGCCATCTTGTTTGGTTTGAAATTGGAAAGAGCCGCCCTGCCCTGTCTCTTTTGCAAATGCGGACCAGGCCTTACCGCGATCTACTGAAACCCAAAGCGTTGTAACAGCAGATGCATCCATTGAGGTAACGGTATATGGGATTTCAAACCGGCGTGTTTTTGTGGTGTAAGTGGGAATCTGATCCTGCGCAACGGCGTCCATCACTAACAGCTGAAGTGTTAGTACCGTAAGCACACTGGTTTTGAGTATTCGTTGCATCGCACAAAATGGAGAATAGCAGAGAGTTTTTATTCTGAATCTCTATCAATAATTATCGGTTTTAAAAGTGGGTGTCCTTTGTCATATCCGCAACATATGTACAGGAGCTGGGATGCAGTGTTCTTGGTAACCGCCGAGCTTGGCAAGTCGAAGGCGTGGTCAAACCGGCTGGGCCCTGCGGGTTTACATACACAATCTTCCCAACGCAACGACGATGGGAGATGAAAGATGGGCTTATGACTTACAGCATCTAAGTTACAATAGACAAATAAACAACCATTGGGACCTTGGCACCAGAGCAGGACAACTCACAGAATGAGCAGCCACGAAAATCTACAACGCGTATTGGACTCAGGCATCGTTGCGGTAATACGAGCCGACAGCGGCGAGACACTTGCCGATGTGGCCGAAGCGCTCCTTGCCGGCGGTGTCGAAGTAATGGAAGTGACCTTTACGGTACCGGATGCTGTTGAGGTCATTAAAGAAGTAAAACGTCGTATCGGCGATCGCATCTTGCTTGGTGCAGGAACTGTACTTGATAGTGAGACGGCCAGAACGGCTATCCTTGCCGGAGCTGAGTTTATCGTGTCGCCGTCAACTGATGTCAAAGTGATCGAGATGTGCAAGCGTTATGACAAGATTGTGACGCCGGGCGTATTCACTCCTACCGAAGTCGTGACTGCTTGGCAGGCCGGTGCGGATATTGTCAAAGTATTTCCCGCGGACATCGGCGGCCCCAGCCACCTCAAGGCACTTAAGGGTCCCCTGCCCCAGGTGAAGATCATGCCAACAGGCGGCGTTGACCTCACAACAGCAGAAGACTTCCTTAAGGCCGGTGCATGTGCACTAGGTGTAGGCGGTGCGCTGGTCGAGAAAGATGCAGTTGAACGCGGAGACATGGATCGCATCACTTCATTGGCGAAGCAATACGTCGAGATCGTGCGTAACTTCCGCAGCCAATCAGGCGACTAAGCACTCTTGCGATGAGTATCAAAGAGAGACTTATTGCCATCGACGATTTCTTCGTCCATGACATACTCTCCGCTACCCTTACGGTCCGGTAATTCGTACATCACGTCGAGCATTACGTTTTCAATAATACTGCGTAATCCACGAGCTCCCGTGCCACGATTGAGCGCTTTCTGAGCAATTCGTCGAATCGCTTGGTCTGTAAAGCTAAGCTCGCACTCTTCCATTTCAAACAGGCTTTCGTACTGCCGCACAAGAGCGTTCTTAGGTTCGGTAAGAACACGTACCAGACCATCTTCATCAAGCGGAGTGAGTGCTGTGCAGATAGGTAGTCTACCAACTAATTCCGGGATCAAACCGAATTCGAGAATGTCATCTGTCTGCACGTTGGGTAGTAATTCAGTTAGCGTGGAATCTTCTCGTTGACCAGCTGACTGACCAAATCCGAGAGTCTGCGTTCCCATTCGTTTTCGAATGATATCGTCCACTCCAACAAATGTACCACCACAGATAAACAGAATATTTGTTGTGTCGATCTGGATGTATTGTTGTTCAGGATGCTTACGTCCGCCCTGCGGTGGTACGTTTGCAACAGTTCCTTCCAGCATTTTCAACAATGCTTGTTGAACACCTTCACCGGAAACATCACGCGTGATCGACACGTTTTGACTTGTCTTACCAATCTTGTCGATCTCATCAATATAGATCACGCCACGTTGGGCGGCTTCCACGTCGAAGTCAGCAGCATGGAGGAGCTTAAGCAGAAGATTCTCAACATCTTCACCGACGTATCCGGCTTCTGTTAACGTAGTGGCGTCACCAATGGCGAACGGTACGTTTAGTACGCGTGCTAGCGTGCGAGCAAGAAGAGTCTTTCCGCTACCGGTTGGGCCAACCAGGAGGATATTGGATTTCTCAATCTCTACATCACTACCTTCCCAACCAAGTGTCAGGCGTTTGTAGTGATTGTGTACGGCAACGGCAAGCACTTTTTTCGCTGCTTCCTGGCCGATAACGTATTCGTCCATCCGTTCCACGATTTCACGCGGAGCAGGAATTTCATTGAACAACGACTTGCTTGATCCACGTCGTTTTTGTTCCTGATCCAGAATGGATGAGCAAAGGTCAATACATTCTGCGCAGATGTATACGTCTCCAGGTCCTTCTACCAGAGGGCCAACATCGCGATAGCTCTTACGACAGAAAGAACAAAAAGCGTTCTTCTTCGTTGTGCTACTTCCGCGACTTCCGCCGCTCAAATCTCGTCCGGTAGGCATGACTACTCCTTCAAATCACCGCTGCAGTCCAATCGCATCATTGCGGTGAAATCTCTATTAAACGTGAAGGGCTCGATCCCGGCCTGTTGAAGTTCACTTCGTGGTTTGCTTCAAAACGTCCTTGGCCAACTGCCATCCCTAGCGTTTTCGAGCAGGTGGGTTCTCCTAAATTGTGGCTCTAACCAGCCTCCCAGGCTGGTTTCATCTGTGGTGAGAATCAAGTTGCAAGCCACGGTCGACTGCATGACCGGCATAACCGGACTAACAGATCCAACCGTGGATAGTGTTGTTATTCACCAGGTTCCTCAGGCTCCGTCTCCTCTTCAGGTCGGGAGTCTTCGATCACCGTAGATATACTTCGGAGTTCTGGCGCTGAGATGTCACCTCGCGAATGCATTTCTTCAAAATTCACGAGGTGTTCATCCACGTCTGGTATGTCTTCGTCGATGCGATCCCGAAACTTTCTCACAATGAAGAAGCCGATCGCCAGTAGCATCGCTATAAGCGCAACATTGATGATAATGCGCGCCACGGGAGTTTCGAGATAATCCGTTATCGACATGCCTCTTGCCTTCGTGTACCTCATGGATCAGCAGTAACGGCCAGTAACGGCATGGCCCGTTTATGCGCATTATAACGGCTGATAAAACGATCCATAGTAGTTCCCAGCCGCAGAGCCGTCAGACGACCTGACGTTCTTGGTAGCCGCCGGGCTTGGCAAGCCGTATACGCAGTCAAACCGGCAGGGCCCTGCGGCGTTGCATACACAAATATCCCAGCGCAACGACGATGGGCGATCCCAACCCATGTTTATTGCTATAATCCTTCCATGGCGAAAAAGAAAACCGCATCTGACTCATCACTCGTTGACATCTTCGACTTCATAGCCAAGCCAGCTGGATTACCCCAGCGTGGAATCTGCGCCCTGGTGGGTAACGAGCCGTTTTTAGTGAGCGAAGCGCGTAGTGCCATTGCCCATACGCTTGGATCTGAAAACGATGACCCGATCCGCGTCTTTGATCCAGATCAACAGACCGTGAATTGGAGCGACGTCAACGACGAAATCAACACGCGGTCGTTGTTCGGCGGGGATGGCCCTCGTATCGCTATCGTGCAGGATGCTGATTCATTTGTCACGGCAAACCGCGATCGTCTAGAGTCACTGGCACAGTCCACCTCGATACAGGGGCTACTGGTACTGTGTGTCACAAAATGGCCGGCTAACACCAAGCTCGCTAAGCTGGTTGCGGAGCATGGCATTGCAATCGACTGCCGGCTCCCCACGATTAAGCGCGGTTCAAACTCTTACCCGGATGAACAGAAGATCAGTAAGTGGATCTTACGACGGGCGAAACACCATGGAATTCAATTGGATTCTGACGCAGCCTTATTACTACAGCAAATCACAGAGCACAGTTTCGGCTTAATGGAACAAGAACTGAGAAAGCTTGCTCTATATATAGAAGCAGATCAATCAGTCTCGGTTGAGGATGTTCAAAGTATCGTCGGTGGTTGGGCCAAACAAACATCCTGGCAAGTCGTGGACTTGGCAGCCGAAGGTCGCGCGGGCGAGGCACTAACGGAACTGGACAGGCTGCTGCAATCCGGTGAACATCCGGCCGCATTATTTGGCAGCATCTCCTGGTCGCTTAGAAGATACGCAACGGCGACACGAGTGTTTATTGATGCAGA
>CEQU01023267.1_pt1 | contig 11744 bp, 8 predicted proteins | sample 531031 | NCBI WGS metagenome assembly CEQU01 (sample SAMEA2621216, study PRJEB7988) | marine metagenome | isolation source: saline water (ENVO:00002010), including
GCGGAAAGCCACTCTTTGAATTGTTGCAATCTTGCAGCTGCACGCTTACTTCGTCCCGCCGGGTCGGTTTCCGGGAACCCCTGAGAAATGAGCCATGCCTTGTTCTGCTGATGGTCAAACGCGAACACGACGTCATATAAACCAACTGCAAGTGAGGGACAATTGAACTCGTTGTTGCGTGGCTGTGGCAATGTCTCAAGGCTATAGCCCAGGTCATATGAAAACAGGCCTGCTATGCCACCTTGAAAAGGCGGTAGGTTTTCATCTGCCCGGGAATTGCCAATAAATGCTCCCCAACGTTGTTCCAATGTCTCTAATTCTGACGCGCTACGTGCTGGCAATTGAATGAAGTCAACAGGATCAGCGCTAATGAACGAATATCGTCCTTGTTCTGATTCGCGTCGAGCGCTGTCAAGAAACAGGCAGTGAGGTAGCTTGGCCAGCCGTAGAAAGGCTGCTTCGCTATCCGGCATTGGGTGAATCTCTTCGACCAGTGGTAAGTTGCTCATCCGTCTCCCTTGGGTTTCCGCTTGAGACGATGGCTGACTTCCTCAACGGTTAGATGTCCCCAGTCGAGAGACTCATCCTGAGTGTATTGCTTGCCAAGATTAACTGCGGTGATAGCTTTACACATTTCATAGCCGAGGTAAAAGGCATGCGATGCATCCAGATTACCGGGTGCAGAATCCTGACCCTCACCGGTCACCAGCAACTCGAACAGCTTAAATGGATCCGAGTGACTTAGATGCAGTCCGGCACTGACGATGTGGACCTCGCCATTCTCCGCATAGATCCGATAATTGTTGTCCTTGATTTGGGTAGCAAGTAAATCAAGTCGCTCGCGGCCGAACGAGTCCAGCTTGCAATCTCTTAGAATCACGAGTTGGTCGTCAAGATGCTTTGGTGGAATGCCGTGTTGTACCGCATAGTGACTCAATCGCCGCGCGACGTTACATTCTGCCACGCTTGAGCGAGCCCAGTTTATAACTTCTGTCGTTAGCACGCTCTGGATCGAAAGTTCCTGGCATATTCCAAGCAGCATCATGTTGATGCCACTGCTATCAACATCCGTCAGTTCGGTGAGATTTCCAATTCCCATCATCATGGCAACATCTGGATATTGTTCCCGAACGCTTATGTATCGCTGCAGACTGGCAGTGAATCCACAGCCGATTGGCTCGAGTATTGGATCGACTCTCAACGGTACGCCGTCATTTGCAAGAATCTCAATGGATTCCTGAAGTCCACCGAGTGTCGGGAAGTCATCTGGGATAACGACCACTTCACATCCCCAGTCCTTGGCGGCATGGCGGTTAGATTCATTTACAGAAAGTACAAGCTCTGCGCCGGCCTCCACTGCTGGAGTAATTTCATCCACATTAAGGCTGTCAACAGATACGCGAAACCCGTTGGACACGAGTGACTTTATGCATGTGCCGATTCCACTCCACGTGCTTCCCGGATCACAACCGATATCGATGACATCAGCACCGGAATGCCGGTACGATTCCGCGATACTCATGATCTCGACAGCAGATAGACGCGGCGCGTGATTGATTTCAGCAATGATTTCGATGTCATAACTACCAAAGTCGTCCGGCGTGGATCGTTCGAGGCCAAAGAACTCTGGTAGTCGCCGTAAATCATGGGGCCCTACTTTAACCGGTGCGCCGGCAACTTCGGCAATAGGTGCAGTATCTCCCGAGCAGTAACCGGGAATGATGACGAAATCAGCTTTGGCATCCGGCGTGAGTTTGCGTGAAACCCACTCTGGTGTCATTAAGGCGGCGACAGTAATGGGCAGTACATCTACGGAATATGAAAAACCGACCGTAGATGATAGATCGGTAAGTAAATCACGAAGTGCGTGTTCGGCAAGTTTGCCGGTCACGAACTGAATATGCTTGTCCTGAAAAGACGTCGTATTCACAACTTGGATTTAATCCATGAAAGGTTTTGGCAAAATCGGATCGACGATGTTGCCGCATAGTGATTGTTATTTAACTGCGAGGACGATGCTGATACCGAAAGCCGCCGTTTACCTGAAGGATTTGAGCCGTCTGAAATGTAGCTGCTGGCGATGCCAGAAACAAAGCGGCCGCCGCCACATCATCAACAGATCCCCAGCGATTCATCAGTGATTCAGCCTTGGCCCGATCATTCCAGTATTGTGACGTGTCGTCTCCCCATTTGGTTTGAATCCAGCCCGGTGCCAGACAGTTGACTCGGACTTTCGGCGCGAGGGATGCTGCAAGGCTCTTCGTAAATGCCATGATGGCACCTTTGGTTGGCCCGAATAACTCACCAGGCTCTCCTTCCATTCCCTGAGTAGCCTGGTCCCATCCCATGTTGATGATTACGCCGGATCCCTGAGCGGACATGCGCTCACCGACGGCACGCGAGAGGCGAATCGTCCCCAAAACGTCAACGTGCCACAACAAATCCAGCTTTTCTTCAAAGGATTTCGTAGCTGACTCGGTGGTCAGCACATCTGCACCAGCATTATTAACCCAGATATCCAACCGGTCTTGCCATGCCCACGCACCGGATATGATCGCATCGCAATCATCTTTGTTGGAAATGTCTCCATAAATCTGATGGGCCGTACTACCGGCATCCGCGATAATGTCGGCGGTTTCCTGTAAACCTGACTTGTTAGATCGGGTATGAATGACAACATCTGCACCCGCTCGAGCGAAGGTGGTGGCAATCGCGCGTCCGATCCCAGAGGCGGCACCTGTAACGACTGCAGTCTGGTTCGTCAGCATCAGGGAATTCTCTGGTGAAGCAGTCATGGTTACACCTTATGATTGTTGCAGTGCGGCCAGTTGACCTTGAAACCATGTCATCTCTCTCGCAATTCCTTCTGCAAGGTCATCCGTCTGGAGTTCATTTGGTAGCACGTTCCATGCATATGTTTCCACTTCGAAGTGCGTTAAGTACTCATCTGACAAACAGCATTCAAGACACTCGAGCACTTGGGATTGGGTCGATTGCAGATGCCCAAACGACTCAAGAAAAATCGGTACATGGAAATGGACGCTCCAGGTTGACTCCAGCGATTCAGGGTTTTCGACGGTCGCGAGTGCATCACCTAAGTCGTCATAGAGTTTTGTCTTGCCATCACCGTCCCGGATCGACGTTTGATGCATGTACTTGATTTCGTTGAAATCTGAGAGTTGCTTTAATGCAGATTCCCGGTCTTCAACAGCAATTTCTTTAAACGGCACCCAAACGGCAGAAGAGACTTGTACTTTACCAATTCGTATTCCGGCTTTTCGATATAACGCGACAACTTCGTGTTGCGGTTCAAACATCACTCCACTGTGGCAAACGTCATGGCAGACTCGAATGTGGCGTCGCGTCTTCTCCTCATTGCCTGCCGGTAGTAAATGCGTATCGAAGAATCTGCAAATGTCTTCGCCGGTGTCCAGTGCGCACCCCGGTTCCGGTTCTATGCATACATAAATAAGGCGTCCGGTTTCGGACTCAAGCCGATGAAGGTATTCAACGAGATCCTGCATGTGTTCAGCAGACTTGCTCCATTGCTCATCTGTTGGTCCCGGTTTACCCCATGAAATGGGCATGGTGGAAATACTGCCTTCCAGTCCGTCGGGCAAAAGGGCATGTTGAATTGCGGCAAGATTCTTTGTGTACTGTAGTCGACGCTCATCCCACCATGTAGGCAGATACACATCCAGCTTTACAACGTCCTGATGAAAGTCACTATATGGGAATCCGTTAAATGTAAAGGGAATCAGTCCGTTGGCCGCGAGCCAGTTGGAAAAGTCACTTAAAGCGGAACCCTCGAGCAGTTGGCTTGCGGCGGGCGCGGCAAGCCACAGTCCGACTCCCATGGGAGCATCTGGACTGAATCGCCGCTTTACATCAAGTGCGTATTTTTCAAGGTTGTGCTTTGTTGACTGCAGGTCTGGGCCTGCATGAACATTGGTGCAATAACCGAGTTGAAGTGAACGCGACATGATGATGGCGGGGAATGGGTGATTAATTTTAGGAAGCGGTCATTAGGTGAGATTTATGAGAAGTATTTCTCTTTCACTACAAGATCACGCTGTCAGAATCTACGTTGGGTATTTCGTCGAATATTGGTTAGGAGTTAAGGCTTATTACTTTCTACATTGATCAACAACTGTTTCATCTCTCGCACAGCCTGCTCCAATCCAGTGAAAATGGCTCTGCTGATGATAGAGTGGCCGATGTTTAGCTCGATCATCTGATCGATTTGTGCAACCGGCGTTACATTGTCATAGTTTAATCCATGACCGGCATGTAGTTTCATTCCGCAATCGACAATCAGTTTTCCGGCAGCTGTCAATTCATTCAGGCACTGCACTTGTGCATCGCTGTTTGCGAGGGCGTATTGCCCTGTGTGCAGTTCAACTGCCTGACATCCCATCTCGGCAGCAGCTTCAATTTGGCTGGATTCAGGATCAAGAAACAAGCTGACTGCAATTCCGGCATCTTGAAGTTGTTTGATGGCGGTTTCAATGCGCTGCGGCTGACCGGTTACATTTAATCCGCCTTCGGTGGTTACTTCCTCACGTTTTTCAGGTACGAGTGTGGCTTGCGGTGGAAGTAAATCGCATGCGATATCGACGATTTCGCGTTCGATGGACATTTCAAAATTGAGCTTTGTCGAGATGGCATCGCGCACGGCGTACGCATCAAGGTCCTGGATATGTCGACGATCTTCGCGGAGATGAATCGTAATGCAATCTGCGCCGCCGCGAATGCTCGCTAGTGCGGCTTCAACCACACTTGGTTCATAGGTCTTGCGAGCTTCACGTACTGTTGCCACGTGGTCAATATTTATGCCAAGTTCTAACATGCTGCCTGAGGTGGTTTATCAAGTTGATCAGGTGGACGCATCGTTTGAAACAGTAATGCGTGCCCCTTCATTGTTAGCTTGAACCACGGTTAATGACAACGGGTTAGCCGTATCCTGTGGCAGCGTTTGAACAAACTCATTAGCATCCTCGGACGACTCAAAGAAGGAAAACAGTGTCGGTCCCCAGCTTGACTGACCGACTCCGCGGGCGCCATGTTGAAGGAGCCAGTTGACACGTTCATTGAGTTCCGGGCCATTGTACGGGCCTCCTTGAATGCTCGAGAAGCAGCTGCCGGCGATGTTCCCGTATTTACTGATCGATGAAGAAAAGGAATTGAAGTCCCGTGCGGTAATCGCCGGTATGATATGGTCTCTAATTAGACCGATCAATTGCTCCGTAGTGTCTTTTGGAACAACAGGTGCAGACTGAAAGGCATCAGACTCTCGCGGACCGCTCAGGCCGATACCGGATTGCGGCTGGATTAACAGGATCCGCCAGTCGAGTGGAAAATCCAGCCTGCAGTCGATGGATGAAATCGGTTCGCTGCTGACGCGTCCTCGTTCGACGATAAAGCCGCCGTATTGAAATCCAAAGGTGCCTACTGCTGACCGTTTGGCACGGCTGGCGATAGTGGCCCGCTCGGACGGTCCCAGAGTTGGAAACTCGTGCAATCGGTTAAGCGCTTCAATAATCGAGAGGCCTAATTGTGTGCCGAGTCCAAGTCCTGTGTGCTGGCGTGGTGATCGTATTAACTGGATCCTGCATCGCAACTCGTCTTGAATGTTGTGGTAGCCTTGCCACTGTTTTGCGAACAATTCGATGCGGTGCCGAAGTGCCTCATCTGCATCGATAATGAGTGTATCGGCGGGCTCGATATACAGATGCAATGCTGGTTCATCGAGCATCAATCCGGTACCACCAAACTGGCGTTCATCTGCATCTCCAAATGACAGTAATCCAAAATGGAGTCGTGCAGGTGCGATAATGGAGATGCTCTTTGCAGCCATGACCCATGCTCGCTGTAATTCAGGACTGTCCTACTTGTTTTTGAATCTTAGCCCATGAATCTCGCAGCGTAACGGCACGATTGAAGACGAGGCGTTCCGGCGTGCTGTCTAACGAATCTACATGGAAATATCCGGTGCGTTCAAACTGGCACGTAAAATCAGGTTCAGTCGATTCAAAGGCTCTCTCTAGTTTGCAGTCTGTGAGGACTTCAAGAGAATTCGGATTCAAATGATCGGTGAAGTGACCACCCTCAGGGACATCGTCCGGGTTGGGGACTTGGAATAAATGGTCATACAGTCGAACCTCCGCGTCCACGGCGTGCTCTGCGGAAACCCAGTGAATCGTACCTCTGACCTTGCGGCCGTCTGGTGCCTTCCCACCTTTGGTTTCAGGATCATACGTGCAGCGTAATTCAACCACGTTGCCATCGTCGTCTTTGATGACATCTTCGCACTTGAGGAAGTAAGCATATCTCAGGCGGACTTCCCGGCCCGGGCCAAGTCGAAAGAACTTTTTGGGCGGATCTTCCATGAAGTCTGTCTGTTCAATGTAGATCTCACGGGAAAATGGAACTTTGCGTGTGCCCGCTGATGCGTCTTCCGGGTTGTTCACGGCATCGAGTTCTTCTACCTGTCCTTCTGGAAAATTCTCGATGACGACCTTAAGTGGTCTCAGGACAGCCATCCGCCGTTCAGCAACCTTGTTTAGGTCTTCTCGTAGTGAATCTTCGAGCCACGACATCTCAATCGTACTGTTTGTCTTGGTAATGCCGATTCGCTTGCAGAAATTTCGGATGGAGCGTGGGGAATATCCCCGTCGACGCAACCCGCTAATCGTTGGCATGCGAGGATCATTCCAGCCACTAACGTATTCATTCTGGACCAGTTGCAGCAACTTGCGTTTACTCATAACGGTGAATGAAAGATTCAACCGAGCAAACTCGATCTGCCGCGACAGGAAAATACCAAGTTCCTCCAGGAACCAATCGTAGAGCGGTCGATGGTGTTCAAATTCCAGCGTGCAAATCGAATGGGTAATGGACTCGATGGAATCGCTAACGCAATGCGCATAATCATACATGGGATAGATGCACCACTGATCGCCGGTGCGGTGGTGATGCACTTTACGGATCCGGTAGATGGGTGGATCACGCATGTTCATGTTGGGTGATGCCATGTCGATTTTGGCGCGAAGCGTGTGCTCGCCATCATCAAACTCGCCCGCTTTCATGCGCCGGAACAAGTCCAGATTCTCGTCGGCAGAGCGATCGCGGTATGGACTGTTCTTTCCCTCTTCATTCCATCCGCCTCGGTACGCGCTGGTTTCTTCGGCTGACAAGCTACAGACATACGCCTTGCCGTCGCGGATTAATTGCTCGGCGTGATCATACAGTTGCTGGAAGTAGTCGGAAGCAAAGTGGAGGTTGTCCCACTGGAAACCAAGCCACTGTACGTCTTCCATGATCGAATCGACGTATTCAGTATCTTCTTTGGCAGGATTCGTGTCGTCGAATCGGAGATTACACTTACCGTTGTATTGTTGTGCGATTCCAAAATTGAGGCAGATGCTTTTAGCGTGACCGATGTGTAGGTAGCCGTTTGGTTCGGGCGGGAATCGTGTTTGGACACGCCCGTCATGTTTGCCTGTCGCGTTATCTTCTTCGATGATCTGTTCGATGAAGTTAAGCGACTGAGCGGGTGCATCACCTTGTTCGGATTCGTTGTGGGATTCTGTATTCATGTCCGGATTTTATCGTCTTCGGTGGTTTAACTCTATTGCAGAATACGATCGATCCTGGCCAGACAGTTCTGCTGGCCAGTAAGTGCGATGGTGTCGAACAAGGAGAAGCCGATGGTCTTGCCTGTCAGGGCGATGCGGATAGGGTGTACGATGGCTCGAAATTTGATTCCCTTTTCTTCGATGTAAGCACGCATCGCCGCTTCGATCGTTTCTTTCTCGAACGGATTGGCCGACTCCACGATGTGTCGGAAGTCGGCGAGGATGCCGTTGGCGTCTTCATTTTCCGTTATGTGTTTTGTGTACGCATCTTGATCGTATGTAAGTGCATCGTCTGTTACGAAGAAATTGGTGTAATCAAGAATGTCACCGGCGACGGTCATGCGTTGTTCGGTTGCTTCAATGATGTCATTTAGGCGTGGCGCGATATCGCATGACGGTGGGTCATCGACCAGTCCTGATTGCTGCAGGTAAGATACTGCGAGCGCCGTTTTCTGTTTTAGTGGCAGTGAGTCCATCTCTCGTTGTTGAAAAGCGACGAGCTTTTTAGGGTCGAAGCTCGCGGGAGATTTGACAACACGCTCAAGCGTGAAGTGCTCGATCATCTCCTCTTTGGAGAATTGTTCGGTCTTGTCATCCAGAGACCATCCCAGAAGTAGGAGGTAGTTTACAACCGCGTGTGGTAGGAATCCGATATCGCGGTAGAAGTCCACGATGACTGGATTGAATGTGTCCGCGTCCAATTCACGTCCGCATGCGGTTGCGATGCGTTGTCCATGGTCGTAGAGCTGTTTGAAATCAGGGTTTTTTAGATACTTGGGAATCTTTCGTTTGCTTAACTTGGTCTTGCTGCCCGGTTCAGCAACGTAAGGTAAGTGGGCATAGGTTGGAAGATCGTAATCCAGGCCCTGTGCGATGAAAATCTGGCGTGGCGTGTTGGAAAGGTGCTCTTCTGCACGGATAACATGTGTGATGCCAAATGCATGGTCGTCGACGACGCTTGCTAAATGGTAAAGTGCTGACCCGTCTGCTTTTTGGATCACCATATCCTGTTCTTTTGCCCACTCGAATTCAACGCGGCCGCGTATCTCATCGTCGATAACACAGGTGCCTTCACGATGCATCTTGAGCCGTATAACGGCCGTGCGTCCTTCTGCTTCAAAGGCTGCAGCTTGATCGTCGTTTTCAGCCATCCAGTTTCGGCTGTAGAGGAAGGAACGTTTCTCAGCCTGGGCAGCTTCTCTCTCAGCCTGGATTTCGTCTGTGCGGGCGTAGTCGCGGTATGCGAGTCCTTTTGATAGGAGCGTATCGACCGCAGTCTGGTAATGCTCGGATCGCTGCGATTGAAAATACGGCCCGCAAGGCCCGTTAACTTCAGGACCTTCATCCCAGTCGATGCCCAGCCATTTGAAGCCGTCGAGGATCGGTTGCAGTGCGGCTTCGACGTTTCTGCTTTGGTCGGTATCATCGATACGCAAAATGAATTGCCCACCATGCTTGCGGGCATAGAGCCAGTTAAACAGTGCGGTTCTTACTCCGCCGATATGCAGGTATCCGGTGGGGCTGGGTGCGAATCGTGTGCGGACCATGTTGGTGCTTTCACAGATGAGTTTTGCGAGGTTTTCGGCGGGTTGCTTTGAGCCCGGCCTTTTCTTGCACGTAAGGGCTATTCAAGTCAATCATACCGTTCCGTTTTTATGTGAGTTAGCTGTTCTGAGTTCAAAAATTGTAAAAACACCTTAAAAAACTAACCTATTTGACATATATAGTGTAAATTTGTACACTATATAAAACGATAGCTAAAAAGAGGCTTTGAATTACTTGTTCTGTTACTTGTCGGCAACTTGTGTTGCTGTTTGTTTTACATAGGCAGAGGAGGTGATGGTGTTGGTCGGGATAGGAAGAACGACTGGCAATAAGGCAGTGGATTTGCGTGCAAATGGAGTGTGTGGTGTGGGTGATGTAAAGAATCTGCAGCGAGTCGAACAAGGAGCGAGTCGACAGCAAGGAGAGCGAGGAGAGCATGGACAGCAAGATCAGCATGATCAGCATGGACAGCAAGAGAAATTAACGCAACTGAAGCGATCCATGGAACAGGTCCAGACCGGAATGGGTATTCGCCTTTCGGAAAGGATTTATGACAGTGGATTTCAACAGTTAAACAATCTGCTTCCTTCCGGAGGAGTACCTTCCGGAGCGGTACTGGAGTGGATCGACCAGTCATTTGGTGGAGGGGCCGGTTGCCTGGGGTTGCAGGTAGCCTGGCATGTAACGCTTCAGCAAGTGGCGGACCAGCGAGGAGTGCTGGTTGTGGTCGATGCTCCAGGCTGTTTTTATCCACCGGCAGCTGCCACGCTTGGCGTGGAGTTGTCGCATGTATTAGTGGTTCGACCCGCCTGTGAACAGGATCATTTCTGGGTGCTTGATCAGTTGTTGCGTTGTGCTGCGGTGGGTGCAGTATGGAGTCGTGTTGAGCGGATACCGGCAAAAGTATATCGGCGATTACAACTCGCATCGGAACAGAGTCAGACGACGTTATGCCTGGTGCGATCTCATCGCTGGAGGAATACACCCAGTTGGGCACAGATTCGGTGCCTTGTTCAGCCCCAGCCAGGAAAAGGTGACTGGCGTACGCAGGTCCAGTTGTTCGGAGGAACCAGTGTCAGTCGCAGTTGTCGGTGTGAGCTGGAGATGGTTGACCGGAACTGGACACCGTCACCGCGGCAAAAAGTTGCACGAGGTGCTAAAGCTGGAAAAGATGTGGAAACCGTACGAAGCACCAATGCACAGGAACATGTGGAGTCTGAACATGGAATGATCAGTAACACAGACTGGCAGCGCGAAGGGCAAGTGGTGTAATGGCAGTTAGTGGCAACAGATTCGCATGCGTTTGGCTTCCCGGATGGCATCAAAGAGAGCCGAAACAGGGGAGGTCGCATCATCACGAAGCGGATCATGAAGAAGCGCATCATGAAGAAGCCCGAGAAGAACTGGCCCGGTGGTGCCAGCAATTTTCTCCGTTGGTAGGGTGCCGCTTACGGTACAGTCACAGCAGGCAGGGCGGGCAGAAACTGTCGCCTGCCGCGATTCGGTATTGCGACAAGCAGCCATGGCAACGTGAAACGATTTGGATGAATGTCACCAACATTGGTGCTCTGTTTGGAGGGGAATCCGGGTTAGTGCGGCAGATACTTGGATTGTTGCGTAAACGCCGTATTGCCGCGTACGTGGCGATTGCTCCGACAGCTGGTTCAGCATGGGCTCTTTCTCGTTACGTGGCTGGATGCCACAGCTCAGGAGCGCCTCGATATAGTCGGCAGGCACTGGAATCACATCATGGGTCAACTCTCATTCGTGTTGGGAAAGAGTCTTGTGGGATCGTAGCCAGTCATGCGCAGGTATGTGAACTGGTGCAATCGTTGCCGATAGCCAGTTTGCGGTTGACTCCTGAGACACAGGATTTGCTGGTGCGGCTCGGTGTCAGGCAAGTTAGTGAAGTTCTGGAGTTGCCACGGGAAGAACTAGCACAGCGTATCAGTCCTGAACTGGTGATTCGAGCTGAAGAGTTACTTGGTAACCGTGCTGAACAGGCAGATTGGCTAAAGCCGGCAACGGTATTTCGGGCGGATCGAATACTGGCAAATCCACTGAATCATCAACAACATTTGTTGCGAGTCCTGATGGAACTGCTTGAACAGGTTGTGATCAGCATGGTACCTCAAAACAGGGGAATACTGTCGTTGGTGTGCCACATGGAAAATGCTCAGGGTGAGGAATATCAGTTACCGGTGGGTCTTTTCCGGCCCACGCTTGATATAGACCATCTTGCCAGCGTGCTGCAGCTTCAGTTATCCACCGGTCACGCGGTTTGCGAAGTGATCGAGGTGTCTTTAGAAGTGACTAGGCATGCACTGCTTGAGCAAAAGCAAATGGTTCTTCCGGGGATGGAGGACGGTGATTACAAGCCGTCGGAACATCCCCGGGAGTTGCTTTCCAGAATGGTGGATCGGCTTAGTAGTCGTCTTGGATCCGATCGAGTGTTAAAAGCCAGGCGAAGAGCACGAGCGGCTCCGGAAGCAGCTTTTGATCTTATACCGTTGGCACCTCACCAGGTTCCGGAATTTAAAGGAAAAGGGCGGGGGGCTAAAA
>CEQU01067167.1_pt1 | contig 11678 bp, 9 predicted proteins | sample 531031 | NCBI WGS metagenome assembly CEQU01 (sample SAMEA2621216, study PRJEB7988) | marine metagenome | isolation source: saline water (ENVO:00002010), including
CCTACTTTAGTTGCTGCATAAAGTATCTGTTCACCTGCAGCATCTCTAGCTACAAACAAATCAGTTACATATTCTTCTTGAACTGGCAACAACGCATCATTAACAGGTGTTCCACCTATAGTTAGCGTGTACCAAAGTTGCCCTGACTTATCTATTCCCCACAACCTGTCATCCCAAAACGATAAAAACCTAGCATCTGTAGTTTTATCTACAACTGTTGTAGCAGAAGAAAAATAACTATATCCACCTTCATGAGCAACAACTATATAATCAGTACCTGACATACTTACTGTAATAGAATCAGTAGGAGTAGCAGGAAAACTATAAGCAGAACCTCCATTAGTTACTTGTGTCCAATGGTCTCCACCTTCAGAGTAGTAATAAGGAGTATTCCCATATCCAGCATATAACTCAGTTCCTAAATCTTGTATAAAAGTAACAGCACCTGTTATTGCTGTACCGTCAGATAACTCTGCAGTAGTTGCAGCAGACAATGCAGGAAGTACAAGGTGATGTCTGTGACGTAAGTTACAAGTAGAGTGCCATGCTCTGTCTGCGTCAGCAGGACCTTGCATCCTTTCTACACCAATACCACCACGCCAATCAGACCAAGCAATAATAGATGAACGTAAGTTACTGTCTCTAGTTGTATCACCAATAGTAACTTTAGACGGGTATATAGATGCCAATACACTTTGTACTGGTCTATTTAATGGGTAGTAAGTACCACCTAAATATATCTCGTTATCATCTACTACTTTATTTGCCATTATTCAACTACTCTTCCTGTAATTAAAATAGGAAAAGCACGTTTAGCTTGTTCTGCTAAACCAAACCAAAAAGCTGCTTGTTGTCTTTTAGCATCAGGGTCTACGTTAGGACCACCTGACGCTGCAGCAAACGCTAAAGCTGTGGCTCTAGCTATTATATAAGCGTCATCTATCTCACTAGTTCCTGCATCTGTAGATAACAATGCAGGCTTATCCCCACCAGTAATCTTAAGAAGTGCATACCCTGCTTCAGTTCTACCTGAGTCAGTAAGCACTAAGTCTCTAGCACTTCTATCTATTTTCCATAAATGTTTAGGAAAGATTTGATATACAGCAGTATCGTTTTCTACTACTTTAATATCGTCTAATCTAACTTGACACGCATTTAAATCAGAATCGTATTCTAATCCTATAGATATAATTGCTGTATTTAATTCAGGGTTATTTAAAGCTATTCGTACATAAGTCCATGTGTCTGCAGATAATGCAGGAACATGTAATGTTTCTAATGGACTAGCACAACTAGCAGAATTATCTAATAATATTCTTAAATTACCTGCAGAAGTAGGTACGTTAGATTTAATCCAACATTCTAAATAATCATATTTAGATATGTCTTTACTAGTTATAGAATCTGTAGCTATATCTCCTGCACTAGCACCTGATGCAATAACAAATTTATTACAACCTGTACCTCGTTTTTTATCTTCAGTATCTACAGTAACTGTAATATCTGAATCTACCGTTTCGTCAAAAGCACTGTTACAAGAATGAAGTATAGTGCTACTAATAGAACTACGGTAATAAATGTGGTTGATAATTGAAATGTTAGAGGGAACGTCATATCTAAGACTCCTGCCATCTGCATAAATACCAAGACTTTCTACTGGGTCGTACACTTGCCCTGTAGAGTCTACTATTGCCTGATTAATAAAATCATGAATAATGCTAGGGTCATACGGCTCATCCCATATTTCATATTCATCAGAACTAGCTACAGTAAAGCTAGCATTTTGTTGAAACTGAATAGTGTTATTACTAGCTGTGTAGTCATTAACATATTGAGTAGTTTGAGTAGTTCCATCACTAGCATCAGTAACAAGAATTAACTTACCATTGTAAGTATCATCTCCACCTCTAAACGTATTAACGTCTATAAGAGTGTTGTTAGTACCACCTGTAGCATTACCAACTTTTAAAGCCCCTAGGTTGTAACCTACAGATTGCCTAAGTTGTTTTCGAGTTCTCCCTTGTACAGGCATAGTTAAACCTCATTTTATTCTTCAGCAGATTCCTCTTGCTCAGAACGTAATTCTACTATTGTTCTTTTTAAAGTAACTATTTGTAACTCTAAATTAGTAATAGTATTTATCTTCTGTTGCAACACTTCAGCTATATCTGCTTGTGTTATTTCCAACGTATTGTTATCTGCGACCATCAGATTCCCCTATAATATATTCTATTGTTTGTACTTTCTCTACGCTTTTCTGCGTATTCTTTAAATTCTTTTAACTGCTTACCTATTTCTTTACGTTCTTTAGCAGTTGGTTTCTTTTTAGAATCCAACCCCCTACATTCTAACAAGAATGTTTCTAACGCTTGAGCAGCCATATCTTCTATATGTGAAGGAGATATGTCAGGGTCAGCAGGTATCTTAACCACTTGTGCCCTGCCTGTCACTGGGTCACGAAATTGAAATGTATGTACAACAATGGACACCCCAGTTTCAGCGTTGTTTCCAGCACTTTCTTCGCCTACATAAGTAGACCCCTGAGGTGTCCAAAGTTCAACCATTAATATAAGTTCATCAACATTACTGTATGAAACTCATTATCCACACCAGCTTTACCATGTAGTCTAGCAAGAGCAGGAGTAGTATCAGCACCAATCGCAAGAAGTTGTCCTGTGTGGTTTGAACTTGCACCTACTAATGTACCTACTGCAGGTGTACCATCAATTTTAGCAGAAGCTAAACCTGCTACTTGAACCCAACCATAATAGTCAGCTTCTAAGTCAGCAGCAGTTACACCAACAAATCTACCTGCAACAGCAGCAGGAGCAACAACAATGTCCTTATATGGACTCTTGATAAGACCTGCTGTATCAGTACCTGCAGTTATTGCAGTCTGAAATCCATCAGGTTCATCTATTGTAATTGTTCCAGTACCACTAGACGCAATCAAAGGATGCCCTTTAATTTTGTACATTTCATGAGGAGTAGTAGCAGCTAAGTTAAAGAATATGTAGCCTTCTGCATACAAATCTTTAGCTGCTGCTGTACCCTCTAAAGTAACACCGATAGTAGTATCTCCTACTGCAGGACTAGTAGTAATTACTAAATCTTCGTCATGATGACCTGCTACAGCTTCTGAAGCTACAACTAAACCTTCGCCAATCGCAGTTCCTCCGTTAGCTACGTAACGAAATTTTCTGCCATCAGGAAAAGCCATTTCTGCACCGAGAACTTGTCGTTGGTCAGATGTAGTTATTTTTTCAAAACCATATCGACCACCTTGAATAGGGCTAAAAGACATTTTAAACCTCCTAGGGTTTTATTATTTACAGGGTTTTCCCCTGCGACCAACCGTTAATTTTATAGAGCCACGGTCAATCTTTACAACTCTTAATGTGCATTATACATCAGATACTAAGAACATCCTTCTCGTTGACATTTCTTTTTATAAAAAGTCATTTTAGATGCTGCACCTGCAGCGTTTGCAGCTTCTGCTACAAAGCCACAAACGTCACAGGTTCTAGTTACTGTAGTAAGCACAATAGTTTCTTCTACAGCTTCTTCTTTAATCTCAGTAGGTGTGCCACAAACACCGTTTGTACCACTCCATTGACACGTACAACTTTCACTTGGCTCCCAAGGAAACATACCTATCTTAGCTTTTCTTAATACATAATCAGGATTACCGGGAACTCCTCTTATAGCAGTTCCTACTGTTGCATTAATTTCACCATCTTCACTGTAACTAGGCTTGTGCCTATATAAAGTAGTTTTGGCTTGCCACTCATCTATGTATTTCATAGAAAAACCAGTGTTAGCTAATTCTATTCTTTGTTTGTTTCGTTCAGTTATACCTGCCATTTATACCTCGACTATTATGAAGTTGCTAAGTCACCCATTTCAAATTGTACTGCTGCACCTTTAGTGTCATCTAATTCAAAAACACCATAGTCTGCTGTCATAACAATTTCTGTTGCTCTAAGTGATGCATCTCTTTGTCGCTCAGTTCTAGTGTCAACACTAGTAAGTGCTGCTAACGCAGTCTTATCAGCAATAACACCATAACCTGAGTCAACGCTTCCAGTTTTTTCAATGTTTCCATCTTCAAAAATTGGAACACCATTAATTGGTCGCAATCCACTATAGAAGTTAGACAACAAATCTGCTGACCAACCTGAAGAAATTTCAGAATAAGTGCTTCCTGCAGTTGTTGCTGCTTCTTTAGATAAAGCTGCTACAGCATTTGGGTGGTGAACAATGTACAACTGAGAACCAAATTTATTTGCTTTTGCATTAGAAATAATTGCGTGTACGTTAGCAGCACTCATGCTTCTGCCGTCTGCTCCAAGAGCAGTACCACCATTCAAACCTGTGTAAAGAGCAATAACATCAGTATCTTTCTTTCGAGCCATACCATCACCTAGCTGTCTTCCAATAATTGAAAAGACGTTATTAGCTGATTGCCTTACAAGTTTGTCTGTAAGAATAACTTTTGCACCAACCTCACTGGCTGTAAGGTCTACAGTAGTCATTCCAATATCTTCTTCATCAATGATGTCTACTCCATCTTGTAAGTCACTCATTGACATTGAACCTACTTTAGGAACAGTTACTGTCTTAGCACCTTTTGGCAAACTAAATTGTTCGATAAGGGCTAAAGCAGGGGCGTTGTGCTCTTCTGTGTATCGAGCAGAACTAATGATAATTTTTTGGGCATTTTCTAAATTACCCGTTGTGGCTGTTTGTGCCATAGGATTACCTCTTTATATATGTATTAAGTTTTAACCTAAGCCAGCAGCCCTTCGTGCTGCAGCTGATGCTTGAGGAGACCTATCGCCTTGGTTATACCTATCAAGCCACCTGTCCTCATCACTGGAAGGAGCCGGTGTACTTTGACTATTGTCAAACTCTTGAGCCGGAACTAGCTGTGCCTTCAGCCTAGCTATCTCTGCATCTTTGTCTCTATCATTCTTGAGACGTTTTGCAGCATCTTCCATCTGTTGAGGGTCAGGAAATTTACGTAATTCAGCAAGGTCTTTTAACTCAAGATTGTATTTAGTTGCAAAGTGTTCAGCAGCATTAGCTTGACCTTGTAAAAACCTAGCTTGCTGTTCAGCTTGTTGTTGCATCTGTACTACTTGAGATTGTTGTGCAGCCCAATTTTGTGATATCTGTGCTGCTTGGTCAGGCAAATATCCTGCCTGTTCTAGTTGTTGCCTATAGCCATCAGTCTGTTGTCTTAACTGACTTTGTTGTTGCTGATTTCTATATTGCAAGTTTTGTTCTTCTATTTCTTGCATACGTTTTTGTAAGTCATCTACAGCAGGGTTTACGTCAGGAACAGGAGTTTCAGGTACAACAGGAGTTTCTGATTCTTGGTTAAGCACTTCCGGTTCAGGTGTGGGTTGTGCAGGAGTTTCAGCTTCAGGTGATTCTGAAGGTGTTTCATCAACTGTTTCTGTAGGAGTGTCTTCAAATGTGTTAACACCTGCAAACTCTTCTGTAATATCTGTAGTGGTTCCACCTGAGAAATCCTCAGAAGGTGCACTTTCCGGTTGTTCTGCCTGATTGACCATAGGTATACCTCTCGTTATTTTAAATAACCCTTAGTATACCCTTAAGATTTAAGGTACTGCAACACCAGTAGGCATAAACACATTAGGAGGTCCATATAAAGAAGCATGGTAGGCTTTAGCTTGAGGTGTTACACCTCTATAAAAATCCCCGTACCAATAAGCTAAAATAAAATCTAAGTTGCCACCTTCTCTAGCATCATTTATTACAACTTGTTTACGTTGATTGTTACGCAATGTATTTAAAGTTTTTAAATACGGATATTGTTTTTCTAAATTATACCTATCTTGTGTAGACCCGTTTATATATTCATTCCAAATAGCTGACATTTGAGGATTGTTGGCTGCAGCAGGATATAGTTGACTTAAATCTTTACCAGCATCCCAATACTCTTTCATGTATTGACTTGATTTAATATACGACTTTTCTGTAGCTGTATCATTTCTACTTAACTCAGCACTAAAAGCTGCATAAACTCCATCATTTAAAGTTTCAGAGTTTACTCTAAGTGCTTCTACGTATTCATTTCGTGCATTAAAAAAAGCATCCCAATTTGCAGAATCAGGATTTTCTGCATCAATTTTTATTTCGTAATAACCTGCTAACAACAAGTCTACTTTGTTTCTAATATCATCTATTTGACCTGCATCATTATACATTTTTGCATAATACGCTTCCCTAATACTGTCTTCAGCGTTTTGTATAGAATATTCATAGACTTCTCCTATACCTAATTTAGCACCTTCATATTTTAAATACTTTTTAGAACGCTCTTCTCTCCATTCTTTAGGAGTAATACCATCTTTTTTGTTTCCTTCATACCAAGCTAATAGTTTAGAGTCTGATTTTTGTTGGTCAAAAAGTAATTCTTGTCTAACTTTAGAAGCAACAATACCTGCTTGTTTAGTTTGTTTTACTGAAATTTCAGGGAATGTTTGCTCTGCTCTTCTACGACCAGCTTGTAATAATGCTCCTCCACGTTCAGGATAGAAAGAATTTTTTAATCCTTCAATAAAAGGTAATTGTTTTTTGTCAGGTTCTTTTAATTCTTTTTGAAACTCTTCGTATTCTTCAGGAGTTAAAGACAACCTAAACTCAGCACGGTCTAATCTACTCATATTTCTAAACTCAGCAACTTTCTGAGCCATAGGTCTATCTTCTAATCCTCTAAGTTCTTCAAAGGTTTGATATGTCCAATCAGCCATATCTGAAACTAATTGCCCTACGCTTCCAAATACACTGTCATATAAATGGTTTAATCTATCAGGACTAGAAACTATGTTATCTATTAACTCTCCACCTATAGGAACATCTTCAACAGGAAGTTCTTCTATAACTCCTGCAAGTTCTCTAATAGTTTTACTAGTTCTTCTAGTGTACTGCTCTTCTAATGGAGCATCTTCATCTTCTACTATTTGAGATTGTCTCCATGTATCAAAGCCAGTTAACTGTTCACCAGCTACGTTAAATACTTCAGGCATAGGTAATTCATTAATTGGGAATGTTGACTTCCAAACTTCTTTACCCCATGCAGCTTTACTAAAATTAGCATCTTCGTCACTGTTTTCTGATAAGAAAGTTACTGCACCAAATACAGTGTTCCACTCACGTAATCTGTGAGGAATTACTATATATTGTGGTTTAGGTCTTTGAGTAACAGGGTCTAATATATGTTCTCCTGCTTCATCTCTTTTAGGTGGAAGCATAAAAATAAGCCCGTTGTATCTAATGTATTCAGGAATATCGTAATACAGTGCTTTACCTTCGTATTCAAATTGTTTATTCCAACCTTCTTGAATAGCCCAGTAACTGTATATTGCTCCCCCTATATACAATGATGCTTGTTTAGGACCCATAACTTCTTTAAGTCCTCGACCTGTAGCACCTCTAGCTTCCCTATACCCTAATCCAAATGTTAAAGGAGATACGGTTCCATTGTTAACAGATTTAGCATATTTTTTAATTTGTTCATCTACGCTACCAAATTCAAACAATGGTCCATTAGGCACTGGGTCTTTAACTGGTCTAACTACAGGATGTAAATCAATACCTAATGTTCTGAAAGGAACTTTAAAACCTTCAGCAGCAGCATTTAAAAACAAAATATAATTATTCCAATCTCTGATTTGCCAGCCACCTTTATAGAAATCTAAAGTAGCATCAATACTGTTATCTGCAGCCCTTTGTGCAAAATCCCAATCTATTAATCCTTTAGGAGTATCTCCTGAAATTCCACCTTTCCATTCTTCAGTAAGTTCTTTGTAAAAATCTTCTTTTGATAACTTCATTAAACGGTTCATTTCTGCTTTACCGTTTATTCCTAATTCATTTAATTGTTTTATAAATGATTTTCTAGCTACAGCTAAACGTGGTGCAGCTTCAAATGCCCCACCTACTGTAGGCATAAAGTTTTTAAATTGATTAGTTAAACTATTTTTTAATTCTTTTTCTATTTGATTGGTGCCACCTGTAATTAGTATTGCACCATCTGATTGTCCTGCATCTCTAAATTCTTTTATCATACGTCTTTGTACAGAATTTAAATTTATATATCCTTGTGTACCTGAAGACCATCCACCTAACCGTTCCATTAACTCGACAAAGTTATCTTCTTTGTTAAAAAGAATTTTGTTAAAACTACGACCTAACTCTCCAACTACTTTATCAGGAGTAACACCTGCTCTAAATTGAACAGTAAACATATCTATAACTGCGTTACGAACCCAAAACAATGGACTATAAGTAGTAAACACAGACCTAAACCAACCATTGCTAGCAGCAATCTTAGCTAAGAATGCATTTTCTCCAACTGCTAAATATCCATGTCTGCCGTTAACTTCTTGCCAAATATCTTTAGGTACAGGTTGATTATCTCCTAACCCACCAAATACTTTTCGCTTACCATTTTCATAGTAAACAAAATACCCAGTACCGTTTGCAGGTTCAGGAATTGCTTTAAGAAGAGCACCGTCTTCATCAATATAAATATCAGTTAAATCTTTAAGAAGTTGTCTGTCTGCATCATAGTTAAGTAATTCAACTATTGTTTTTGTTGTTTTGTTAGATTCTGCTCTGTATTCTGCCCGTATTGCCTGTAATGTTAAAGAATCAAAATCTAAAGGATTACGTCTACCTAAAGCAGTTTTTATATTATTTGAAAGAGCCATAACTCCATCATCTAATACAGAAGTATCTCTTAAATTAGGTTTTACATTATATCTTTGAGTTCCAGCAAACTCTATGTACTCAGTAGGAGTATACCAATCATAAAATTCTTCCCAATGTTTTAATTGTTCTTGACTAATAATTCCTGCATTTGCAAGTCTAGTTCTTTGTTCAGCGTAAAATGTTTGAACACTTTTAGCCATTTTTTCTATTGCATCTACTTGTTCATCAGTATAGTTATAAGTATTTTTAATCCATGTACGGTCATCAAATTGATACAAGTTGTCATCTGTAATTTGAATATCAAACTCACCTGTTTCAGGGTTTTGCATATTAGGGTTTTCTCTTTTACCCGGTACAAATTTTTTCCCTGATTCTTCTGCAAGTTTTTGTCTAGCAAGTTCTTTTCTGTTAAAAGCATCTTTAATATTTTTTAATGTTTTAACCATTACATATTGATTTACTACTTCAAGGTTAACATTAGCTTTTTTTAGTTCAGGAAGTATTTGACTTTTATATAAATTTATAACTCTATTGTTTGCTTTTTGTCCTGCTCTATCTGCCCATCTGTGAAGATTGTCAGCAACATTAACAAATTCTTTTACTGCTAATAAACCTCCTGACAAACTAGCCCTAAAATTTGCTAATTGTCTAATCATTTCACCTTGGTTCCAATACTTACTAATACCTCTAAGGTAAGAGTCTGCAGTAGGTCCTAAAGTATTAGGAAATAATGCTCTTATAGTTCTAGCAAGTATGTTAGGTCCATCAGAACCTAATTTATTTGTAGTTGCATTAACTTCCCCTTTAGATATATCTTTTTCTACATTAAACAAACCATCATCATCAGGAATTTCTGATTTAATTTGTTCATACACTTCAGGCTTCATTTCTGCCTGATTAGGAACTCTATTAACATCAGGTTGGTCTAAGTCAAATCTAGGTCTAGGATTTAATTGGTCTCCAAATTCGTAAATGTCTCCATAATTAGGAGCAAATGGAATAGTCGTATTAATAGGGTATCTATTAGCAGCAATGGTTTCTACTGGAATTTCATCAACTGCTTGTAATGCTTCAAAATCATTAACTACTTTTTTAATATTGCCACTAGATATTACTGAAACTTTTTCTATAGGGATTCTTTGGTCAGTTGCAGCAATAACTTCTCGACCTGCTTTTGCAAAGTTGATAATTTCTCTAGTATACCAACCATCTGCATCATCAAACTTAATTGCAAGTAAATAAGTGTCATCTATATTATTTACAGCACTAAACCAAGGTTTTCCTGAAGCATTAATTCGTTGTTCAGCGTTCCATCTAGGGTCTAAATATCCGTATTCTAATCCACGCCTGTACTCTGCAGCATCTACTATTCTATATAACTGTTCAGGAACAGGTGAAGGTGCAGGTTCATCCATTATAGCCATTCTTAGTTTTTGGTCAGCAGTCGGCTTAACACGTACTTCAAAACCCGGTCTATTTATGTTTGCACTCCGAAAATTTTTCCCTTCTTCTATTTCAAAAGTCTTAACAGAAACAGGTATGTCACGACCTGCATTTGGAAGTTGCATTTGTTGTTCAGCATATTGCTGGTCCATGTAACCACCGGGTCGGTCCATTTCTTGAATTTCTGCTTGGCTTCTTCTTGCTGCTGCCGTATCCCCTCTTGTTCCATCATCATATCTTGGGTCATCAGCTTCAAGTTGCCTTATTCGTTCAGCTTCATCTATAGGAGTTGCTTGAGTTGTTGGACTTTTACGACCTCCTAGTGCACGAAATGGTGCTGTAACTGTCCTTTCTGCTGCTCTTTCTGCTGCAGCTATTGGAGTTAATCCAAGTTCTACTCCACGCAATCCTGCTCGTAATGCTGGATTATTTGCTGCTGCTGCACCAACTCTTGCTGCTGCTGCTGCTCCACGTATTGCTCCAGCAGATGGTATTGCAAAGTATGGTGCTTCTTCTGCTATTCCTCTAGCGTAAGGAAGAGTAGGGTATAATTCTTGTCCTATTTCTCTACGTTGTTGCTCAGAAACAATTTCACCTGTTTCTCTTTCTATTTGTGCAACTTCTCTATCTGTAGCTTCACTTCTTCTAGTTTTTGCTTGCCACGGTTCAGGAATATTAAGACCTTCTAATACAGTTCCTGCTACTGCTCCTACAGGATTAATATTCATAAATTGGTCAAATGCACCAGCCGGAGAAAACTTTCCTTTAGGTGTTACATATTGGTCAACATTAGAAACCATTCTTCCTTCAGTAAATCTACTAATTGGTCTATACCAAGGAGACTGTTCAGTTACACCTTCATTTAATTGCCATGTTGCAGGTATTGTTTCTATAGCTTGATTTACAAACGGTTGAACTACACGCCCATGAACAAAATTTAAACCAGCCCCCAAGCCTTGTAATGTAGGCATAACTCCGGGAACTTGAGCAATTCCACTACCTGCTGCTCGGGCAGCAGGGAATAAATACTCTTGGAATACAGTGGGGTCTGCTGCAGGTTCTTGAGTGTCAGGGAAATAATCCCATTGATGCCACCATGTGTGGGGCATTAGAAATAAATAAACCTTGTACTAGGAGCATATCTTCTTGTTGACATACCTTTTTGTGCAGGAGTTAATCTGCCGTATCTTTCAGTAAAAGGTTGCCTAGATAAGAAGTCTGTAAACGTAGTCATTTTTGACGGGTCAGTTCTGTTCATTAACTCTCTACCTTTAACCCCTAAGTATTGGTCATAAACATTACCAAATTGCCCAGCAAAATAATCACGTGGTGCTTGACTAGCACGGTCTCCCGTTCCAAAAGCCTGACCTATTGCACCTAAGTATGCAGTTTGTGGGTCAGTCTCTAGCATAGTTTGATAGTAATCATCAAATGCGTTCATTCCATTTGCCATATTACATTCCTCCCATAGCTACTGGATTAAATGCTGT
>CEQU01022658.1_pt1 | contig 11620 bp, 7 predicted proteins | sample 531031 | NCBI WGS metagenome assembly CEQU01 (sample SAMEA2621216, study PRJEB7988) | marine metagenome | isolation source: saline water (ENVO:00002010), including
GGATGAGGTGAATTTACTTCTTATTCTAACTACTACAACCGCTTGCCAAAACAACCGGTCAGTATAAGTGCCATGTTTTAATAAGTGCCATTTTTGAGTGCTGCATTGAGCTACATACCTTTACAAGCTTTCTGCTGCATGTGCTGACTCATTGAATGCGATGGTGAAGTCTATTACACTTCACGGTTCGTGAGGTGCGCCGAGTTGTTGCACCTTTCTATTTAATATGACTTGGTTGTTTTTCAGCAACTGCTAAAGCATTACCGAATGGCATATGTGCGATGGGGCGCATTAGTTTTCAGACGACCGACCGAAACCGGTTTACAGACCGGCTGTTGGAACGTGCCTTTGTCACCGGAATCGAAGGGATTCCCTGGCACGGCGAGATTGTTGTAGGTAAAGATGCCCTTCACGTGGATAAACCGACGCATGAGTCCGGTCACTTTCATGTCCCATGGCAATCTGAGAGCCACGGCGAAATTCTGCTGCCCACCACTTCGTTGCGGGAAAGCCAGCATCCGTATCAACTCGAGTTAGAGGTGGCTCGGGGTACTCTTTTCCGATTACAGACGTACTTAAACGAGCGACTGGAAGGTGCGGATATCGGTGACAAGTTGTATCAGAAGTATGGGCTTGCAAAACAAAGGTTAATGGAAGCACTGACGGGTCGGGAAAATCCGGAGCAGGCATATAGGGCCGCAGAGGAGTCCATCACGCTGACGCTTGATGTGATCGACGAACTCTGTCTTACCGATGCACGGCAATTGATTGATCAACGGAAAAATTCCAACGACCAGCTTGGGACATTGCTTGGCACCAGGCTTGATAAACTACCGCAAGATGATGCCGCCATGCACGAAATCAGCGGTGCCATGAATAGCATTGTTGTGCCATTTAATTGGCGAGAGTGTTCCCCGGATGCTGGGAAATATCACTTTAACGATGTGGACCGTGTACTGGGCTGGGTCCACCAGCAAGATGTCAAAGTAATCGGCGGTCCGATCATTCAACTCGATCACAATTTACCGGATTGGGTTTATCTGTGGGATAACGATTTCACAACGTTTCAATCGTACATGAAACAATATGTGGCAGAGGTGGTGACCCGATATAAAGGACGCGTGCATGCGTGGATCAGTTCTGCCGGCCTCAACATCGGTGGCCCGATGCGGTTTAGCGAAGAGCAGATTGTGCGTCTGGCTGTGGACGTTGTCGAGGTTATTCGTGAGATCGATCGACAAACACCAGTGCTGATCACATTTGACCAGCCGTGGGGCGATTACATGGCAACACGACAGTGTGATCTTGCTCCAATTCAGTTCGCCGACGCATTAGCACGAGCAGATATTGGTATCAACGGTATTGGAATCGACTTGAAACTTGGTGAACACGAACAGCATTCCTTACCGCGAGACTTTTTGGAAATCAGTCGACTTCTAAACCGCTGGAGTATGTTGCAATTGCCTCTGGTGATTAGTCTCCAGCTACCTAACGAAAGCGTTGCAAGCGACAACACGTCACCTGGTTTTCACGGCATCGGATTACCGCCCTTAAAGGATGAAAACAGTGTCGTGGATGTGGCGTCCACGTGGAGTGAGCAGCGCATCATGCATCTAATGGAGTTGATCGTGGCCAAGCCAATCGTGCAGGCTGTCTTTTGGAATCAACTGAGTGATCAGGATAATCCAAATCATCCGATGGCAGGACTTCTGGATTCTGAAGGTAACCCCAAGCCAGTGGTGACGTCGCTCCGAAATCTACGGGAATCGCATTTGGGTTAGTCACCGATCACGCCATAAATCCCCAAATCTCACTAGGTTTTTTTGCACAAGATCGACATAATCGTGCCTCGGGCGAGTTAGCATGTCGATTTCTGGAAGTGTAATCAGCTGAGCTCTCAATCAAATAATCCGGTTGCCATTGGTTCTGCCGCATGTGGTCGTGGTGCGCCCTTGATGGTAATCGCCGGACCATGCGTGATTGAGTCTGCTGATCTCACCATGCATATAGCGGAGCATTTACGAGAGATCTGCGAAGGGCTACCTGTTCAATTCATTTTCAAGGCTTCGTTTGATAAGGCGAATCGCACAAGCATTCACTCATATCGCGGACCGGGATTGGACGACGGGCTGGCCATTCTTGAAAGGGTCAAAGATGCTGTCGGAATCTCGGTGACAACAGATATTCACTTACCTGAACAGGCATTGCCCAGCAGTCAGGTGTGCGACTTGTTACAGATCCCTGCTTTTCTAGCCCGACAGACAGATTTACTGGTTGCGGCAGCAAGGACAGGAAAACCTGTCAACGTAAAAAAAGGTCAATTCATGGCACCGTCGGATATGGAAAACGTCGTATCTAAACTCACTGAATCGGGCTGTAATGATGTGCTGTTGTGCGAGCGTGGGACGTTTTTTGGTTATGGCCGGCTCGTAAATGACATGCGAAGTATCCCGGAAATGCAAAATTTCGGAGTTCCAGTGATCTTTGATGCTACTCATAGCGTACAGGAACCGGGAGGCCGTGGTGACACCACTGGTGGCCAAAGAGAAATGGTACCGCCACTTGCGCGAGCTGCTGTGGCCATCGGCGTGGACGGGGTTTTCCTAGAAACGCATCCTCAACCGGATGAGTCGCCCAGTGACGGTGCGAACATGGTGCCATTGACTGAAGTGCAGACACTTTTAGAACAGCTTTGTGCGATCAGAGATTCTATTACTTAGCACATGGAATTGTGCACCGGCAGATTAGACTTAATTTATGAAAAGACACGTACGTTATATCGTAATTCCGCTGATTTGCTCTCTCCTCGTTATTGGCATTAGTGGTTGCCGGGATCGTGGCACACTCGACGTTTCCGTACTGGAACAAACGGAGACTGAGCAAGAGAGCTTGCATCAGAGTCTGGATAACCTTAAGCGGCTCGACAACGACCGCACAGGACGCATAAGAGACGAGTTGATATATGATTTGAATCATTGGCTCGACGGCGAAATCCATGAGGATAGCTGGATTTATCCGACCTTGGTGAATCAACTTCCGGCACATCTAACCAAATACGACGATGTAGTCGATCCTGATCCAAACCGCTTTTTCCCGGCGGATGTACTCTATCTGAGAGAATGTCAGTGGCTTAGCGGAATCTCACAGTGGGTCGTTAAATACAGTGATCAGGCTCATAACGACTTGTGGGCAAGCCTGATACCGACAGAGTTATCAAAGGATGATCGTGCACAGTTGCGTATCGCTATGTCATTGTTTGACTGGACGATCCGTAACCTGCAGTTGATCGACTTGCCTCGCTATCCTTCCAGCGGAGCAGATGGGGGAGGTGCCATTCAGGTCACTGCGTCCTCCGAAGGGCTTGCCGGGCCCGGTTACACCAAACGCCCGAATCAAATTCTCGACAACATGACAGCGGATTCCTGGCAACGGGCAAGAATCTTCATGTTGCTGGCACGACAGCAGCAATTAGAGACTCTGATGATCGGCCCCGCTGCGCAAGACAGAAAAAACAGAATGCCGTGGGTCACGGGAATCGTCATCAGTGATCAGATTTGGCTCGTGTCATGTGATGACGGTATGCCACTGCTTGATCCGAATAATGGTGTTTGGTTGCGACTTTCTGATTTGCAGTCCAATGCAGACTTGGCTCACACACTCCTTTCCGATGATGGCTTTGAAGTGGCGGCTGAGACGGCCAATGAATTTATCGCTTTTCTCGAAGGTAGCCCTATGGCGCTTTCACAACGAATGGCGATGTTACAGCGGCATTTGACAGGTGACTTTCGGCTTACTCTTTATGCAAACGTGCTGCTTCTGGCCAGAAAACTGACGCAGGAATTCGATCTGCAGCGGGCTGTCCTTTGGACGACCGCGTACGAAGCAGAAGAGTACAGCCTGGCGATAATGCAAAAGGCCCGAGAGAGAGATCCTATAGCAGAGTTAATCCTGAAGGAAGAAGGTGAGCTGTATCGGAACGTTCCCGCCATTCGTGTCGCGCGTAACCTGTATTATTCAGGTGAATTTATCGACTTCGATGATGAAGACGGTATTCATCAGGATGGGGCAAGGACGTTTATGATGATTGCACGTATCAGCGACGGCGACCTGGAAAAACTCGAAAGCGAAAAGGAAGTTCAGCAAAAACTTGGATTGGTGCGAGGTGAAAACGAAAATAAGCTGGCATTCACAAAGCGAGTCAGAGAACAAAAGCAGTACCTCATAAAGGCCAAACGGCTTGCATCGTTTTGGCTGAGTATGCTGCATATGGAAGAAGGAAATTATCAACAGGCCATCGAGTGGTTTGAAACTCGATTGATGCCGGAAGGTGACTCCCACCCGCTGCACCATATTGCGAAGTACAACTTGGCGCGATGCTATGTCGCGATTGGAGAGACGCGAAAGGCAACGGAGATTCTCAATAACTCCGAATCAGTTCAGGCTGACGGGGATAAAGCCTTGGCAGAGTTGTTATCGAATTAGTCAGCCGATGTGATTCATGCAGAGTCATCTGTGACTTGAATCATCAGTCTCATTTCACCAGCGATGCAATCGCACGTGATCGGAAGCGTTCCAGCAGGATCACCGTCGACTTGTACGCATACCTCGGACTTTTCGCTCGTTAATTCCACGCGAGAGGCAGTAAAGATCTTTGTGCTCTTGAGTTTATGATGGAATCCAAGCATAACTGCACAGATGTACCACATCATGTGAAACAGTGTGCCACCGGAAAAAACGCAGACATCCAGTTTGGAATCTGTCGGATCGCCGTCCCGACAAAACTTAAGTTTTCGGGCATATAGTGGCGTGTTGAAAACCAGCACCCACTTACCAAGTTCGTCAGCCACTTGTGTGCCTCGATCGTCATACGCAAGAACCCGCACCTTGGGATAACGATAGCGGATAGCACTTTTGATACTCGGCCATATGTATGACCAGTGACGAATATGGCCGCTGCGTTTGGCATGCAATGTATGAACGACCTGAGAATCGATTCCTACGCTTGCCATCAGGGAGAATCGCTGTTCGTTCTGAACGCCGACATCCAATACCGCATAATTTCCTTGTTCAATGATGTCCGCAAGTCGAGAAACTTGTTTTGGTTGCTTTAGGTATTTCGCCAGAACGTTTTCAGTACCTTGGGGAAAGATAGTGATAGGGATATCAGGTGCAATCGTATTTAAAAGAAGACTGATTGTGCCATCACCGCCGACGGACACAACGGTTCTCAAAGCGCCGTTTTGCCTTAATCGTTCAACCGTTTTCGTAAACGTGGATAGATTCGTATCACTGTGACAACGAAACCCACGATTTTCAAGTTCTGAGCAGAGTTGATCAACCTGTTCTTTACTTGAACCCCTGCCTGCTTTTGGATTGAGCAGCAAAACGACATCACGCTTGTCTTCATCGATCACTGCGATGTTATTTTCGGTAAGCAGATCGGCCATCAGACGCTTAATTGAGCTGTTTTAGATGTTCTATTTTGCAGCATTGTATCACGATGACACAGGTCGATTCGAGTTGAGCTACCGTAACTATTACTGTTATCGGCAGTATTTCAGATGTTTTTTGCACTCATTTTTGATGGTATTTGGTTACATACAGCAGGAAAACTTGGGGATTTGGCCCATTTACTTTTTGCGAAATGAAAATAATAAGGTGCAACTGGCACCGGTGACACGCTTTTGGCACACCTATTGCTTAAGTATCAGGTGTTACCCACAAGTTAGGATGACCGAGCCGACGTACTAAACAGGCAAACGCGTGTGAGTTACCAAGAGGCTTAACATTCAAAACTTAGACCCAGCGGGGTTTGGGCGTAGGACGGTACCATTGTTCAATTGCCCCTGACGATGGAATCAAAGCCAACGTGTGTTGGCGCGCCTAAGCCTCGCTGTTTTTGTGCGCCTGTCTCTAGGCTATTGACTACCCTAAGCACTTCTTTTAGGGTGTTAGTTTCCGACTGTTGCAGTGGGGAAGGTACGCCAGCGTAGCTTCAATTGGCAGAGCACCGCACTCGTAATGCGGGGGTTGCGGGTTCGACTCCCGCCGCTGGCTTTTACGCCGGAAACGCGGTTATGAGTCGACAAAGTCGGGCCGGGATCATTTTCGGAAACAGCTGTTTTTAGTAACTAATCTGAACTTCCAGACCATCTACGGGGGAATCAGCGAATGGCAAGCGTTATTGAGTTTGATGTCAAGTCAGCCGTCTTATCCAATGGTATTTTTGGAAAGGAACAAATTGACCAAATCGTAACTGCTATCGGTGAAGATTTTTCTCAGTTCTCTGTCTTACGAGACGGTGTAAGCGAACTAGAAATTGAAGAGGAACATAGTCCGGCAACGAGTACACGTCTCGGCGTGTGCTACTATCTGCTTGGCCGCTTTGACCGAGCACTTCAAGAGCTTACTACAAAATCCGATGGTGGTGCTGTTGCTCAGTTCTACATCGGCCGTTGCTATGCAGCCAAGAACGACCATAACAACGCCATTGACTATTTCCAAAAAGCTCGTCTGGCCTCCTACGACGAAGACTTTTGCAAGTTAGCCGAAGCCGAAGTGCGTCGCTTAAAGAAAGATAACGATGGTGCGATTGCTATCCTCGATGATATGCATGGCCCAATCGGACAGACCGCTGAATACCTATATCAACGCGGTGCAACGGTTGCTGCATCCAATGGCAACCCGGAAGAAGTTATCGCTCTGTATGAAAAAGCCGTCGAGATAGACGAATCACACTCTGGCGCTCTCTTTGGGTTGGCAGTTGAGAATGATCGTCGCGGAAATGACGACGTGGCAATGGATTTGTATCGACGCAGTGCTTCCACGTTCCCGTCACGCGTTGGTGTGTTGCTTAATCTTGGCCTGCTATACGAAGACCACAATCAGTACGACCGTGCACAACAGTGCTACAACCGAATACTTGAGATTTATCCGGATGAACCGCGTGCACGGCTGTATCTACAGGACGCCATCGCGTCTGATGATCAGTACTTTGATCTGGATGCTCAAAAGGCACAGGATCGACTGGCACAAGTGCTAAACATTCCTGTTACAGATTTCGAATTGTCGGTTCGCAGTAGAAACTGCCTGGCAAAGATGGGTGTTGCAACACTTGGTGATCTCGCACGTACAACGGAGCAGGAGCTTCTTGCAAGTAAGAACTTTGGCGAAACGTCATTGATCGAGATTCGGGAAATGCTATCCGCTAAGAATCTTGAGCTTGGCATGCTTTCTCATGAAGCCCGCGAAGAAGTCGTTGTCGATCGTTCTCACCTTTCCCCAGAAGAAGCCGCTGTATACGACCGTCCAGTTTCGGATCTGAATCTTTCGGTTCGTGCACGTAAGTGCATGGTTCGCCTGCGAATCAACACGATCGGTGAATTGTTGCGAAAGACTGGCGACGAGTTGTTAGAGAGCAAGAACTTTGGTGTAACCAGCCTCAACGAAGTTCGTGAAAAGCTCACTGCCATGAACCTGAAACTGCGTGGCGAATAAGGCACCATAGCGTGCCAGGACGTGTTATCAAATGAACACGGCTGCTGCTTTTCAATTTTCGTTGCTTACAGCGTCGACAGATTGTTCTGCGCGACGAAGTGTCTACTCCACTCCACACGGTGACGTGCAGTTACCAGCGTTCATGCCGGTCGGTACCCAGGCAACCGTTAAAGGGCTGACGATAGATCAGGTCGAAGATACCGGTGCAGAGATGGTGCTTTCAAACACCTACCATCTGTCCCTGCGTCCCGGTGAACAAGTGGTCAAAGAGCTTGGTGGTCTCCACGGCCTGATGCAGTGGGATGGTCCGATTCTCACCGATAGTGGAGGTTTTCAGCTGTTTAGCCTTGCAGCGATGAACAAGGTCACCGAAGAGCAGGCAACCTTTCAGTCGCACATTGATGGAAGCACGATCAACCTTTCTCCGGAACGATCCATCGAGATTCAGGAAGCCCTTGGTTCAGATATTGCCATGGTGTTGGATCATGTTGTGGCACTTCCCAATGACGAGAAGACCATTCGCGATGCGTGCGAGCGCAGTGTGCGCTGGGCCCAGCGATGTAAAGACGCGTCGTCAACAGATCAGCAGGCTCAATTTGCGATTGTGCAGGGTGGATTAGATCCCGCGCAGCGTGTGTGGTGCGCTGAAGCACTAGGCAAGCTGGACTTCCCGGGTTATGCGGTGGGCGGATTAAGTGTAGGTGAAGCGCCGGAGGATATGTACACGACACTTGATGTGACGTGCCCTGCTCTACCCGATGACCGGCCCCGCTACTTAATGGGCGTTGGGCGTCCGGAAGACCTGTTGGAAGCGATACGGCGCGGGATCGATCTGTTTGATTGCGTGATGCCGACTCGCAATGGCCGAAATGCACTTGCCTTTACAGACGAAGGCCCAATTAAACTACGCAATAGCGTGCATCGGACAGACAACCGCCCCATTGACCCGAATTGCCCGTGTGCGGCATGTAAACACAGCCGTGGCTATCTTCGACACCTGTTTATTGCCAAGGAAATGCTCGGGCCCATCCTGCTGTCCATTCACAATTTGACCTATTACCAGCGATTGTTGGCAGCTGCACGCAAAGCCATTGAACAGGATAGATACTTAGAATTTCTCCGGGAAAAAATGGTGGGTTGGCAACGATAGTCCGTTCGTATCACTGGTCGTTATTTACCGACGGTTACAGTAAATTCTCTGCAACTCGCGTGTGATCTCTCAAAGTATTTTGCGATCATGGTTCATATCGCATTGACAAGGCCTACTCATGCCGAAACAGGTCTCTTGTGGCTATTTATAGAACCCTTTAAGATAACTCGATTAGGCTCGTATATCCCTTTGTTTCAGGTATATCACTGAAAATTATATCGGGAAGACAGTTGTATCAGTCATTGCATCGAGTGAACTCGTGCGTGATGCATCTGAGAACGAAAAAATAAGCTTAGGACAGCAATTCAAATGGACTACATTTTTAGTCAGTTAGCAGTGTTGGCTACTCGCTTTGGAGCAGTACTACTAGCGGAGGCCGAGGCCGGTGGCGCAGATGGCGGCGCTGCGGCGGGTGAAGGTGTCGGGGCTTCTCCGGGAATTGGCAATATGCTCATGCCAATGCTCTTGATCTTCGCCGTGTTCTATTTCATTATCATTCGGCCCCAAAGCAAACAGCGCCGTAAGCAAGATGTATTGCGTAAGAATATCTCCTTGCACAACCGTGTCATGACCATTGGCGGAATCATTGGTGAGGTAAAAGAGATTAAAAAGGGTGGTGAAAACAAACCTGATGAAGTAGTCCTTGAAATCGACAATAAAACTAATTCTCGAATAACTGTGGTACGGGATGCAATCCGCGAAAATCTAAGTATGACTCCGGAAGATCTGGAGCGTCAGGATTCTTCGGATGACGACAAAGCGGAATAGAAGAATAACAGCGTTAACAATACACAAATAGATCCCCCGTATACCTCGGGGTAGCTTAGTAACAGGGTTCGGTAGTGAACATGATTCTGGCAAAAATTAATTCCCTTCTTTTCACAATGCTGGCACAGGCTGAGGGCGCGGAAAGTACTTTAGCGGAAACTGGCGGTGATAACGCTGTGATGTATATCACAGCACTTGCTGCGTTGATCGCCGGTGGGTATTTCGGTGTAAAGGTGCTTGGCCCAAGCTTGAAAATTAAGTCCGGAGCCTGGGGCATGATGGTCGGCTTTCTTGCCTTTGGTGCGACCTTTATTGGCTTTGGGCTAGTCGCAGAGCCTACAAATAACTCCGCAGTCAACTTTGGTATCTTCTGTGGCGTCATCGCGCTCACATATATGGTCAGTCGGATTATGACTGAGCGGTTGCGAAACGATGAGCAAACTCCTCGCGTAACAACAGTTTTAGCCGTGTTTGTCTTTAGCCTGCTTTACCTCTACCAGGTCTTCGACAAAGAGATGTACAAGTTCGGTGTCGACCTGAGTGGTGGTGTGAACCTGATTTACAGCATCGAAACCCAGGACGGAGAGGAAATCGGTTCCAGCAACATCGAGGGCCTTATTGAAGCACTTGGTCGACGTCTAAACCCTAGTGGTGCAAAAGATATCATCCTGCGTCAGTATGGATCGAATGAAGTTGAAATTATTATTCCGAAAGCTGAGAACAGCGAAGTTGAGGAAGTTAAGCGGACGATCGCAGCAACCGGTGCTCTGAAATTCAATATCGTTGCCGATCTATCGACTCATGCCGATTTGATTCAGCAAGCTAACCTGCCGGAAAACGCCGGCGTACGAGAGTTGGTTAACGAGTTTGACGAGGTGGTCGGTCGGTGGCATCCGGTTGCACGTGACCGCGAAGCTGATCCTGCTTCCGGCTTGAGAAAAATTAAGTATACGCCCGCCGGTGATATGGTCCGGAATGCGGTTACCAAGGAACCCATCACATTGCCGGGCAGCCTTGCAGACGAAGCGGAAGTAACACAATACTTATCTGAAAATGGTATCGATGATATAGAAGTATTGATGGTCGTCGATCCTGAGATTCAGGTTGAAGGTGAGCACTTGTCGTCGGTCAGCCCGGGTGTTGATGAAACATTGAGTCCTGCTGTCAATTTCTCGATGACCAGCGCAGGTAGTGGCTTGTTTGGGCGATTGACAGTATCAAACGTCAACGAAAAACTGGGAATCGTACTGGATGATTACCTTCTGTCAGCTCCGAATATCAATTCACAAATTACAGATCGTGGAATTATCCAGGGTAACTTTACTCAACAGGAAGTGGACTTTACGGTCGGAATACTTCGAGCAGGTCGCCTGCCAAGTACTTTGAGCAAGCAGCCGATCAGTGAAAACCGTATGGGGTCAGCTCTTGGTGAAGTAACTGTTACCAAAGGTGTCAATGCAATTAAGTACTCCGGTATTGGCGTTCTTATCTTCATTGTTCTTTGGTACCGATGGACTCCCGGAGTGATTGCCGCCATGGCACTTGCGATTAACGTCGTATTGATCGTGGACTTGATGGCGATGATCGGCGCGGCTTATACGCTTCCTGGTATGGCGGGGTTGGTATTAACCGTTGGTATGGCGGTGGATGCAAACGTGCTTATTTTTGAGCGCATTCGAGAAGAACTTAAAGGCGGTGCTGCGCTACGACAGGCCGTTAGAAATGGCTTTGGGCGGGCGACGGTTACGATTGTCGATGCAAACCTGACCACGCTGATTACCGCAATCCTGCTGTATGCCATTGGTACGGATCAGATTCGTGGTTTTGCTATCACGCTGATCCTTGGAATCATCGTCAGTATGTTCACGGCTATATTCTGTGCACGAACGGTATTCGAATTACTGATGGCCGCTGGGCGAATGAAAAAACCTTTTACTGAGGCGATACATAACGTGATCGACTTCATGTCGATACGAAAAATTATGGCAGTCGTTTCTGTCATTCTGATTGCCATTGGACTCGTCATCACAACTCAGGAAGGTCGTCGCATGCTGGATATTGACCTGAGCGGCGGTGCTTCAGTTATTTTTCCGGTTAAGGATCTAGACGCCGATGCGAACGCCCTTGAAGACGACATCGCTGTTGTTATAGACGGTGATCCGAGGTATGACGGCACACTTCACACTCTTACCAGTGTCGAGTTAG
>CEQU01019359.1_pt1 | contig 11580 bp, 7 predicted proteins | sample 531031 | NCBI WGS metagenome assembly CEQU01 (sample SAMEA2621216, study PRJEB7988) | marine metagenome | isolation source: saline water (ENVO:00002010), including
CAGCGATGCACGTTTCGTATGCGATGCAGGCGATTGATGAATTAAACCAATAGTTAAACAAGTATCAACATTTTCCTAAAGAGAAAGTCTGTTATGAAAACGGTTTCCAGACTAATTGCCTTTATCATCATCACGATAAACGCATTACATACGGCAAATGCGGCTGATGTACAGATTCTCACACAGCGAAACATTTCGCAGTTAGTACCTGGCGGTAAAGAGGTAGACGCCATCATCGGTGACGTGATACTACGCAATGACATCGTTAGCGTTGTCATTGCAGCACCGTCTCCACTGCGAAATGCCAACCTGACGACTAGGACCGTTGGCGGCTGCATTATCGATCTGGTACGTAACGACTCTCAGAATGATCAGCTAACTTGTCTGTTCATTAACGCATTGGCACACGAATTTCATTCATGGGAAGGTGCCAGTGTGTCGGTTGATGAAGCTGCCATTCCGGCTTACAGCAAAACTCGTGGCGGAACGCTCGTACCGGGATTTGCACCAAAGTCCGGTGAATCCGTGTCGTTTACAGTGGTAAGTAATCCCAATGACGACAACACCGTCGCCAGCATCACGTACTCACTAACGGACGGGCGTCCATTCGTTGATGTCGTCGTCAGTCTGACCAATCAACACAAAACCAACGTGGCAACACTCAATATTGCCGACAGTATTAGAGCGGATAGGACGTTCATCTTCGGTGTGCATGATGGACTGTACTGGGCAAGTGACGACTGGTTTAAGTACGCAGTCGGTATCCTGCCAACTGGTTCCGTTCCCGTTAGAGGATCCGGCAACGTAATTACATACCAGACATCCGACAGCAGCAAGATAAAGCTCGGTCCTGACGAAACGGTCATGACTCACCGACGCGTTGTTCCTGCTGACAATCTATTGCAGCTCAAGGGAATCACAGCTGGAATTCAGGAAGCGACGACTCATCCTGTTAAAATCCAAACGCTAGATGCAGCGGGGCCAACATCACACGCCAAAGTGACGATAGAGCAAGGTGACAATCTCATCGGTACAGCACGAACGGATGAGAAAGGAGTCGTGGCATTTCAAGCTGAACCAGGAAGTTACTCGGTTACAGTTCAAAAGATCGGTAGAACTACCATCACTCAGGAACTGGTTATCGAATCCGATGTGGACATCGACTTAATTCAAGACGGATGCGGCTATGTCGTTGCCAACATTACAGATAGCAAGGGCAATCCAATTCCGTGCAAGGTGTCCTTTTATGGATTAGGTGAAACGGTCGACCCGTTGTTTGGGCCACCGCATGGTGAAGTCGCGGTCGGAAACGTGCATTACAGTATCAACGGCCAATTCCGTCAGGAAATCCCATCCGGAACGTATCAGGTATTGATTAGCCACGGGCCAGAATACGACTTAATCACAAAGCCGATTACCGTAGAAAGGGGCAAGGATACAGAGATTACCGGCAAGCTCATCCGTTCGGTCGATACAAGCGGATGGATAAGTGCCGATCTTCACAGCCATGCATCTCCATCCGGAGATAATGTTTCAAGCCAGTTCGGGCGTGTGCTCAGTTTGATCAGTGAACACATTGAGTTTGCACCATGTACAGAACATCAGAGAATCGATACGTATGATGCGCATCTCGCTCGACTGCAAGCCGCACACTTGCTGGCAACATGCCCGGGCATGGAATTAACCGGTCAACCGTTACCTATTAATCATCAAAACACATTTCCACTTCAATTCAAACCATACCGTCAGGATGGTGGTGGACCGGTAATCGATGAGAATCCGATCACTCAGATCGTGCGTCTGGCAGGTTGGGATAATAACGCCAAAAAACTAATGCAGGGTAATCACCCAAAGTTGATGAGAATCTACCAAGATGGCGATGACGACGGGAATTCAGACGGAGGATTCCGTGCGATGCTCGATTACATGGATGTCATTGAAATCCATCCACCTCAGTCGATTTTCCAGGTTCCTGCTGAGCTTGCACCTCCGGGAGATCGCGGCAACGTTATCTTCCAATGGATGCAGCTCCTGAATATCGGCTACCGAATCCCAGGTGTGGTGAATAGCGATGCCCATTTGAACTTACATGAATCTGGCTACATTCGAAATTTTGTCAGGTCATCCACCGATGACCCGAGCAAGATTCGTACTGATGAAATGGTCGACCGTTTCCAAAACGGAAACGTCATGATGACAAACGGGCCATTCCTAGAAGTGGTCGCGCGATCACACAAGAGGCGAAAGCAGGTTGAAGCGATCCCCGGTCAGGATTTGATTGCCGATGAAGGGCATCTCGAACTGCATGTCAGGATTCAATGTGCAAATTGGTATGACATTAATCGTGTACAAGTATTTATCAACGGTCGAATGGATCCGGACCACAACTACACCAGGCGCACTCATCCGAGAATGTTTAGCAATGATATTGTCCGATTTAACCAGACAATTTCGCTGACACTGCCAGAAGATGCGCACGTCATCGTTGCAACATGCGGAGAAGATCTGAAAATGGGACCTGTATTTGGACCACGATTCGGCGATCGCATGCCCACCGCTGTTACCAATCCTATATTTGTGGATGTAAATCGCAATGGATTCCAGTTCAGTCAGGATGACCTTGGCGTACCGTTCGTCGACTCTGAAGACAGTCAATAGATTAAGAGAGTTAGGAATACGACATCCATGGATTTAGGATTGACCGACAAGGTTGCCATTGTCACCGGCGGCTCAAAAGGAATTGGTGAGGCCATTACAAGGCTTCTAATTGGCGAAGGTGCACACGTTGCCAACGTCAATCGCAGCACAGAGGAAGGCCTTGCCTTAGAGGCGGAATACGCTCAGCAGGACAAGCGATGCAAGTTTATACAGGCTGACCTCTCCGAAACAGAAAACTGTAAGCGTGCGGTTGATGAAACTCTGGCAGAATTCGGCCGTATCGACATCGTGATCAACAATGCAGGGGTTAATGATTCCAAGGGTGTAGATTCGGATGTAAGTGAATTTGTGGGGTCACTTCATAAAAACCTGACCCACTATTATGCGATGGTGCATTTCAGCCTTGAACAACTAAAAGCAAACCGAGGTTCAATCGTAAATGTCGGTAGTAAGGTCGCCATTACCGGCCAAGGTGGCACATCTGGATATGCTGCTGCAAAAGGAGGGATTAACGCACTTACTCGAGAATGGGCTGTTGATCTGGCAGAGTATGGAATACGTGCCAATGCAGTGCTTCCTGCGGAAACATGGACGCCGCTTTACGACCGCATTCTTGGTGAAATGGACGACCCGGCAGGCGAAAAGAAGAAGATTGCTGACTTGATTCCACTTGAGCGACGATTCACAACCTCACAGGAAATCGCGGACACCGTCGTGTTTGTTGCATCACCACGTTCAAGTCATACTACCGGCCAGATTTTATTGGTGGACGGTGGTTATACACACCTAGATCGCAAGTACACGAGTGGTTAACCGATATGGTCATTCAACCGTCAAATGGCCACGAAGACGTCAAACGCGTGACATACTCGATCCGTTGATTACTATAAATCACATAGCTGATTACGCTTCATAATTGCTTCAAGCTTTTCAAGGCAGTTTACGTGTCTGCACACTTATTCAGTTCACGATTCCATATCGCTACTTTATGCATACTCATCACGGTGTCATTGGGCGGTTGTTCAGATAGCGACCAGATTCAATCTGATACTTCGCAACTCGATCAATCCGTAGAAAACGGTCAGGATTTGGCGATTAGCGAAGAGGAAGCTCGCTACTTGCAGGATGTTGAGCACTTTGGTGGTTTTGTGCTGGGCGATCTCTGTTTTCCTAAAATTGCTAAGTGCATTCGAAATCAGGATTGGGATGCCTTACAAGCATTCTTCACAGAAGACTTTGCAGCTTCTGTGTTCGTACTCGAAGACACGTCTGAAATCCGTCGAGACTTTGCCACGTTCAAACTCTGGGGTGAAGACCAACAGAAATTGGAAACCGGAACGGATGGCTTCGTCGAATCGGTAACTCGCATTCGTGGGTTGTATGACACGTTGGACATTTGTTCACTCAAGGTGATGCAAATGAAACCTCGCACACATGGCGAATTCGATTCGGATTGGGATGGCAGTTGTAAGTTGAGTTTCGCTGGCATGTCTACTGATGGCCAGACGATGTATCACAACTTTTTCTTTGATTGCTCTATCACACAAATCTCTGATGATCTGCCTCAAGAGACCGGTTGGTTCTCGAGTTGCCACGTTACCAGCGGAAAGTCTGGCATGTGCGAAGACTTCCTGATGCAGGATATCACCTTGGATACCGGCATCGAGACACTCGGCCTTCGTGACAACTGGCAACACAAATACAAAGAAGGGGACGTGCGACCGTTCAATACCGGTGGGGTCTATGCGTGCGACTATAACAACGACGGCCATATTGATTTGCTGATCACGGATATAAATGGTCTCTTCTTTTATCAAAGTAACGGTGATGGCACGTTTAAAGATGTTACGTTCCAGGTTGGATTGAAACGATTTGAGAAATCTCAAGTTGCCTTGGTTGGCGACTTAAATAACGACGGGTTTGAAGATGTCATCATCGGCCGCACGGTTTACAAGAATATCGATGGCCGTGAGTTTACCGCACTAGGTGACAACGAACACAGTTTAGATCTTTCACGTGTTCGCGCAGCGCTTACGGTAGTCGACTATGACGGTGACGGGCTACTTGATCTGTTTTCCGTTGGAGAAAACATGACATCCGACCCGCTGCCGTACATTAATCGTGAAGGGATGCGGGGCAGCGCGAATATCCTTTGGAAAAACAAGGGAGAGTTCCAGTTTGAAGACGTCACAGAAACCGCCGGTGTAGCAGGGCACGGAACAAATGCTTTTGCGGCGGTGTGGTTCGATGCGAATGGCGATGGATTGCCCGATGTCATGACAGCGTGTGAATTTGGTCTGAACGACTATCACATTAATAACGGTGACGGGACATTCAGCGAAGGTAAACTGCCCGGACTGCATGGCGGCTTTTCGATGGGGATCACCGTCACTGACATCGATAATGATGGATTCGGTGATCCGTATATCGCAAACATGTATTCAAAAGCCGGTGAACGAATCGTCGCAAATATGAAACCCGGACTTTATGACGACGAGGTCTATAAGAAGATGCAGGAATTCGTCGAAGGTAACGAGCTACTGCGCAATAAGGGCGACGGAACATTCACTGCGATTGGAAAATCTGCTGGGGTGAACGATGTGGGCTGGGCCTACGGAACAGGTGCTTCGGACCTTGACGGTGATGGGTTCCCTGAAATCTACGCTCCTGTCGGCTATCAGAGTGTCGATAAGACCAAGCCAGACGGCTGACGATGTGTCTGGCTGGCTGTCGTGTCACAGCCTTTCAATACCCAGAGCGAAGTTCCGGCTTTAAGGGAAATGGATGAAGACAAAGGTGAATTCTGGGTAGGAAATCCCTTCGCCTTCTCATATGTAAATGAAAACCTCAGTTCCTTCGAACGCAATGGTAGCTTCCTAAACCTCGGTGACGGTGACTTTGTAGACATGTCCTACCTGACCGGAACAGATAATCCCGGGGACGCACGAACGGTTATCGGTTGTGACATCACGCGTGATGGAATGCCTGAATTGATCCTCAGGCAAGTTGGCGGCGGACCACTAGTGGTATACGAAAATCGCTTTCCGAAGACAAACTGGCTTACAGTTACGTTGAGAGGAGATAAAAGCAATCACTTTGGAATTGGCTCACGCATCATCTGCGAGACGGATTCAGGCACGATTCAAAGAGAGTTATTCCCCATCGTGAACTTCCTTTCACAAGCTCCATCTCGCGCTGAGTTTGGAATTGGTAATGCCGACATTATTAAGAAGCTTACGGTGAAGTGGCCGTCCGGACATGAGACTATTTTGGAAAACGTGGATGCTAACCGTCATATCAGAGTCCACGAAGCAGATGATTCCATTGAATCAGTCTATTAATCTCTAATTTGTCCCGTAAAAACACGGTGAATCTGAGACAGTCCAACGAATTAATCCGTTAGGATTCGCATCAGTTCAAAACTGTTTTATAATTGGTACATATAGATACACCGATTCCATGACTGGAATTCAGATCGCACTATTGAACGGAATATGGCAATGCAACGAATCGCAATCGCAGCCTTGATACTTATCACTACCAACAGCGCTTTGGTAACAGCACAAGAAGTAGACTTCGATCGGGATATTCGTCCTATCCTCTCCAATTCATGCTTGGTCTGTCATGGTCCGGACGAAAATGAGAGAGCGACAGACTTAAGACTCGATTCAAAGGATAGCGTCTTTAAGAAACGCGATGCATTGACCGTTGTACCCAATGCACCTGAAAAGAGTGAACTGGTACGACGCATCTTTAGTGCCGATGCGGATGAACAAATGCCACCAGCAGACTCGGGCAAGACACTAACAGATGCCCAACGTGAATTGCTAAAGCAATGGGTTGCCGAAGGTGCAGACTGGGATGAACACTGGGCCTGGGAAGCACCCACTCGCCCAGGTGTACCGGAGTTGAAAAACAAATGGATCACCAATCCGATCGATGCTTTTGTATTGTCGCGTCTGAAGCAAAACAAGCTTTCTCCTGCAACACACGCCGACAAGGTTACGCTCATTCGCCGCTTAAGCTTTGACCTTACCGGATTGCCACCCACACCAGCACAGGTGGATGCGTATCTGGCTGACAACACTGATAATGCGTACTCAAATCTTGTTGCATCATTGATGGAATCGCCAGCATACGGCGAGCGACTCGCCATGTATTGGCTCGACGTTGTACGTTATGCCGACAGCAACGGATATCACAGCGATGAAGCGCGACAAATCTCACCGTATCGAGATTATGTGATTGAATCATTCCAAAACAATATGCCGTACGACCAGTTCATAATTGAGCAACTCGCAGGCGACTTATTGGAGAACCCAACCGTAGATCAGAAGATTGCCTCCGGCTTCAATATGCTGCTGCAAACGACCAGCGAAGGTGGTGCTCAAGCGAAAGAATACACTGCAAAGTACGCGGCTGACCGTGTTCGTAACACCGCTTCCATATTCATGGGTGTCACGCTCGGATGTGCTGAATGTCATGACCACAAGTACGATCCGTTCACAACCAAAGACTTCTATAGCTTTGCTGCTTTCTTCGCAGATATCTCAGAGATTCCTGTCGGAAACCCACGCGTATTCCCAGTCATTACCAAAGACGTGCAGGCACGCATCGATCAGGTTCAATCTTCGATTGCCGAGCAAAACAAAATCATCGCGGAGAAGGGGAAGACCTTAAGTGCGTCGCAAGCAAAATGGGAGGCCACCATACTTGAATCTGCTAAACAAACGGTGCAGATGGACGACTGGCATTACGCTGGTCCCATTCAGGCTGCAAACTTTGACGAAGCACATGCCAAGTCCTTTGTCGATGAATCTGCTCCGATTGACCTAACGGCCAAAGTTGCTGACAAACCTTGGACAAAGTCGCCTCAGTTTGAAAATGGCAAAGTACATGCACTGAATCAGCAACCAAACTCAGCTCATTATCTGTTTAGGAAGCTCAGCACCAAAGTCGCCCGCAAATTGGAGTTAAGATTTGGTAGTGATGACGGTCTGCGTGTATGGCTTAACGGCACACTGGTCCACGATAACAAGATCACTCGCGGATCTGCTGCAGATCAGGACAAGTTTGAAGTTGAATTGGGCGAAGGTGAAAATACCCTGCTCGTTAAAATTTCTCAGTCTGCCGGAGGTGCAGGTTTCTACTTCAATATTAACCAGTCCTCATTGCCGGCTGATATCATCGCCATCGCTGAACTGGATGCCGGCAAACGCGACGCTGCTCAACAGAAGAAGATCGCGGATTACTATTTCCAACTTGCTCCGGAATTAAAAGAACATCGCGATGCTATCGCCAAGTTACAGGCGGACGAAAAGAAGATTCAGGATGCAGCACCTCGCACGATGATGACAGTGGCCATAGCCCCGCGAACCATTCGTGTGCTACCGCGTGGAAACTGGCTTGATGAGTCCGGGGAGATTGTTGAACCACGCACACCATCATTCCTGAAACCGCTACCAGAAAAAGAAGGACGATACGATCGTCTGGATCTTGCAAACTGGCTGATTGATCGTGAAAACCCCTTAACGGCACGGGCCATGGTAAATCGACTTTGGAAACTGTACTTCGGTCATGGCCTGTCCGATCCACTCGATGATCTCGGTGGACAAGGAGAACGTCCTTCACATCCGGAATTACTCGACTGGCTCTCCATGGAATTTGTCGAAAGCGGATGGGATATAAAGCACATGGTGACACTGATTGTCTCATCCAACACGTATCAGCAATCATCGCTATCCAATGACGATCTCGACGAACTGGATCCGTACAACCGATTGTATGCCCGTCAGTCACGATTCCGCCTGGACGCGGAAATGGTCCGAGATAATGCTCTCGCGGTTAGTGGATTACTCGTACCCACGATTGGTGGACCAAGTGTGAAACCATATCAGCCCGCTGGTTACTGGGCACACATGAATTTCCCGAAACGAACCTGGCAGGCCGACATGGACAATAACCAATATCGACGCGGCCTCTATACCTGGTGGCAACGCATGTTCCTACATCCAAGCATGGTGGCATTTGATGCACCGAGCCGTGAAGAATGCACCGTTGAAAGGCCTCGGTCAAACACACCGCAACAAGCACTCGTATTGCTCAACGACCCGACCTATGTCGAAGCAGCACGAAGCCTTGCCGAACGAGTCTTGCTGGAAGGTGGTGAATCCACCGCGGATAAGCTGCAATGGCTCTACAAAGTTGTTCTATCCAGATCAATTGAACCACATGAGTCGAAGGTCTTAAACGCAGTTTTGACGAAACAACTGGACCGTTACAACGAGAATACTGAAGCTGCGAAACAATATCTGTCAGTTGGTCAGCGGCCCATGAATGAAAAACTTGACACCGCCGCATTAGCTGCATGGACAAGTATTTGTCGCGTTATCTTGAACCTGCATGAAACGATTACGCGTACATAACTTTTTCTCCAACATTTAATCCTCCCACACAAAACCACCAAGCCGTCAGTCATAGGATCATAGAAATGACCCAACGTGAAATCAAAAACTACTTAACACGTCGAAGTTTCATCGGAAGAGGAACGCATGGTGTTGGAACGTTCGCTCTCGCCAACATGCTGGCTTCCGCCGTAAACGGAGCTGATGGCGATATCAAGATTCCAAAGTGGACTGGTGCCCTGGACGAATTACACCACCAGGCTACAGCCAAACGCGTAATTTTCCTGTGTATGGCCGGTGGCATGAGCCATCTTGAGACCTTTGATAACAAGCCAAAGCTACGTGAGATGAACGGCAAACCAATGCCGGACAGCTTTACAAAAGGACAACCAATTGCACAACTGCAGGGAAAAGCACTTACATGTTTGGGCGGGCAGCATGAATTTAAAAAGCACGGCGAATCCGGTCAGGAGCTTTCGGTTATCTTTCCAAAGCTGGCAGACGTTGTTGATGATATTTCGATCATTCGATCGTTGAAAACAGAGGCAATCAATCACGATCCAGCCCATACATTTATGAACACAGGCACAACGATTAGTGGTCGTCCGTCGATGGGTTCGTGGCTAACCTACGGCCTTGGGACGGTCGCCGATGACTTACCGGGATTCGTAGTACTTACATCAGTCGGCGGTGGTCAGGATCAACCGATCGCATCCAGACAATGGCACAGTGGATTCCTCCCTAGTCGCTTCCAGGGCGTACACTTCCACAGCAAGGGAGATCCGGTTCTCTATGTGAACAACCCACCAGGCGTTTCACGTGAAGATCAGGGAGAGGTGATTGACGCAATTCAGCAATTGAATCAATTCCGTGATGACGTGGTGGATGATCCTGAAATCGCTACGAGAATCAGCCAATATGAACTTGCATTTAAGATGCAAAGCAGTGTTCCAGGCCTGATGGACACATCTGATGAAACTCAGGAAACTCTGGATTTATACGGCACCAAAGGAGCTGATGGTTCCTTCCCGGCAAACTGTTTGCTGGCAAGACGACTTGCCGAACGCGGTACACGATTCATCCAGCTCTACCATCGTGGCTGGGATCATCACGGTAATGTTAAAGCTGCGAGTGCTAACACCGCCAAAATCGTTGACCAAGGTGCCTCAGCTCTGATTAAAGATCTGAAGCAACGTGACATGCTCAAAGACACGCTCGTCATTATGGCTAGTGAGTTTGGCCGCACACCGATGGCACAAGGAAGTGGACGAGATCATCATATCAAGGGCTATTCAATGTGGATGGCAGGTGGCGGTATCAAGGGTGGTATAACACACGGTGCCACGGATGAACTGGGCTACAATGCAGTGGATGATGTAGTCAGCATTCACGATATGCATGCGACAATGTTACATACACTGGGAATCGATCATAAGAAAATGACGTATCGATTCCAGGGACGCGACTTCCGCCTCACAGATGTTGAAGGCGAAGTTCTTCGTGGGCTTATAGCGTAGGCGGTAAATGAGCGATCAATTCAATCAAGACGACCCAGTTTTGCTTGAACCAATTCAGGCCGCGCAAACACTTCATCATCCACCTGAATCGACTGAGCCAGCTGTTCTGGGCGCTGCCCGGGAATCAGCACCGCACAGCATCGTGCCAACCGTAGGTGAAGCGAATGGCCCAACGGGGGAAATGCTTGAATATGACCCCGACGATACCAGCCACCGTATGTGGGCATTTATGCTCGGAATCACGAGTATCATCTTTGGGTTTATTGCACTGATTGGATCCTTCATCAGCGTCATCGGAGGCGCTGCACTTTGGGTGGCGATTCCGGGATTAGTCACAGGCGCACTAGGACTATTTCACTCGCGTCACTTACCTAGTGCTGTCACCGTACCAATGCTAGGCACGTTCCTTGCAGTGATTGCTACCGTGAATTCAATGAATGCCAGTCGAAGCCCCGGAGTACTAAGCGGCCTCGGCGGTGACCTTGACTCTGCTAACGAACGGGTTGAGCAGATTATCGGCGGCAACGGAAACGGTGAAAAACAGGGTGGACCGCTTAACGGACTGCCTTCCACACAAGAATCTCTCGACAACATACGCGAATATAAAAAGACGGTAGATGGGCTGCTTGATGGCTCGTTTATGAAGGACAAATAGCTTGATTTCGTACATATGCTGCCATGCATTGCAAATAATAAACATTGAGTTTATCGTTAATGAACCTACCTAATGCGGTGTGCGTTATCATTCCCACCTAAAAGCACACCTCACGTGGAATTCCCATTGGAATGAGTCCAATGGCTTCAGTTCAATGGATTGCTTCCCACCACTCCACACCACACGTATTCGGTTACTTATTCTTATGAATCTCCGACTGGAATCAGTTTCCCACGAGGAAGGATCCTTGATCGAACTACCGAATTTGCCGGCCACGATTGGCCGCAGTGATGAATCCGATGTGCAGTTGGATGACCGGTGGCTGAGCAGACAGCATTGCGAACTC
>CEQU01107948.1_pt1 | contig 11579 bp, 10 predicted proteins | sample 531031 | NCBI WGS metagenome assembly CEQU01 (sample SAMEA2621216, study PRJEB7988) | marine metagenome | isolation source: saline water (ENVO:00002010), including
CTCAGTATGCTCCAGAAACTACCCGAAACAAACTCACCCAAAATTAGTCCAATGAAAAATGGTAATGCCGTTCGATAAGCACGTATTCCTCCTAATTTCAGCATTAATAGTTTTAGAGCCCAACCACATAAAACTGAAGACCAGATCCAGTTCATAGCATAATCATCAGCTAAGGTGTAACCAAGCGGGTGGATCTGCCACCATATCAACCTCGATCGAACTATTAACATCATTAAAGTTAAGCAGAAGCCTAGAGCAACTGCTATCAATGCCGGAATATCTGGCGGGTCAGGATAGGTCAGCCAACCTTCTAAGAGTGTATAAGGTTCTCTACCAAAAGCGGAAACCGCGTAGCTAGCAATTCCTCGAGATCCACCTTCCAAATAAAAGGCATCTAATAATTTCCACCAGACAGTGATAGCACCAATGGCTGAGCCAATAATTAGGGCGAAAAAAATGTGACGGCCCGAAAATTTCTGCACTTGTGCTAATTTTAAACTTTCGAGCTGTACTGGCATCGGGTGACATCGATAGGCTCGATTAAACCAAGAGAAGATCGACAAAAGTGTCAGATTTTGATTATCAACTAAATGAGTACCTGTAGCAAAAACGACCAATCGCTGTGGCCCCATGAAATGTAAGTCATGAACCGGTGCACCCAGCTCCGCACGAATCCGAGATAATCCAATTGACAAGGTGAAATAGAGCGAAAAGAAAGCCAAGGCAATCCATACAGACATACCAGCATAAACAGAAAAGCCGATCAGAAAAAGGCCACCTACAAACACATAGATAAAAGCATAACGCATCGAAATAGGTCCCTCACCATCCGTATTAGTAGACCGATAAGCCTCAAGTAAAGCATTAATAAAATAGTGGCGACCTGCAAATAAGACAAAAGCGAAAATACCCATATAGGCACCAAATGACTGGTGGCGAGAATAGGGAAATTGGGGTAACGTACGCCAGCCAAAAGCGAATCCCATCACTTTCAGCCCCTTCATCAACCAATAAAAAAACCAGCAGGAAAAAGAAAGTTCATGAGGTATTAAAAAAGCCATTGAAACAACAAAAGGAAAAATTCTAACCGGAGTAGGGCCAATCGCTTTCCAAGGCGAATCAGTCACAACAGACCTTAGGTCCAAGCTCCAGATTAGTATCGGTAGATGGGGGAACAGGTAGGCTAGTCCATTGTATAGCGTAATGATCGCCGTTGTAATAAAACCAACCCAGAACGGGTATATGCGTAGGATTTGGTTCTTTGAATCCAATAAAGAAAGTGGTAACTGAGTAATGGGATAAGTCAACCGCTCATGCTCTACCCATTGGCGACGTAAAATGGCAGATAAACCTGCTGTTACAAAAATAATAGCCATCAAAAAACTTGTCCAAGCACCGATAACAGGTAGCCAATGTATCAAGTACGCTCCAAATTGATCTTCTCCTTTATAAAAACCATTTAGAATACTACGATCGTGAATGACCCACCAATCAGGCAAATAGCTCAGAAACAATTTATCCCATTCGTTTTCTGGTGTAGCAAACCAAGTTGGGTAAGCTGTAATAGGAACCAGTACTTGTAGCATGTCTACACCTGCTACAGCAGTTCCAATCGTCATAATTGCGTAGATAATAGATAATTCGGTGGTACTTAGGAAGTAGGGTTTCCAAGATTGAGGTAATAATTTCTGTAGCACAACTAAAACAAACAGTAATGCTACGACATGGAAGAATATGGACATGGCTGTCGGGTACGATGCTCCACCAACAGCTGTTCCACCTCCCTGTGTAGAACCACCGCTCAGCATTTCCATCTTTAACATCCAGATAACGGAAATAGGAACTAGTACATACCCAATTAGTTGTGCACGTATTCTTATATCTTGGTTTTTCAATACCGTTCGATTTTGAATATAAGGCTCTTTTGGCCTAGTGTCTTAAATGATATGAAATTGGAGGTTCTTGGTAGTTCGCCCAAATTGGAATCCCTATTTATTAACATTTTTCTTGAAACTTATTATTATGATTTCAATCCAAAAGTCTTACGTTATTCCGAATTGACTTAGTGGTATTGACTAAGCTCTGAGAGAAAATTAGAATACAGACAGATTTAACCTGTTTTTGAGGATTTGTGGTATGTATAGCCATGATATTGGTAGCAAATTCTAATTTATTATGCTGAATGTTTTGTTCAGATGTGCATTTTAGTATTCGTCCTTATATTGTTTAGGTTGGTAACGAATAAAATGTTTTCCAGCATTAACAATTGTTTCAAAATATCCAATAGCAACGGATGCAGATAGAGCTGCACCCACAGCAGCTTCCTCTGTATGCATTGGAATCGAAATAGAAGTTGCAAACTTACTTTCAATCGAATTTTGTAAGACTTTATTACGCCGAATACCATTACCTGACCCTACTAGCTTAGTTCGTTCGGACAAACCAGAATTCTTCATTTGTTGATGGAAAACGTCAAATTCATTGGCTATACCTTCCAGAAGAGAGCGTGCAAAATGACCGATTGTAAAGTTAGTTTCGCTGATTCCGGACCAAATACCTCTTCGGTCCGGTTGTTTCCGAGAACCGCCGAATATAGGCTCACACCTTAACCCTTCTGACTTGATAGGGATACAGTCAGCCAGCTGGTTCAAAATCAAGTAAAGATCACTCGCATTCTGATTTGGTTCTATACCGAAGACCGATTGGCCAATTTGTTGAACGAAATGCTTGAGCGAACGATAAGACCTACCACCACATAAGCCTGCGCCAACTAATAGATAACCATCTGACAGAAAAGGTCGAATGTCTAAAGATTCATTTTGATGCAGATTCGGTACAAAAGCAGAAATTTGGCCACCAGTTCCAACGTTGACCAGAATACTATTTTTAGGATCATCCACACTTCCAGCAAAACTGGCTTGATTGTCACCGCAAGCCACTGAAACTGGAATTCCACCTAACGAGTCTAGTTTTTTGACAGTACCGGCCACACTACAATTTTCTGAAACAAAAGGGAAATGGGTTGTGGGTAAATTCAACGACTTGAGAAAGTCTGTATTCCAGGAGTTATTCGTGATATTGAAGCAGCCAGAACTAGCAGCATTAGTTCGATCAGTCGTAGGTATACTTTGGCATAATTGACTGACAAGATAATCTGGAGCGAAACAGGCTTGCGTGTTAGCTGGCAGACGACCATTTTCTGACAGCCAAAATAAAGTCGTTCCCATATATCCAGCTGAAGGTAAAGAGCTAGACTGAATCGAATTAGCCACTGATCGCACTCGTTGAACATATGTTAAATTACCAGAATGGATCTCATGCCCACGCTTATCTTGCCAACCAATAAAGTTTGAGCATGGTTGGTAGTTTTTGTCCAGTAAGACCATGCCGTGCATCTGTCCAGTCACACCAATTCCTTTAATCTCTCGATTTGGTATTCCAGTTGTTATATCGCCCAGTAGATTTAAAGCTAAACCAATCATTCGGTCCAAATCCCATTCTGAATAATTCGGTTGGCCTGCTATATCTATCTGACTGTCATTATTCACGCTCAACTGTCGAAGAACAGGACTACGGTTAGGAAGATCCACCATATTCAGATCAATTAGGACAGTACTGATAGAAGTCGTCCCAAGATCAATTCCAACAAATTTAGACATAGCCTCGCTCAAATAGCTGATTAACAATTCGATTCATAAGATTACAAAGAGAGCCGCCCATTATAGGTCAGTCGAGTTTATTGGTCAAACCACAGGTAGTTTATTATAGATAACACGTACCGGAAATTAAGTCGACTGATAATTATCCTGATCATTATGGTAATCTTTTGAGAAAACTTGAAAGGATTAACTATGAGTTCAATCATCCAAATAAATAGGAACATTACGACTAAACTCAACCTCTCTCTTTTGCCCTTTTATTTTATCTTCTTTTTGGCGACGAGCAATCTTAAAGCCGAAGATCTAGTTCTTCATCTAACCTTCGATAAATTCTCCGGTCCTGTTGTGAAAGACCAATCAGGTTTTGGTCATAACGCAACTTTTAATGTTCAGCCTAGAGAAATTAAAGGCCCGTTAGGTAATCAGGCCGCAAAACTAGATGGTATCAGTTGGGCAGAAATTGAAGACAGCGACGATCTTGACTTGATGACAGCTTTGACCATCGAGGCTTGGGTGTTTATTAGTTCTGATGAGAAACAAATTGTGGTGGAGAAAGGTGCTACTTGGAAAAGAGATGGCGAATATAGTCTGTTATTTTACGAAAATCGAAGACCCGTAATTCAGGCACAAGACCTTGCTGATAATTGTGATGATGAAGCAGTAGGCGATGAAATACCGCGTGATACTTGGACACATGTAGCCGGTACTTGGGATGGTAAAGCCTTTAAAATATATATCAATGGTGAGTTGAACCTAGAACTCGAGTGTGCCGGGAAACTATTAAAAAGCCAGGAATCTTTGTATATTGGTAGTCGAGGAGGAGGTCTCCGTTTTCTCAAGGGATCTATTGACGATTTACGGATTTATAACTATGCATTGGAAAACAAGCAAATTCGAATGGACATGGAAAATAAGCTATTGATCTCGAAAAAAGAGAAGATCGCAACCACTTGGGGAAGAGTCAAGGCAGCCCGATAGATAACCACATCTATCACTTATTCCATAATTATTTGAATCTAACTCAACCGTTATGGCCTACGCTTTTACGATAGGAGATAATGTTCGATGAATTCTGTTCCAACCAAATTTGATCGTTTAGATATGAATCGATTAATCACCTTTACACAACAGGCATTCCAAAAGGCCGGTACGAACGCAAGGGATGCTTCTCTTATGGCCAAACTATTAGTAGAAACTGATCTTCGTGGTGTCTTTAGCCATGGTACCCGTCAACTTGATGGTTATATTCAAATGATGATAGATCAAAAGGTTAATCCTAGACCAAATATTCAAATTGAAGTGAGTGGTCAGACTACTGCTGTTTTTGATGGTGATGGTGGGATGGGTCATTTACCATCCTACCAAGCTGCACAATTCGTTGTAGAGGCGGCTAAATCGTCTGGTATCGCTGGTGCGGTAACTCGAAATCATTTCCACTTTGGAGCAGCTGGAAAGTACTCACGTCTAGCTTTAGAACAAGATTGCATTGGGTTCGCGACTTCAGCTCACCGATTTAGGCCTAGCAAAGATCATTCGATCCTTTCTGCATCTGGCGCATCCCCCATTAGTTTTGCTATCCCTGCAGGTAAACAGCCCCCAATAGTCGTTGATATGGGCGCTTACCTAGGTGGTTCAGGCGAATTGTCACAAGATCAACTATTCAAATATATTCCAGCCACGTTTTTTAAATTTATTGGTCTAGGGGCAGCCGCACATATGATGGGCGGGTTTATGGCTGGCATTTGGAGGTCTGACCCAGAAGTCAATCAGAATGCATGGGAGGGGGCCAACCAAGGAGCCTTTATTTGTGCCATTGACATCTCACGTTTTCGTGATTTAGAACATTTCAAACAAGAAGTTGATCGACATCAAAAAGATATTCAACAAATGATACCTGCACCTGGATACGACCAAGCTAATCTTCCTGGTACTTTAGAATACCAAAGAGAAAAAGAATGGGCACAAATAGGCATTCCGATTGGTGTCGATCACCAATCAATACTCAATGTAGTTGCCAACAAAATAGGATTGGAACCACTATTTAGTAATTAATTGATTTCATAGTGATGAATTAAGCGAATTAAAATTTTCTTGGTTGAAAAGGAATAGTCAAAGAAAGACTCTTCCACTTTATTCTTATGCAGTAAGGGTTCAAACGGTTTTGGACACAATATAGATGGCTCCATTTTGTGTCCTTTTCTGGGTTTAATATTCCTTTTTCGTGAAAATGATCATAACAAGATTGGGTTTGTTTTCAAGGGATTTAGACTAAGAAAGAGGAGTACCTGATACTCCTCTTTTTACGACTTGTCTATTTGTTAGTTCCTTGACTACTTTTACCAGTTCGGGTTTGGTTTTATCGATATGAAATGGCTAGAACCGTTGATGATGTGCTTGTAAGACGGTCTCGACCTCTGATCACCAATGCGAAGGCTACTTCGGAAGCCGCAGAGGCTGTCGCAAAATAAATGTCCAAAACACTGAAAAATGAGGTCTCTTGGATGGAGCAGAAAACCTTAGTTTCCAGACTTTAGCCAAAAAATATATTAGTACGAGTCTAAGATGTAATTTGTATGACTCTTTTATTACGTCGGTAAAATGATAGCCACAGTGATGAGCGATGAACTAGGTTCTCAGGTAGGGAAAATTGAAAAATTAAAGATCATACTAGACTATACAATTTTTTTTAAATTTGTTTTCTACCTAAAGTCTTTGGCTCTAAATACTTCTTTTTTGGTTGATATATGTCCCAATGTTTTCTACCGTATCAACCCATATGTCCCCGTCTTTCAGAAATTGGCACAATTTCTCTAAAACAGAAATATTAACGGTTTGTTTACCTTGATGGCTAATCTCATGCCCAAGAAATATTAGCCAAGAATTATGCTTTCGCGCGTAATCTAAATATTGCTGCACCGTTTCAAAAGTCACATCATCCATATCAAGTGCGGTTACCTGTGCTAGATCCGTGAAGGTTGGATCGTTGGGTACTTCATTAAAAGCATCACGACCAACGAGGAAATATTCTGCTACCAATGGGACGTAACTCCTGACATCTTTGGATCTTCCAACGAACTTTTGTCCACAAGGGTAAGCGAATGTCTTCGGCTGTATGCCTAGTTCCTGTTCGATACAAGAGTTTGCTTTTAAGATCTCATCTCTCATTTGTTCTAGGTTGTATTCTTCTAAGGGTTTGTTTCTAGCAAAAGAAAAATTTCCACTACATGGGTGATTGAATGTATGATTACCAATCTCATGGCCATTTTTGATTGACTGTTTCCACTCAGTTTTTCTATCTCGCATTGGCTGGATCGAAACATAAAACGTTGCTTGAACACCATAGCTATCGAGTAATGGAAGGCCGTGATCAACTTGACTTGGTCTAGCGTCATCAAATGTTAGGCTAAGTGCAGCCACTTTACCTTCTGGCCAAAATTCAATTGACATAATTCAACTTCCTCATTTGGAATAAATCCAGTCTTTATCTATAATGGCTGTATGTAAATCGAAGACATCAGGATTATCCCAGCCACTCCGACCGTTGTCACATATACGATTTGGTCCATAAACACTGTAGCTTATTATTGCCTTCTCATCGTTTAGCCAGTCGCATCCAATATTAGTAAAGTTATACTCTTGATGACTAGCCAGATCACCCACTTTACGCCAAGTATCACCGCGATCCTTTGAAAGAGCAATACTCAATGGTGAGCGCAATCCATAATGATGGTGGACGGGGTCATAACAGCTGTCATTCCAAAGCAAAATTAGATCTTCAGTGTTAGGAATTGCCCTCAAACAAGTAGAAGATTCTGGAGCCTTCAATCCTGTTGTCTGAGCGAGTTGCCAATTTTCTCCTTCATCATTAGATCTAGACAAAAAGACTGATCCCAGCTGAGTTCTCATCGACATCACTAATTCCCTATTTGGTAACTCTGCTACAGAAGATTCCATCGCGCCTCGCATTGGAAGATCTAGAGCCTGCTCATTTCTATTCCAAGTTTCCCCATCGTCATCACTGTAATAGCAATGAATAACATTATGTTGCGAAGCTTGGTGTCCTGCACCTCCGTGGAATGGTAGCAAAAGTCGCCCTGATTGAAGTTGTAACAAACTGGTAGAACCACCTTGGAGCCACTGACCAGCACTTTTTTGCCAAACTGGGTTTTGCTGCTGAAAGGAATATCCTCCATCAACTGATCTCAGTACGTCCATGGTACTACTTTCACCACCTACGTGGCCACGCAAACAAACCAGCAAGATATCACCATTCCTAAGTTTGCGAAGGGCTGGTGCCTGTACATTATTATCAGATGGGGCACAAGCAACTATTCTTTCCTCGTCTTGCCAAGTCAATCCTCCATCATGAGACCGTTTTGCTGCTATATCGCATTTGCCAAAATCACTACTTCCTCTATCACTGTTACGGTACTTGTGCCATACGGCCAATAGTGAATCGTCATCTAGCTGAGCGACAGAGGCGGTATCGTTGCGCGGAGTCATTTCACCCGATACACTCACAACGCTATACGTAACTTCTGATTGTCTGACATACAGGCTTAATCTTTTGTCCATTAATTAACTCTTATTCATCGTTTGTTCATATCTTTTGACCATTTCAGTCTTCTGTTGTTGAAGATAAATTTGTTCTAATTCTCGAGCATTATCTTCACATGCGTCCCTGGGTATTTCAACTATTGCCGTAGTAATCTGATCGTTTCCCCATTTGTAGGCGACAACTTCTCCATGGCTAATAATCAGGTTCATACCCACGTTGGCTTCAACTATTGGCACTCCATTTTCTCTAGCTCTCGCCAAGACAGTTTGATTTTGTGCTTTACTCTTAGAGCCATATGATGGAATCAAAATCAAATTAGCGCCATCTAATACTAATGTTCGAATGATAAGTGGATTCCACCGGTCATTGCAAATAGCAATCCCGACGCGCCCTAGAGGAGTGTCAAAAGCACGTAACCTCTGCCCAACTCGATTGAAGTTCCAGGATGGATGAGTTCCTTCCGCTAATTGTGTTTTATGATATTTACCAGAAATTTGCCCGTCATAATCGATAAAAATAGCTGTATTGTAAATTTCGTTTCCGATCCGCTCTGCAAACCCGAAACTGATACAAGTATTCAGGCTGTTTGCCAGACGTTGAAACCGCCGAATATAAGACCCATCGATTGGTTCTGCTAAATCGATCATTTCCTCTGGAGTTCGAATTTGGTTAATCACATCCATGACGACGTAACCTTCGAGAACGCCTTCAGTAGTGACAATGAGGTCTGGTTTATCTTTGGCGGCTTCAACAAAGAAAGACTCCATTTTATCAGCGTTAGCATCTTTATCCCATTTAACAGGGCGAAGTGAAATCGCAGAAACTTTGAATGCGTCAAACATATGGCTTGTACTACCAAATCAGGGTAATTTAGTGTTAGCTTCTTATTCTAGACAAAAAAAACATTATTAGCAAGAAACCGGATCAAAAACGGATATTTTCCCGCATAGAGGAACAAAATCAAGTGTCGCCCCAAGTTACAAAATAGCTGTTGTCTCTCTAAAAAAATCATCGCTCAATTTAAATGTCTAAATACAGAAAGTGGAAAATAACAAGAAATAAAAATTTAGCCAGCCCATACGATAGTTCTTAAGATACATCAACCGATTGGCAATCTTCATTTTAGCTATTTTTATATTTCTATTTAGTGGATAAACCCCAATCAACAATAGAAATATAATTTTGGGCGTTGTACAATAGTTCCCTACTTGCGTAGGAATTTACTTCACTGATGTTCATCCAGTCGATGGTGGATTAATTGTTGTGCCGGGTTCACACAAGGCTGAGGTTCAACGCCCTGCAAATTACTTTTTCCCTGATCTCAAGAACCCGACAATTGATAATTCACCTCAGATTACAAACATAACTCCTAAGGCTAGAGACGTCGTTGTGATCTCAGAACTTCTAACCCATGGAGCGTTGATATGGAAACCGATAGACCGAGAAAGAAGATTTCTAATCCTGCGCTACAACCCACAACAATTTTTATTATCAGAATGGTATTCGTGATGAACTGATACCTAGACTTTCACCAGAAACAAAGGAATTGATCGCTTTTGCTTCTTTTACAGAAACCAAGGATATTTGTGCCCGAGAAGTAGTTGAGTTATTGTAATTCCATACTAGATCAAATAACATTTAGGTTGCGTATTACAACTTAGCTCCTAACTCTTTCTCCTAAGATCCAGATAGCAATATTGGACCTCATTTGTATTGAATCAAAAAATCACTTAAATTTACCTGAAATGTGTACTGAATAACTGTACCACTCTACGGTCCATGATTTAGCTTCGTAAATCCTACACTAGCGGTTACAATTACTTGATCGAAGATGAGATATCAGTAGGGAAGAACTAAAATTCTTCGTAGGGCATGAATAAAAAAAAACGCTTCAAAACTAAAATTGATTGGTGGCTGGCTATCTTATTATGCGTGTCGCCCCTCATTTCTCTTCTCACACTGTTAGGTTTCTACTTACTTGGTATTTCCTATGCGTGGCTAAGCTGGCTTGTGGTTCTAATTGTTGGTTTGATCTACGCTGGGCTGATTTTCCCATTGTATTATGAACTCGAAGACAAAAGTTTGTTGATAAGATCCGGACGTATTCGTTCCAGAATACCTTACCAACGTATCAAAAAAGTTATTCCGAATCGCAGTACAAGTTCCAGCCCAGCCTTATCCTTAGATAGGCTTTACATAGATACAGGGGATGATTTAGCCGTTAGTATATCTCCAACCAATAAAATTCGTTTTTTACAAGCTCTGGAAGAAAAAGCCAACCACCTTGTATTGAGCGACAATCAGTTAGTACCAAAAAATGAGTTATAAGAAGTTGTGTTCTTGTACAACTTTCTCACCCTGCATCAACACAACCCATGAAATGGGTGATCTCTGTTTACCAGACAAGATAAGAGGAAACTACAAACAATGTCATGCTATAGATTTGAGTAACGATTATTCTAACCTAAATTAAATAATGTGTTAGCATATACACGGTAATTCGATAGAAAAGATAGATTTGACTCTTGTTAAAAAGTAGGAGGTATAATCTTAGCTGTCGATACAAACTAGGAAAACAGAACTTGGATATATTGTCAAAGTTTTTAGACTTGAACTCACAAACAAATCATATAAATGAGACTGGTCAGTCTCTAAGTGCAAAAGCAAATATAATATCTATTTGAGGGAACAAAATAATGCTACAGGTTAATACGTGGTACTACCGGTTTCTAATAGCGTTGTCTATTATTTTGCTGGTTAGCTGTCAGAGTAAGGAAACACCCAAAGAATTAACAAATACATCCATCCAGAGCCAACCCTCCAGTAATACTTCTCAGGTCCAAAAAGGTAATACTTCTCAGGTCCCAAAAAGTAATAATTTGAATTACACCGCGGCCAGTGGTTGGATACGACAACAACCATCTTCATCAATGAGGCACGATCAATATGAATTACCTGGTCCTAAGGGTGTTGAAGCTGCAACCTTGGCAATTTTTAAGGGTATCGGTGGATCAATCAGTAGTAATATCGACCGATGGAAAAAGCAATTCGTAGTACCTCCAAATGGTTCAGATCCTGACTCGGTTAGGAAAGAATCCAAGGTTATCAATCAAATACCCGTACATATTGTTGCAGTACAAGGAACTTACCTTAAGCCTCAAATGCCGATGATGATGGATGGTCCCAAAGTAGAACTCAAAAATTATGCCCTACTGGCAGCAATAGCTGAAACTAAGGACGGACTATGGTTTTTCAAAATAACTGGACCTGAAAAAACTGTCATGATGTGGCAAAACGATTTTGATAATTTCATCGGTACATTTAGATTAAATTGATTAATTCTATGTTTTTCGCACTGCATC
>CEQU01105591.1_pt1 | contig 11560 bp, 21 predicted proteins | sample 531031 | NCBI WGS metagenome assembly CEQU01 (sample SAMEA2621216, study PRJEB7988) | marine metagenome | isolation source: saline water (ENVO:00002010), including
CTGGGGTTGGAGCTGCAGTGAAAAAGAATGAGACCACCAAAGATTGATGATAGTATAGTTTTTGAACCTATACCTCACAATATAGACCAAATATTTCCAACACCTCTACTCAGGGGTGGTTTGCGTTTGAACCATGAACAGGTTGCAAATGATTGTGTAAATCTAATCGAAGAGATTAAGAAAACTGAATCTGATTCTAGAAAATACTACACAAATTATTTCTTTGATGGTAATAGACGAAGAATGACTGAACTACCATGGTTCACCTCATTTGCAAATCAGATAAAAGACACATACATCCAGTACATCAGTGGACAATTCAGAAGAAAGGTCAGTCATTTAACACGCCACGATATACATTTATTTGCATGGTGCAGTGTTTGGGAAGAAGGTATTCATCATTCATATCACAATCATCAGGACTCATATATCAGTGGTACATACTATCCAGTAAACGAGGGTGGTCAAGGTATCAGATTCCAAAGTCCACATGTACAATCTCAGTTCATACATACTACAGGGCCAGTGGATGTAGAGACAAACCATCCTAACACAATGGGATATGGTGCAGAGGGTAGTCATATGGAGATAGTGGTTACACCTATCGATGGTGAAACACTAATGTGGCCATCTAACTTACTACATACTGTTAACGAACAAGAAGGTGAATACGAAAGAGTTGCAATATCATTTAATCTAAAACACAATGATCCAATAGATGATACACACCACGGAACGGAGTTAAATTATGAATTTCTACAGTATTGATACTCTATTCAAACAGTCAGCTGACTGGGAAGTCAGCTTTGATGAGAACTTACAAGCATTTATCATCGACAACTATTACGAAAATGCAGAAGATATATACGAGTGGTTGCAGAGAAGAGATGTACCATTGTGGAAGTATAACGAAGAGAGAGATACACCAAATGGTGTAGATTATATTGATGCAAGGATAGTAGATAAGATAGGACATCCTACTAGACTATGGAACAACTCAATAGAAAGACTACTAAATCTATGCAGACAAAAATGGCATAAAGGTCAATACGAATGGAGAGACGATTTTGAAGTCAATTGTTTTAAGACTGTCAACATTACTGATAACAAACTACAACACTATCCTCATATTGATGGTGCTTTTGATGACCCTGATGATAGGTCGGTAATCAATTGTCTCATATATCTAGATAAGGAAGAGGACGGTGGAACTGCAGTATATGAAGCTGCATGGTTAGAGAACAAGGAACATGAAGGACTACTGCAACCAGTAGAAGAAATGATGGACTTGAAACATGTTATACCAGCCAAGTTCAATAGATGTGTTCTCTTTACAGGTAATAAGATGCATGGTGCATACATAAACGACTATAACAAATACAAGAAAGACTTTAGAATGTCTCAGGTTCTATTCTTCCATCCTATCATATAATGCCTAAACAAAAAACATTACAAGTATCACGACAAGAACAAAAAGGGTTTAGTAATAGCTTTATGGTTGTACACGATCAAGTATTAAGACCATGGGTATGTGAAGAACTTATGTCAATGTTTGATAAGTTACCTATTGTAGAGGTAGAAGAGACACATCAATCTAGTTTCATGACAAAAGACCCTGATATGCAAGAACAAAATCATAGATATGAACACCAAAATAGAATACATGGTAACATATACCCTGATACAGATGAGTTTACAAGGATTTTCAATCTTATAGAGTTTGCATTACCAAAAGGATACGAGTTTGCAACTGTAAATTATGTACAGTTTATCAAGTATCCCGAAGGTAGTCATTTTCCATGGCACATGGATGAGGCAGATTCAAATGATACAGGTACATCATTACTATTCCTAAATGATAATTTCATAGGTGGACATTTGACTGTGGCTGGACATAAGTTTGCAAATAAACAGGGTACAATTGTTGCATTCAACAATTCAACATCCACATGGCATGGAGTAGAACCAGTATTACAGGGTGCAAGATATGTTCTTGCAATATGGTACGGTAAGCCAGACCTAGAAGAGGATTTATTTGTTGATGATATAACAGGACAACCAAGACATCTCACAATGGATGAGATAAATAACTTAACTAACCAAAAGGAATAATGCCAGTAAAATTTAGTAAATCACAGGTCAAGGTAGATAGGAACACAAAGAAAGTTACTATTGAACATGACTACATTAAATGTAAATCAACAAACGATTTAATTGAGGCATACAACAAAGATGGTACAAAACCTAAACTCAGACAGAAAGTCAAGAATGAGCTTGTTAGAAGAAACAAGAGAGGATTGTCCAATGTTGTATTCAAGTAAATCTAAGGAGAACTGATGGAGATTACCCCTATATCGGGTATCGCACAAACTACAGTAAGAAAAGAAACTGTAGAAAAAATTTACAAAACAGGTGACGGACAGCATAAAGTCGAGAAGACAATATACTATGTCACCACATACGATTCTAATGGAATCTTACATACAGTGACAAATAGTCACAGAATAAATGAAGTGATATAAGGAAATCATTATGGAAGTGAACTTAGTAAGTTATAGTCAGACAGACGGTAATTTTCTAATTGAAAGTGCAAATATTATGGAACTGATAGCATTTTGTGCAAGAGTATCAAACCCTGATAATCAGATGAACAAAGACACCAGTGAAAGGTTATTGAAATACCTTATCAAACATAAACACTGGTCACCTTTCGAAATGGTATCTGCATGTTTAGAGATTAAGACTACCCGTGATATTGCAAGACAAATACTGAGACACAGATCATTCTCATTCCAAGAGTTTAGTCAGCGATATGCAGTTGCACAGGGTTACGAGAAAAGAGAACCTAGGATGCAAGATGCATCTAACAGACAGAACTCACTAGATACTGATGTTGTAGAAATACATCAGGAATGGGATAGTCTACAGGATGAAGTTATTACTGTATGCAACGATAATTATAATCGTGCATTAGAAATGGGTATTGCAAAAGAACAAGCTCGTGCATTATTACCCGAAGGTCTCACTAAATCCACGATGTATGTAAATGGTACATTGAGGTCATGGATACATTTCATTGAACTAAGAAGAGGTGTAGAGACACAAAAAGAACATAGACTGATTGCACTTGCATGTGCAGATATAATAAACAAAGTCTTTCCACAAAAGGTGTGGCATAAAGACTGGGAGTGGTAATGAAGAAATCGATACATGATGAAAGCATAAGAGAGATACATGATCTAGGAGAGCATATACTTCTATTCCAAGGATTCTTTAGTAACGAATTTTGTCAGGATTGTATCGATACATTTCATCTATGTGAGGAGAAGGGTCTTGCATTCAGTAGACAAGACCATGTATCAGGCCCTAGTACACTATCAATAGAGGATAAAGCTGTACCTATATTGAATATACCATCATCCTCATTACCAAGAACAACAGAGTTACAAGATATATTTCACAACGAGATTATACCTGAGTTCTTTAACAAATATCCTATACAAGACCAATATAGATATGGTATAAACATCGGTGGTGCAAAGTTACAGAAGACAGAACCAACTCAGGGATATCATGTATGGCATATGGAACACTCAGGACAGATGGATAGTTACAGGTCAATATGTGCATGGGGATTATTCCTCAATGATGTGGAAGAAGGTGGTGAGTTAGAATTCTTATATCAATCTGTAAGGGTACAACCACGAAGAGGTGACTTAGTATTATGGCCTGCTGGATATACACATCAACACAGAGGTAATCCCCCACTAAAAGGAACTAAATACATTTACACAGGATGGCTAGATACTCTTTAAGAAAACCCACATACGATGATATAGAACGACTGCAATACTTTGAACAAGTCGAAGCTAGAGATACAGAGATCGGTCTCGTTCTTAAATCGGTGGATGAATGGAAATATGTAATTGACACATACGAGTACGCATGGGTATATCAAGACCATGAAGAAGATAATAAAGTATGGGGATATATAATTGCAGCCCAAGTAGAAAACAATCTATGGATTAGAGAATTTTTCATAAGTAAAGAATACAGAGATGACCCCGTGAAGAGAGAATATATTAAATTAAAAGGTTTTGGTGGTATAGATAAACTACCGTTATATGGTGCAGTTAAATATGCAAGGGAGAGAGGTGGTATGGTAATCGCTCCTATTGCAAGTGATAATAAAAGAGCTGTATCTGCAATGTTAGGTGCATATGGATTTAAACTTGATAGAATTATTGAGAAGTGGTATTATCCAAAAGACCTAGCAATTTACATAGAAAACACAGGAACAACACCATACCAAAATGTATAACTTTGATGATGTACAAAAACTCTTATTTGAACAAGAGAAGATTGTGGTATATAAGTCGCTGACCAGCGACAAAGAACACACTAGATTAGTCACTGTTCCACGCAAGTTTCAAAAAGATTCAGATAAGATAGTAGTGTGGGATGTCGAGAAAGAGTCTTGGCATGATATACAAATTGATACGATTTTATCTATTTCCGTTGTCTAAATACTAATGTGACAATTATGTGACAAGACTGAGTAGGGAAACCGAAGAGCCAGTCACGGATAGTTACAAAACACAACAGGAGATAGAAATGCAATATTTAGCATCAGTGTCTACCTCGTTATTGCAAGAAATTTCAAGGACGGCACTTAAAATCGACAAAATGATGAAAGCAGGCACTATTGATAATGTCTGTAAAGCTGTTTTACCTAACGGGTAAAAGCATATTGAAATAATACGACTCTAGTGATACAATATATACTAGAGTCGTATATAAATGGAGTGAAATATTATTATGGCAGTTGCAAATATTTATGTTTATTGTGGTGAAGGTGGTTGGTCTGTCCAAGATGTCAATCGTTTTTCAGACTCATTATCAATGGCCCGTCAGTGGGAATCACATGAAGGTATACATCTTACCAGTCTAAATGTCCTTACTAATGAGGATAGTGATCTATTCTATAATCAATGTACTATCAAGAAACTAGGTGAGACACCTTTCGTAGGGTTTTGGAATACATTGCAATGTTTCCAACAAGGATTCTCAGACAATCATGGTGAGGATAAGGTAATTGTATTACCACATCCTATCATAGGAACAGACTTACTGGGTATTCCTATATTAGAATCTTGTCCTGATAGAGGTTCATTGGATAATGCACCCAAAGGATCAACAGAAGAGGATAGAGCTCTAGTCAAAGAGGAACAACTATATCCTATACAACAATATGATAACTGGTGGAATGATGAAACAGATATGTGTCCGTTTTGGATAGCCACGACTGCACAAACCAGTAAATTTATATTCAATACAATCAAAGAATTCCATGAAGAAATCCTTGAGGATTATGATGCAAATGCATATGGTCTACAACAATGGATTGAGTGTGAACTAGAACCACAATTGTTTTGGTTGAATCATCCACATGGTCTTATATCTCCCTATGCAATAGGTGATAAAGATACACAACTTGCAAGGAACGAATTGTGGGAAGCAAATGTCCGTCCACATTTTCAAAACATGGACGATGGATATGGCTGGAGAGGACTAGGTGGTGACGAAGAAGCACTACTATTTGAATACGACCACGAATACAGGTCAGTATCTAGACAAGTATCTTTTATTGCATTCGAAGGTGACACTGCAGTAGCTGAGGAAGATGAGTATTGCAGATGGTGGATTCTCAAAGGTTAAAATACCACAACAAATATTCTAATTTTCTCACACCACAGGAATGTCAGGATATAATATCCATTATCGATAGAGATAAGGATGATGTCCCTACTGGTTCATATGAGACTACAGGATATCATGGTCTTACTGCATCATATGATAGATATAATTGGTTGCATCACGAAGATATAAAACCCTATCGTATAGAGGAACGATTATTTAATTTAGAATGCATGTCAGACTGGGGATATATGGTAACACAATGTTGGTGTAATGAATTAAAAATAGGTGACAATTTACCCTTACATTATCATGGTTCAGAATTAAATAATGAAGCCTTACGAAGATATGATTTTTATAGTGCAAATATATTCCTAGGTGGTGAATATAATATTACATGGTATAAGGATATGGGTGAAGTAGAAAATAGTGTAGGTGATATCCATATATTCTCAAGTGATCTAGAACATGAAGTATATGAAAATACTGGGTCAGATAGTAGATATTCTATTGCAATAGACATACATCCACAATGGGTAAAACAAATGGATAACCTTACACGATGGAGAATAAGTAAAAATGTATAAAGGATATGAAGGTGATTGTGTAGAAATCATTCCAACCATGGAAGAGATTCCTCAGTTAATCATATGTGATGGGCCATTCGGGCCAAGAATGAGTAAGGAAAGCAGCTGGTATACTGGAGAAGTAGACGGTATCAACTGGTTCAAAGCATGTCATGAACGAGTAGACCCAAAGGGTGTTATAGTGGTATTTGTCCCTACCCAACTCATGATGAACCCCAATTATACAGCTATGTGCAATTACAGACCTCTTACCAATGTCCTTACATGGACACATAGTGGATGGAACGATATAGAAAGAGGATATGATTCAAGGTCAGATACAAAGAAATGGACTAATAATATATGCATATTCGGACAACAATGGCACGCTGAACAATCAGAATACATCGGACACTACCCAATAGAAGAACTCAAATATCACCCACATCAGAAACCCGTAGGTGTATATCAATATCTCATAGACCGATATAGTGAGGACGGAGATACCATACTTGATCCGTTTGCTGGAAGTGGTATATGTGCAAAAGCTTGTAAGAATAGAGACTATATTGCAATAGACTTCGACCTAGAACCCCTATCAAGAGTCATGAAAGACATAAACGCCTCTCTAGTATAGACTAATACGAGACCTGCGGTCTTACCTCAGAATCCCTCTAAACCTCTCTAAGAACCTCTGTATGGGGTGCATATACCCGCTTTGAATATAATTCGGAGGTAGTGCAGAGGTATATTAATATAATATTCGTATACGATCTAAGAGAATGCAGAATATAATAGAATTTGTGTACTAGAGGAATACTGTGCGAAAAATGCCTTTTGGTGCTTGTGTTCGGGGAGGCAAATCACATATTTAGTTTGGAGTCAAGGGCCCTCAGAGGGGATTCGGAGGTGTCGGCAAGGAGCCAAATGGCAGGCAGTTCTTCGGCCAGAAGCCTTGACAATGGGTGTGGCTTTGTACTATACTAGCTGTATATGGTGATTAATGAGGTGTTTATATTGAATTAGCTAGAGTAACGGTCTGAGGGATGAGCCGATAACCCACCCATAACCTTGGAGGGACACTCGCGATGTCGGCCTCCTTGTATATGGGTTTAATTATACTATAGGAGAACACAGTGGTAGTAGTGCATATAGGGTAAACCTTGACCATTACTACCGCTTTTTATTTGTATTTGGCGGAGGTTTTTTCTAAAAGGGCCTTGCTATTTCGACAACAAAAGGTTATAATGTGCTATAAGAAACGGAATCGACCAGTGCATGTGTCCGTGGATTGCAAAAATGTTAAGGTACTGGGGTTGGTTATCACCGAGACTACCCGTGGGAGACTGAGATAGGCTCCCAAACCCTTATAGCTCGGGCCTTTCAGAGGGCCTTGACAATGGCACGCGAATATGTTATAATGGAAAGTTTATACGAAGTTTGGAGTATTGATACTAAGATCATCAATATTGACAGGACGCACAACTTGGAGAAGAGGACTGAAGCGCCTCTGAAAATCTCTGACGCCGTCTCTAAGGCAGTCAGATTAGAGGGCCAAGGTCATATAATAGAACTCAGAAAGGTCTCGTAGCAGCCTGCAAAACAGTGTTATGGGACTCCTAAGAAAAATCTATTCCGCCTCAACGCCCCCCCATAAAGCCTTGACAACGGTATAAGTAACTGAGTGGAAAATTTTTTTTGGGTAAAATTAAAGGAGCTAGGGTCTTGCAGAGAGATAGATGGCAGTGGTTCATAGAGGTAATCGGCGTACTTACCTGTGTTTTTATCACTATAAACATACTCATTGGATGGATATATTAGATGCAATCCGTACTTATTCAAGGCCCCCGTGGTGGTCAGATTCGAGACGCACAAAGAATATTAGATTTTACTTGCATTGTCTGTGATATACTTAACCTATTTTCTTATAAATTTGACTTAGAGATAATTGTACACCCTACATATATTCATCATTATCCTGACGCTATGGGGTTATGTTATGAGAAAGATGACAATAATATTCAGATACACCTAGCTCGTAAGTGTGTCGAGGGTCTTCGGAACCCTCTTTATCAGACTCTTACTCATGAATTATTACACGCTAGACAGACCGCAAAGGGAGAAAAGATGTACGAAAGACCCGTTAGGAAACATGAAGAATTTATTTACGAACTTGCAAAGGAAAGAATGACATGAAAAAGATCATGTATGTGGACTATAACTTTGAGACTCAGGAACCTCAATCTATAGTCTTTGATAAAGAACTTAACTGTACTGAGTTTATGGAAACTCATAATCTCAGCGACGGTCAGATGTGTATGCTGAGGAATGTGGATGGGCGTCTCGTTCTGTGGATCACCGACTTCGTTGAGAACCAAGACCAACAATTGAGTTTTAATTTTGATGATACCTCGTTATCATCTATTGTGTACGGTAATAAAGACTAAAACCGTCTAGTATGTTCTCAGTCTTTATGATATAATGTAGTCATGGTTAGAAAACAAGAATTCAACGAAGAAGAATTAAAAAACTCTAAACGCATATATAAGTCTGCTACACCTAAGTATACGATAGACTGGTGGTTGAAATGGATTGCAAGTATATTCATTCTATCCGCTTTGTCTATGAGAGGTATCGATGGATTTATCTTTTATGATTTAATCTTATCGATAGTCGGTATAGGTTTATGGTTGATAGTATCCGTATTATGGAAGGATAGAGCTTTAGTTCTTCTCAATGGTGTGGGTTTATTATTTCTATTGAGAAATTTATTCGAGGTAATGAGCAATGTATGATATATCTGATAGAGGTCAGAGACAGTATCGCAGAGTCGTAGGACTCATCTATGGTTTGTATATTTTAATTCCGTTGTTGTTTTTATTGGGGTGTGCTGGTTTTGAACCGTCTCATGATTGTATGATAGTCGGTGGTGACAGTGTCAACGGAGTCGAAGTTGCTTGTCCTGAGTATCGTCAAGACCCAATCAAACATGAGGATAATGAATACCGAAACAAGTGTGAAGACCCACTAAGTGAGGATTGTGTCCTAGTTGCATAATGGATATTTTGCTTTACATTGGTGTGGTGATATTGTTATTTGTCATGTACAAGTATTACGATAATGACCAGTGGCCTAGATGATAACAACAGGATATGATACGATGAGACTATTAGAAAGTACAATCGAAGATGTCAGAATATTTTCTGACCGTATCTTTGGATACAAAAGATATTATGTGGACTGGGGTGACAAACATATCACCACCTATCATGGTGTATGGTATAACCTCAAGACAGTAGAAGAAACTGTACAAGCTAGACTCGAAAGAAACAGAGGTAAAGTGATACCTAAATAACCGTATGGAATTTGTTAACAATTTATTTTTACTACCATACACACTATTGTTAATTACATTCAAATACATCATAGCTTTTGGACTATGGTATTTGTTATACAACTATATAAGAGACCATTGGGATGAGTGGATGCTTTCGTTCCATGGTCGATTTACTAAACCAAAAGAAAGAGAAGAGAAGCCAGAGGATTACATCGTATGAGTACCGAACTAATTTTAATTCATATCGGGTTCATCGTGTCCCTAGTCTATTTTGTATTTCGTTCAGGTGAGAAGTCAGGACGGGTACAGATGGTTGAGGACATGATTGATAGAGGTATTGTTACCACCGAAGATTTGGTAGATAAATATAATATCGAAGAACAAGAAAGTTAAACCCAAATTATATTATGAAAGTTATTGGATACAATTCAAGTCACGAAACATCCCTATGTCAGTTCGACACTGATACATGGGATATCGATTTCCTATACGAAGAAGAAAGGTTCAGACGAACTAAGTATTGGTTTCCTAAACCACCTCAAGATCAATTGTTATGCATCGAGAGAACAGCTATTCAAAAACCTGATGCATTCATTGGTGCATCCTTTGACCGAAGACTCAGTCCACTAGATTGGGATACTAAAGCATTACAGTATGATAAGAAGACGATGCAGTCTATTATAGATTTCATACAAGAAGAACAGATGACTCATGACCGAATTGTAGAAATGATTGAGAAGTTCAAGAAGTATATCCCATCAGAAGATTACAAACATCTTATCAAAGAGTACGAAGAGAAAATTTATCTAGAGTCAGAACAAGATGATGGCTTACATGGTCGTGTCGCTGACCAGTTAGAAATGGAAGAGTTTCATTATGAAATCGAACACCACCTGTATCATGCAGAGTGTGGTTATTGGTTTAGTCCATGGAAAGAGAAAGAGAACGCAATTGCAATAACCATGGACGGTGGTGGTTGTCATAAGTATTCAGATAAAGGTTATCCAAACTTCCAAGAAGTAGAAACAATATTTCTATGTCAACCTAAAAAGAAACCTACAAGACAATGGGGAAGACTATCTAATTATAGATGGATAACCGACATGAATGAAAACAAAGCTCTGTACAATATGCAGAGAGGACAGATAATCAAAGCACCCGACAAGATAGAAACCTTTGATGGTGCAGAGTGTGTATTTAATTCTTATCCTTCTCAGGGTATGAACTTTAGTGCATTGTCTATGTTCTTTGGATACGATAAGTTAGGTCGTGCAGCTGGTAAAGTTATGGGTGCAGCTTCTTATCAACCGTGGGAAGAACACGAAGATGGTTACATCGATTACTCTACTTATGCACTGGGTAATCTTTTACAACAGAAGTCATTCGAGTTTACTTGTAATCTAATTCAGAGAGCTATCGATTTGAATCCTGATGTACCTAATATTATTTTGTCAGGTGGGTTTGCACTGAACTGTACTAACAATGCAAAGTATCTAGAACGATTCCCTAATCATCAAATCTTTATTGACCCCGTTGCACATGATGGTGGTACTGCAGTGGGAGCTGCAATCAGACTAGGTCGTGCATTAGTTGATGGAGAAGAAGTATGATTATAACTGAGGTACATAGAAATCAAGAAGTCGTTGCAGACTTAATTTTAGATAGACAACAGATAGTTGCAATCTTTCAGAATCATTCTGAGTGGGGGCCTCGTGCTTTAGGTAACAGGTCTATACTCTTTGACCCAGCAAACATAGAAGCAAAAGACATAGTCAACTCAGTAAAGAAGAGAGAAGCCTATCGTCCTTTTGCATGTACAATCATGGAAGAGTATGCACATGAGTATGTGGAAATGCATCAGTTGAAGTCATCACCATATATGTCATTTGCATTTCAATGTAAGGAGAAAGCAAAAGATGAGATTCCAGCTTTGGTACATATGGACAACACTTGTAGAATA
>CEQU01255446.1_pt1 | contig 11560 bp, 7 predicted proteins | sample 531031 | NCBI WGS metagenome assembly CEQU01 (sample SAMEA2621216, study PRJEB7988) | marine metagenome | isolation source: saline water (ENVO:00002010), including
ATGCCATCACCTGACTTAAAAGCTGATTTCAATAATATTGGAGCAATTATTGTAGTTATGACCGTCATAACTATAGATGCACCAAAGATTGTTTGATCGATTATTCCAGCAGATAACCCTATGCCAGCTATAATTAATGCAACCTCACCTCTAGGCAACATACCTAATGCAATTCTATATGATCCCTTTTTTGTAAAGCCCACAAATAAAGCAGGAAAGCCAGAACCAAACATTTTACTGAAAATAGCAAAGAAAGTTAGCACCGCAGTAAATATAATAGCAGATGACAAAGAAACATCTGGATCACTCCCAAAAGCTGAAAAATCAACTTGCATTCCTATAACAACAAAAAATATAGGTACAAGAAAATCATTAATTGATTTCATAGGTTTTTCTACATGATGCATTAAGTCTGTATCTGATAAAGCTAAGCCCATTGTGTACGCTCCAATAATCATAGCTAATCCGAAATAAATTTCTGCAACAGCTGCAGCAAGCAATGCTAAAGCTAAAACTATGGCTATAGTTGCACCTTGAACATTAAACCACATTATTATCTTAGAAATTCTACTTGCAAGTAAAGAGCCAATAAACATTAATCCTAGCCAAAAGCCAAGGGCTTTAAGAAGTATAGTAACTATTGAGCTTAAAGTAACATTACCATCTGCTGATATACCAACTACTACCGCTAATATAACTATACCTAAGACATCATCAACAACTGCAGCTGCTAGAACAGTTACTCCTTCAGGTGATGAGAGTTTCCCCATATCTGTTAATACTCTGGCAGAAATGCCTACTGAAGTTGCAGTCATAATAGCACCAACGAACAAAGCAGGTATTAATTCATTTATAGAATCAAATGAAGCAAAACCTAATGAAATAGTAGCAAAAAAACCTAATAAGAAAGGAAGAAAAACTCCTCCTAATGCTACAGCTGAGGCTGGTTTAATATATTGAAAGAACTTCTTTCTATCTGTTTCTAATCCTACCTCAAAAAGTAAAATTACAGCAGCCATTTGTGCTATGAAAAATAGTTGAGGCTCTACAGGTAGTACTGAATGACCATCATCAAAAATTTCAAAAATTGGCTTAGAGTCAAACCAATGAATACCTCCCAAAAGATAAGGAGAAATTAATATTCCAGCAATTAGTTCACCTAAAACCGGCGGTATTTTTAGATATCTTTGAGAAATTTCTCCTGCAAATTTAGCTACGAACAAAATTATTGCTAGTAAAAAAATAATATGTGCAACAACTTCTAAAGGGCTTTCATGTGACAATTTCTTAGACCTTTCTAAATATTAATAATCTTCTTTGGTTTTAATTCTAAATGTTTTTTTGAAAATGTTAATAATCCAATCATTTGATTTTCTTGAGAATAAGCAACAATATCTTCCTTATCATCAAAAATCGATGATTGATTCATATTATTTAATGAAATTGATTGCCCTGTGCGAATCTTACTCTCTTCTAAAAGATCACAATTAAATTTTTTTAGATGTTTTACAGTATAGTCCACAGGCATAATATAATTATTAATATCGCCATTTCTAATTGATTCATCTATGTCATCAATTTTTATAGAATTTTTTAAGTCAAATACTCCAGACTTTGTTCTTTTCAAATTAACTAAGTGAGCTAGAGATCCTAATTTTTCTCCTAAATCATTAGCAAAGCTTCTTACATAAAATCCATGAGAACAATCAATTCTTAATGATAAAAATGGAAGGCTATAGTTTACAAGTTCTATTTTATAAATCTTGATTTCTCGAATCTTTCTCTTAACAGTTTTTCCCTGTCTAGCTAACTTGTATAAAGGGACACCATTATGTTTTAGGGCAGAGTACATAGGCGGCATTTGAGATTTTATGTTTTTAATATCAAATAGAGTATCTTGAATATTTTTTTTTGTTATAAATGAATAATCTTTTTGATTAGTGACCTTGCCATGAGAATCATATGTATCTGTTGATTCTCCAAGTTTTATCGAAGCTAGGTATGACTTACTTCCGTGTAATATATATTCGGAAAATCTTGTTGCTGAATTCAAACAAATGGGAAGAACGCCAGTAGCTAGCGGATCTAAGGTTCCTCCATGTCCGATTTTCCTAACACTCAATAAACCCTTGAGTTTTCGAACAACATCATTTGAAGTCCAATTAATAGATTTATTAATATTAATATAACCATTCATTGTCTTAATTGAATTCAATATACTAGTCTGACAAAGTTGATTTATTTTTATCTTGAGAAATTACATTATCAATTAATTCATTCATCTCAGAGGAATAATTTATATCATTATCAAGAATAAAATTCAACTTAGGTATTTTTCTTATTTTAATTTTTTTTGACAATAAATTTCTTAGTCTATTTGAAGCTGAATACAATGCTTCCATACTTGAAATTCTTTCGCTTTCTTCTCCAAAAATGGAAACATAGACTCTTGCATTAGAAAGGTCTGGACTTGTATCAACATTAGTTATTGAAGTCATTGTAGAAAATCTTGGATCATTAATATTCTCCGAGAGAAGAGTTCCTAATTCTTTCCTAATTGTAAAGTTAATTCTTTCAATGCGTTTAGACATATAAATTTAAAATATTTTTATTTATTCTGCCTAATTTCGTAGGCTTCTAACACATCCCCAATTTCATAATCATGAAAACCATCAATCATGATACCACCTTCAAAATTGTTTGCAAGTTCATTCACATTTTCCTTCAGATGCTTCATTGATGTTATAGCTCCATCAAAAATTTCTTCACCTGATCGAAGTACTCTCATTCGACCTGAACGTTTCATTGATCCATCTGTCACTCTAACGCCTGCAATTTTTTCCCGTTTTCCTCTTGTGAATATTTCTAAAATATTAGCATGACCCAAAACAACAGAAATTTTTTCGGGTTCTAATAAGTTTTTTGCAGAATTTGCTACATCATCAATTAAGTTATAAATTATGTCATATGTTCTTATTGTGACGTTTTCTAATGCACCTTTTTTACGTGCTCCTGATTCTACATTGGTTTCAAAACCTAAAATTATTGCATTTGAAGCAGTCGCAAGTAAAATATCAGACTCTGTAATTGCACCAGAGGAGCAGTGTATAATTTTTATTTCTACATCTTCAATAAAAATCTGTTGAACAGCCCTACTTACTGCATCAATTGACCCACTGTTACCAGTTTTGATTATTATAGATAATTCATGCTCTCCAGACTGTTTTACCCTTCTCATAACTTCATCCATTGTAGTCGCAGATTTATTCATCTTTTTTTGAGAAGATAATCTTTCTCTGGTTTGTAGCAATTCTTTCGCATCTTTTTCTGATTCCATTACATCAAACTGATCTCCTGAATTAGGTAGACCATTTAAACCTAAAATTTCTATGGGAGTAGACGGCAATGCTAAATCAATATTTTCACCAAAACCGTCAACCATAGATTTGATTTTACCCCTAAGGTTTCCAGCAACGATAATATCTCCATTTTTTACCGAACCTGAACGAACTAAAATTGTAGCAACTGGACCTTTTTGTCTATCCATTTTTGACTCAATAACTACTCCTATACCTAATCGATTTGGGTTAGCTTTTAGTTCTTGTATTTCGGAAAGTAATAGAATATTTTCAAGTAAGTCATCAACACCATCGCCCTTTAGTGCTGAAATTAAAACAGTAATCGTATCCCCACCATATGATTCAACAATTACCTCATGTTCGGCTAGTTGCGCGTAAACCTTATCCGCATCTGCCCCCTGCAAATCAATTTTGTTCATAGCGATTATCAATGGAACATTTGCTGCTCTAGCATGGTCTATTGCTTCAATCGTCTGAGGCATTACTCCATCATCAGCAGCAATAACAATTATTGCTATGTCAGTTACTTGAGCTCCATTTGCTCTCATTTGAGTAAAAGCAGCGTGACCTGGAGTATCTATAAATGTAATTTTGCTATTATTTTTTTCAACTTGATATGCACCAATCCCTTGGGTAATTCCACCAGCTTCTGAATCAACTACTTTTGTACCTCTAATATAATCAAGAAGGGTTGTTTTGCCATGATCTACATGCCCTAATATAGTAACAATAGGAGGACGAGGAAGTGCATTTTCTTCTGATAAATCTGAATCCATTCCTGTTTTTTTTGCAGCTAAACTATCTTCTTTGTCTTTAGGCTTCAATACTCCAATTTCAAAAGATGCGGCTACTTTAGCAGCAACATCAAATTCGACGATTTCATTTACAGTTGCCATAACCCCTAATCTCATCAATGATTTTATTACATCAACATTTGAAAGTTCTAAAATATTAGCCAATTCACCTACGCTAACATTTGAGGGTAACTCAACTGGAGATTTACTATCACTACTATTTGTAATTTGATTTGAATCTTGTACCATAAAAATTATTTAAGTCTATTTAAGTCGTAATTTTACCTAATTCTATCAAATATGATTATGAAAAAGTTTTAAGAATAAACTTTAGAGTATATTTATTAGAAGTTTATCAGTTTATTTTCTTCTTTTACTTTTTGCACTACTACCTCCCCTTTTCCCACCTTTTCTTCCCTCGTCAGTTTCATAAAAACCGGATATATCTTCAGCAAACCTAATTCCAGTATTTTCTTCTTTTTTGGAAGTATTAAATACTGCGTCATCTACTTGCCACAATTCATCAGAAGAAACATCTAACATTTGATTTTCTTTAGAATCCTTTTCTAACTTCTCTTGTTTTTCAAGTTCTTCAAGTTCTTTTTCCAAAGCAATAAGTTCGTCTTGAGCACTTTGTTCAGTTTCTTTAGCAAGAATTTTTTCTTTATTTTCTTTTTCTTTTATATTAGTTTGATCATTATTGTCATCATTGGGAACTTCTACTTCTACTTTTTCTAATTCTGGATTTTCTGATATTTTTACCGGAGGGACCTTGTCCTCTATAGTTTTTGTATTATCACCAATTTCAACATCACTCACTCCTTGGATATCAACTTTCCAATTAGTCAACCTAGAAGACAACCTTGCATTTTGACCGTCTTTACCAATAGCTAAAGAAAGTTGCTTGTCTGGAACAATAACTAAAGCAGTCTCTTCTTCTTTATCAATATCAACTCTGTCAACTACTGCAGGACTAAGTGAATTAGAAATAAACTTTACTGGATCTTCACTCCATTCTACTACATCTATTTTTTCACCTAGTAGCTCATTAACAACATTTTGAATTCTTATGCCTCTTAGTCCGACACATGCACCTACAGCATCTATTCCTTCTTGATTTGAGAGAACTGCAACCTTTGATCTTGCCCCAGGCTCTCTGGCTATAGCCTTAATTTCAATTACATCATTATAAATTTCTGGAACTTCCACTTCAAATAGTTTTCTAAGAAGATCAGGATGTGTTCGAGAAACTATAATTTCGGGACCTCTAATTGTTCTAGCCACTTGAACAACATAAAATTTTAATTGTTGAGATGGCCTATATCTTTCGAAAGAAGATTGTTCTGAGGGAGGCATAATTGCCTCGGTATTACCAATATCAACCGTAACCCATCTTGATTCAACTCTTTGAATAGTCCCTGTAAGAATGTCGCCTTCTTTGTCAATATATTCTTCAAAAACGATATCTCTTTCGGAATCTCTTAATTTTTGCATTAAGACTTGTTTTGCAGTTTGAGAAGCAATTCTTCCTGGATTAAATTCTAACTGACCTGTTTCGATAATATCTCCGATTTTATAATCAGGGTTAATTTCTTTTGCTTGATCAAGAGTTAAGTGCATGCCTTCATCCTCGACTTCTTCAACAACATGCTGAACTGTTTTTACAATAGTTTCACCTGTAATAGGATCCATAGTTACTATAACATCATTTCCATTAGATAATGGATCACGCTTGTATGCCGCTGCCAACGCGGTTTCAACTGCGCGTAAAACAACAGGTTTTGGCAAATTTCTTTCTGCTGCTAATTGATTTACAGCTAATAATAAATCACTTTTCAAAAATAAACTCCATTAGTTTCATAAAAAAGAAAAAGCGGGCAATGCCCACTTCTCTCAAAGTATATTATAAGTAATATTATAACATTTCTTAACCTAAAAGTCTTACATATATTTCTATATATTTATTATATTATTTATATAATCAACTAATTTAGTTTCCGAAACATAATTACTATTTGAATCATTACGTGACTTAATCTCAATATCATTTTTTTCGAAATTTTTCTTGCTTATAATTATTCTTACAGGAAATCCAACTAAATCTGAATCCTTGAATTTTACACCAGGAAGCAAATCTCTATCATCAAAAAGAACATCTATACCGTTTCTTAATAATAAATCATATATTTTATTACATTTATTTTTCACTTTTTCTTCATCAAGATTTATTCCAATTAAATTGACGGTGAAAGGTGAAATTGACGGTGGAAGATTTATTCCATTGTCATCATGATTTGCTTCTATTGCCGCAGCAAGTAATCTACCAATACCAATTCCATAACATCCCATCAATATAGATTTATTGTCACCATTTTTATCAGTAAAATCAGCTCCCATAACTTCAGAGTAGGTATAGCCTAACTTAAAAACATGTCCAACTTCTATACCCTTTTTTGAAATTAGTTCACCAGAATTATTTGGTGATTGAAATCCCTCTTTAGCTTCAGCAATATCACCAACTATTTCTGATTTAAAGTCTCTTGGATAATTAACATTTTTTAGGTGAAAATGTTCTTTATTTGCCCCTGCTATATAATTAGAACCAAGCTCTATAGAATTATCTATGACGCTTTTTATATTCCTCTTGTCAATTGGAGACGCATACCCAGGAATAAAACCAGCATTAATTGCTTCCTGCGTTGAAGCTTTTTTTAAATCTTTAGAACCTAAAATATTTCTTAGTTTTGTTTCATTAACATCGTAGTCTGCTCGTATAGTTGCAATAATAATTTCTCCATCCGAATTATAAATAACAGATTTAGCTATTTTATTTTTTGGTAACTTACAAAAATTAGATAATTTTTCTATGGTATTGATATGCTTAGTTTCAAAAAGTTCCTTATCTAATATTTTCTTTTCAGAATAATCATTTTTTATGAACTCTGCTTTCTCTAAATTTGCTGCATAACTTTCATCAGGAGATATTAAAATAGTATCATCTCCACTATCCGCAATTAATACAAATTCTTTTGATTCTTTACCACCAATACCGCCAGAATCTGCATCAACAATTACTACGTCTAATCCACATCTGGCAAATATTTTTTTATAAGTTTTTACCATAATTTCGAAACTCTTATCCAAGCCTTTTTCATCTACATCAAAAGAATAAGCATCTTTCATTTCAAATTCTCTTACTCTTAGCAATCCACCTCTAGGCCTAGTCTCATCACGAAATTTAGTCTGAATTTGATATATTGTAATAGGCAGATCTCTATAACTAGAAACGAATGATCTAATCATTGATGTAGCAGTTTCTTCATGAGTTGGTGCAATAACTAAAGTTCGTTCCCTCCTATCTTTAAAATTTGCTAATGGAGGAAAAAAGGTTTCAGCTCTACCAGATTCTTCCCATAATTCTTTTGGCTGAATTACCGGCATGTTCACTTCAGCGCAACCTGACAAGTTCATTTCTTCTCTAACTATTTTTCGAATTTTAGAAATAGACCTATTTCCTATAGGTAACAAACTAAATATACCTGCTGCTACTTGTTGAACATATCCAGCACGTAAAAGTAACCTATGACTAATATTTTCAGCATCTGAAGGAATGTCACGTAATGTTTTTAGTAGCAGATTAGAAGCTTTCATATAAACTTTATTTCTTTTGCCCTCTCTGAGCCCATTCAGAATTAACAAACATATTTAACCCAGGATCTGACATAACTTTGGAACTAGTCATTTCAGGAGGATTAGAAAGAATAAAATCTTCATCTAATTCAATTCCCCAGCCGGGCTTGTCTGGTACAGGAAAATATCCATCAACAACTTCAGGGTATCCTGAACCAGCTTTTTTTACATGTGGATCAGCAAAGTCATTAAAATGTTCTAAAATCTTAACATTTCTTAGAGTAAGGCATAAATGTAATGCTGCCATAGTGGAAACTATACCTCCAACATTGTGCGGAGCAACCATAATAGAGTATGATTCTGCAGTTGAAGCAATTTTTTTAGTTTCTAAAATACCACCGCTTTGAGTGATATCTGGTTGAAGGACATCTACACTTTGAGAATTCCATAGTTCTCTAAATTCCGGAGCACCATACAATCTTTCTCCGGTGGCTATGGGCAAAGAAGTATGTTGTCTAACAGATTTTAATGCTGGTATATCACCCGGCCTGACAGGCTCTTCAATCCAACCTATATTATATTTTTCAATAAATCTAGCTATTTCTCTTGCTTGTAATGGGGCAAATCTACCATGCATCTCAATCATAATTTGAGCCTGAGTACCAGCAACTGTTGCAACCGCTTCAATCAGGTCTAATGATCTATAAAATTCAGGCCTTTCAAGCTCTAAATCCCCATTTCCAAATGGATCAAACTTCATTGCTTTATAGCCTTTATCCAAAACTTTTTCTGCAGCAGCAGCATATTGTTCAGGAGATCTTTCAACAGTGTACCATCCGTTTGCATAAGCCTGAACTTTGTCTTTTACTTGACCACCTAAAAGCTTATAAACGGGTTGATTACAAGATTTTCCAATAATATCCCAAAATGCAAGTTCAACCAGAGCTAAGCCTGTGTAAACTACTTCTCCAGGCTTACCAAAATCTTCTAAAGTCATTCTTCTATAAAGAGCTTCTATATCAAAAGGATCATGACCAATAAAATGTCTTTCAACATCTTTTAGATATTGGGTTACTGTATGAGTTTTACCCAAAACCCTAGCCTCTCCAATACCAGTTATACCCTCATCAGTTTCAATAATACAATAAGTTAAATTTCTCCATGGAGTACCTAGTACTAAAGTCTTAAAGCCTGTTGTTTTCATATTTCTCCTTTTATTAATAAACCTTTATTTTATTCAGAATAGGTAGACATTTCATCGTTTTGCTTTGTTCTTACATCAAGTAATACACTTTTTCCCTCTTCAAAGTTAACTCTTTTGGCCTCCGCAAGAGCCTTACCTATTTCTTGAGGATCAGTGATTTTTATTCCTACACCTCCAAGACCTTCTGCTATTGCGGCATAATCTCCAGTCATATTTCCAGCATCAAATTCTTCCATAGCAGTAGGCATACCATGATTATAGCCACCCATAGTTTTATTATTTAAAAGAATAGTTGTAATTGGGGCTCCGCATCTATTTGCTGTTTCAAGATCAAGACCAGACATACCGAATGCAGCATCACCCATAAAATTGACACAAAATTTTGATGGATCTGCAATTTTGGCACCAATCATTAAGGGTATTCCATACCCTAAATGTGTACTTTTCCCCCAACCAATATAACTATGAGGGACGGTAGCTGTATAAAATGGCATAATCTCATCTCTTGGATGTCCTGCATCATGAGTCATAATTGTATTTTCATGATCAACATTTTTGTTGATTTCATTTATTAACCTATAAGGATTAATAGGAACATCATCAGAATTGAGTAATTTATCAAAGTCGCTTAACCATTCTGCTTTAACTCGACTAATTTCGTTCTCAAGAATTATATTTTTTTCTCTACCATTTTCACCTAAAATTGACTTTACTTCATCAATCATCATACATAAAGTTTTTCTTGCATCTCCAATCAAACCTATTTCTGTTGGATATTGCTTATCTATATCTTCATAATTATTTGTTGAATGAATAATAGTTTTACCCTTAGGGATATCAATACCATAATTCGTAACAGTCAAACTAGCACCTACTGCAAATAAAACATCACTTTCATATAGCCACTTAAAAACTCCTTTTGGAGCAGTCCTATTAGCAGATCCCAATGATAATGGATGCCTTTCATCAAAAGCCGATTTACCAGGCATAGTTGTAATAACTGGAATTTGTAATAACTCTGCTAATTCCTTAAGTTTTTCTGTTGCAGATGAATACAATATACCTTGCCCTGCCCAAATTACAGGATTATTTGCATTAATTATTTTCTTGATTGCTATTCTTAAATCTTCTTTTGCAGGTGCAGCTAGATATGCTTTAGGAGAATGAAAATTTTCCATCCCTAGAATTTTACCTTTTTCTTTTTTTACCTCAATCTCACTAAGACTTCTAGGAATTTCTAAAAGCACTGGACCAGGGCGACCATTTTTCAAGGCTGAAAAAGCTCTTCGCATAAGTGAAGGTAAACGATGATATGAATTTACTGAGGCAGACCATTTAGTTATATTTTTATAATTTTCAGTAGATATAAAATTAGGGTATATATCTTCTTTTTCTAATGACTGACCCTCCGGTAAAAATAATATGGGAACTCCATCTGCCCAAGCTTGTGCTATCCCACCAAATGCATTTTCAGCTCCAGGACCATGTTGACAAGCAAAAACACCATATTTACCTTTTTCAGCCATAAGCCTAGAATATCCATCAGCTGCCATAATTCCTCCTCTTTCCTGTCTAAAAACTACAGGTCTTACTCCAAACTTAGCACAGGATTCTATTAATGGATTATTAGGGAAACATGCTAGCCACTCAACACCTTCACTTTTTAATGTGTAAGCTATTAGATCAAATCCATTGCTTATTTTTTCAATATCATTCATTTTATTCTCCTAATTTACTTAAAAATAACAAAAAATTGCTAAATCTCGTATTAAAACCTCTAAGATTCTATCTTATAAGTAGTAATAAAATCATTAAGAAATATGATTTATTTTCTATTTATATAAAAAAATAACAAAAAATAATAATCAATAAATATAAAAAATGAGTTTTTATTATGATAAATGATGATTTAGAAAAAATAATTGAAGTGGCAGAAAATGTTGGAACTGCAAACATAAAAGTTGTTGGAGTTGGTGGTGGTGGTCAAAATGCTGTCAATAGGATGTATAGAGAAAGAGTTGAGGGTGTTCAGTATATTTCTGTCAATACTGACTCTCAAGCCTTAGAACATTCTGAAATACCACTCAAATTACGAGTTGGAGATCAGACTGCAAGAGGTTTAGGTGTTGGAGGGGATCCAGCCAAAGGTAGACAATGTCACGAAGAAGATCGCGAGGAAATTAAGTCTGTTCTTGAAGGTGCTGATTTAGTGTTTATTGCTGCTGGCATGGGTGGCGGAACTGGAACAGGGGGCGCTCCTGTTGTTGCTGAAATTTCTAAAGAAATAGGTGCACTTACAGTTGGAGTTGTAACAAAGCCATTCAATTTCGAGGGGAAAGTAAGAAAATCTAAGGCATTAGAAGGTGTGGAAGCATTAAAGGAACAAGTTGATACTCTTATAGTTATTCCAAATGATAGACTAACTGCAGTTTCAGATGCAAATGTAACTATTCAAACAGCATTCAAGATGGCTGATGATGTTTTGAGACAAGGAATACAATCTATTGCAGAACTCATACTTTGCCCTGGAGAAATAAATCTGGATTTTGCTGATGTAAAAGCGGTTATGGATG
>CEQU01006616.1_pt1 | contig 11534 bp, 15 predicted proteins | sample 531031 | NCBI WGS metagenome assembly CEQU01 (sample SAMEA2621216, study PRJEB7988) | marine metagenome | isolation source: saline water (ENVO:00002010), including
AACCTTACGACAAACAAGAAATGTTGAGAAAAGATCCAGATTTTGTAAAATACAGGGAAAGCTCTCCAGAACTAATGGCAGATTTTATGATGGCTATACTTACAAGGCCTAGATGGACTATGCTAAATGCACCAAAGGCAACACAACTATTTTACAATCACATGTATACTAGACCAGATGTAAGGTTTGCCTATGAGCGTACACAAAATATTTTACAAGCACCAAAAAGTGAACGCTATGGTCAATTCTTTGTAGACATGGCTAATATGTTTTCAGACAGTAATCAAAAATTGCTTGAAGCAAAAACAAACGCATACAGAGAAAGCAAAAATGTTTATGACACTTTTATGATACATTATGTTGACACTGCTGGTTGGTTTTTAAATAGAAAAAGTGGTGGTGGTAAAGCATACGGTTTTGATAATTTTATGAGAAACAGATGGATGGATGAAGCAACAATGGCAGTAGACGCTAAATTAAAAGCATATCAATATAGGCCAGTTGTATTAGAATCATACATAACTCAGATGGGTAAAATTTTAACAAAGCTAGAAAAATCTGGTCGCGGTGATATAGAGCAATTAGGTACAGCATTGTTGTTAAGAAACTTAGCAAATTCAACGCAAAGAAGCAAAGTAGCAAATCCAACTGGCATGTGGGCAATGTTAGAAAGAGATAAAGATGGAAAAGCTTTTGCAGCAAAGCATAAGGATAAATTAAGAAATCCTGCAGAAGCGTATGAAATATTAATAAAAGACAATCCATTATTAGATGAATTAGTAGAAGAGTTTTACAAAGTTAGAAAAGAGTATGTAATACCATTGTTTCGTGAAAGCAAAGCATTTAACAAAAAACAACTAGAAATGCTGGAAAACAATTTAGAATATGTAAATTATAACGTAACAGAGCAAGCAATTAAAGTTATGCAAGAAAGCGGTGGCAATAAAACTTTAACTGCTGCATTTATGAAACCAACTATAGGAACATTACAAGATATAATAAATCCTTTTCAATCAACAATAGAAAAAGATCTTTTAATTATTGGTGAACTAAAAAGAAACGCACTGATACACGATATGGCAAATTGGATGATACAAAATAAAAAGATGCTAGAAGATTTTGGAACAAAAGAAATGCAAAAACTTGTTCCAAACTACAAAGATAGAATAATACAAAAAGCAAAAACAAAAGACGAAAAAGGCACACTAGCTCCAGCACCATTGGGTATGGAAACAGTATCATTTCTATCTGGTGGTAAGTATGTGCATTATTATTTTAATAAACAAGCTGCAATAGCTTTTAAACGAAATCCAGAACAATATGTTGGTTTTATGGAATGGATTAGTACAGGTAACGCGTTTCTTAGAGGAATATTTACACAATACAATCCTGTTTTTTGGAACAAAGAAATTGTAAAAGATGCAAGAGCTACAGTAACTAACCTACCAAAAGCAACTTTCTTTTTTGGTAAAGACACTGCATACGTACCTACACTGATAAAATCATTAAAACCAGCTTGGAAATCAGTATTTGGAGAAGGTGATGATGTAACAAGAATGTTCAATAGAGAAGGTTATTGGCTACCAATCACTGATGGTTACAGAGCAAACGCAGGTAGAAAACATTTAAAATATAGAAACGAGCAAGGTGAATTACAAGGAGATCTATATTATAGAGAGCAAATTGAAGCAAAAATGGGCATGAGAACACGAGAAAAATTCTACGAAAAAGTTTTTGGGCCTTTATATGATTACATAGGTAAAATAGCAATTTTTTACGATAGAGCTAATAAATTAGGAGGATACACTCAAGCAAAAAAAATGATTGATAATGGAACAATACCTCCAATGACAAGAGATGAATTGTATTTACGAACAGTGTCTGATTTTGGATCGCCACCATTTGGATTACACGGTCAACTACATCCAATAACAAACAATCTACTTTTATTTAGTAACGCATTTACACAAGGATGGAGAAGAGATTTAGGTGTTTTGAAAGGTGATCCAGTAGACATACTAGGCAAACACATGAAATATCAAATACTTCCAAAGATGGTTGAGTATTTAGCAAAAGTAGGTGTTTTAGGTGGTTATTTAGAAGCAGTGTACGGTGGCGTTAGAGAATATGACAAATTAAATTATCATATTATACCAATAGGTTTTACATCAACTGGTAGGTCATATTATTTAAGAATACCAATGGATGAAACTGCAAGATTTTTTGCAGGACTTTTCTTTACAACTGCTGACGCAATAGGTGGTGGTGGTGAAATAAGAGATATACTTAATGTAGGTACAGAAACATTACCATCATTTTCACCAGTCATTCAGTTTCTAAGTAACACTTACAAAGTAATGGTAGGTGGTGAAAATCCAGTAGATCCATACACACAAACAAAAATATTAGATGAAGATGTATTTAACTCTGATTTACATTTGAGAAAAGTAACAGATTATTTAAAATATCAATTTGATAATAATATTGGAGGCACAGTAGGTTTTCAATTTAAGAGTGATAATTTAGAAGAATTAGCTTCTGAACTAGAAGAGATATTAAATTTTCCAATAATAGGTAGACAAATACAAAACTATTTAATGGTCGGCAATGATCCAAAAGAAGTTGCTGCAAGAGAAAAAGTAAGAGAGTTAACAATTGCAGAAGCAACGGATAGAGTTATTTACAAAGACGCTCTAGTTAAATTAACCGATCCTTTTGCTATGGAACGTTTTACACAAAGAGAAATAGAAATGCTAGTTAAAAACGCAAAATATATTAAATCTAATAATGTTGTCAAAAGAGCTTTAGTTAGGGCATTTGGTGGCCCTGATTACGTAGAATATTTTTTACAAGCTGATAAAAAAGAACAATTTGCAATATTAATTCGATTCTTAGAGCCAGACATGTCTATACATGGAGAAGGTGCAAGTAACATTTTTACAGAAATTTACCAACAAATAAAAGATAGCGGTGGAGTAGAAAATGTACTTCAAAATGTAATCGAATAGTGTATAATAGGAGGCAATATGACCATAACAACTACCATAGCTAAAAACAGTTACTCTGGCAACGGAAGTACAACAGTATTTGCGTACCAGTTTAAAATACTTGCACAAGGCGATTTGCAAGTAATCCTTAGATCGTCTACAGGAACAGAAACAGTACAAACAATAACAACACACTACACTGTATCAGGTGTAGGATCAGCAACTGGTGGTAATGTAACATTCGGATCTGCACCTGCATCTGGTGTAACAGTTGTTATTAGAAGAGCTACTACACAAACACAAACTGTTGATCTTGTAGAAAACGATCCATTTACAGCAGAAACAGTAGAAACTGCTTTTGACAGATCTATCATACTAGCACAAGAGTTGCAGGAACAAGTTGACAGATCACTAAAAATTTCACGCACAAACACTATGACCTCTACAGACTTTACTACTTCTGCAACTGATAGAGCAAACAAAGTATTAGCATTTGGCAGTGATGGTGAGTTAGCAGTTACACAAGAGATAGGAACATTTAAAGGTAACTGGGCAGCATCAACGACATACGCTGTCAGAGATATAGTAAAAGACACAAGCACTAACAATATATTTATAGCAAAGACAGCACACACATCATCTGGATCACAACCTCTTACAACAAACACAGATAGTGCAAAGTGGGATTTATTAGTAGATGCTGATAGTGCTACAACAAGTCAAAACGCAGCAGCTACATCAGCAACAGCCGCAGCAAGCTCTGCTACAGCAGCTGCCTCGTCTGCGTCAACAGCGTCTGGCCACAAAGACACAGCAACAACACAAGCATCAAACGCCTCTACATCTGCTAGTAATGCTGCCAGTAGTGCTACTGCTGCCGCTAGTAGTGCAACAGCTGCTGCTGCATCATTGGACAGTTTTGATGATGTATATCTAGGAGCAAAGTCAAGCGATCCAAGTGTAGATAATGATGGTGATGCACTAACTGCAGGAGCATTATATTTTAATACATCTAGTGATGCTCTAAAATACTACACAGGTAGTGCTTGGGTAGCAATAACATCAAGTCCTTCTGTAAGTGATTTATCAGATACAAACATTACAAGTCCAGCAGACGGATCATTGTTATTGTATGATACAGGCACATCAAAATACATAGACAACGTTATTAGCGGTGATGCTACACTAGCTGATACTGGCGCATTGACTATTGCAAATGACGCAATAACAGGAGCAAAGATTGCTGATGATGCTATAAACAGTGAGCATTACACAGACGGATCTATCGATACAGCACATATTGCAGATTTAAATGTTACACAAGCTAAGATTGCAAACGAAGCAATAAACGAAGCAAAATTGCAAGTAAGTAACTCACCTGTAAATGGTTATATGTTGACAGCACAGTCTGGTAATACAGGTGGATTAACATGGGCAGAAGCTAGTGGTGGTGGTGGATTTACACCAACAACTTTGAGTGGTACTTCACAAGCATTAAACGTTGGCTCATTTAACTTCTTTAATGGTGGCACACATAGCGGTGATACAACATTAACTTTTTCAAGTGTACCAACAAATGCAAATTGGAAGTATTCCTATAAGGCAGGTGGTGATGCTTTCAGATTAAATAAGTTTGTACATATAGGTCATTTTGCACCAAGAGAAAAAGAAGATACGAAAGAAATGGCAGGTGCAAAAGACATTAAGTTTCACGATAGTGGCACAAAAATGTATGTGTTAAGTTTTACAGATGGCATAATATATCAGTACACCTTATCTACGGCTTTTGATATAAATACAGCATCATACTCTGGAAAAAGTCTTTCTTTGGCAGATGATAATTTCTCAGGTTTTGATTTGAAATCAGATGGCACAAAATTACTTGCTTTTACAGGTGATTCAAGTGGTAATAGAACATTTAAAGAGTATCCACTAAGCACCCCATTTGACCTTGCAACGGCAGGAACAAGGGTTAATAGTGCTGTTTTTAATCAGCTAAGTGCAGGTGACATTTTTGGTATGAAAGTAAATTCAGATGGTACGCAAGTATTTATGGCGGCTAATCAAGCAAGTCAAGAACGACTAGTTTTTATACGTTATGAATTTTCTACAGGTTTTGATGTTAGCACAGCAAGTTATGGCTCAAACATAGTAGTGATAGAAGATGCCGTTACCGCAGACTTAAAACCAAGAGCCTTTACTATGAGTGATGATTTGACACGAATATTTACAATGGATTTGGATAACGATTATGTTGTTGAACGTTCACTATCTAGTGCAGGTGATTTAACATCTACTGTCGCATTTGTTGCAAATCACAATATACCAAAAGCAATTACAATCCCTGCACCAAACGCCATAGTATTTGGTGATAGTGGTAAAAAATTCTATATTGGAGCAGGAAACGTAAATGGTGATATTAACGCATTTAAAGTTGGTGACCCACACACCTTAACACTACCATCAGCAGTTGGTAATAGAACAGCACAAAGAACAGATTTTGTACCTGATGACCAAGTTACATTGGAATTTTTTACTACAGATGGTGGCACAAATGTAACCATCATTGGTGATGAAGTAGTATAGGATATACGTTATGGCAGAATCTAAGATAACTATGAGATACTTAGCAGAAAAGCTAGAGCATATACACAAAGATGTAGAAAAAAACTCTGATGATATTGTTCAACTAAAACAAGAAATGTCCTATGGCAAAGGTGCAGTCAAGTCTGTTGCATGGGTAGGTGGATGCATAGCTGTAGTTGTAGGTTTAATGAGAATATTTAACGGAGGATAATATGTTACCATTCTTAGGATTACTTTCTAATCCAATAACAAAACTTGTAGCTGATAAAGTTATTGGAGCTGCAAGTCATGCTATCGAGAAGAAGAAAATGGTTCGAGAAGCAGAGATTCAAGCTATTGCACAAACAGATTTTGCACAGATAAAAAAAGAAGAAGCAGTAGCAAAGGCCCAACAATCTGTAATGAAAGCACAAGTCAAAGCTAGTGCGAAGTCATGGAAGGACGAGCTATTGACTATTGTATTTTCTGGAATATTGATAGCTCATTTTGTCCCATATACACAGCCACACATGGTAGTAGGGTGGGAGTTATTAGGTAATGCACCTACAGAATTTTGGTATATAGTACTTACTATTGTTGCTGGATCGTTTGGTGTATCAACATTAAGTAAATGGAAAAAGTAATGAAACAGTCAAAGCTAGATAGGATCCTGTCTTGGATAGCTTGGGCAATAATAATTGTATGGATATTTGTTATTATAATTGTACCTACAGATGCTAACGAAAACACAAATGTTTCTGGGGACAACACGATTATAAGCGGAGGATATGATTCGACAAGTTCTACAACGTATGAATCTGGCAGTAGCTCCAATACTACTAGCACTTCTACAACTAACAACACATCCAACATCAAAAGTTTCCCGCCAACAGCTACGTCTAGTCCTGCTGTAAGTGGTATAGATGTTTGTAATTTAGGACATTCATTAGGAGTACAAAGTTCTTTTATTGGATTAAGTTCTAGTGGTAATCATACTGACGAAACATGTGAGCGTATAAAACTAGCAAGAGAGTTAGCAACCGTGCATCAGATGAAAGTTGCAGGCATAGCAATACTTTGTCAAGATCCTAGAGTATTTAGTGCAATGGAAGCGGCTGGAACACCGTGTCCATTTGAAGGACAAATTGGCTCTGACGCTACTAGATTATGGTCTAAGTACGATATTTTAAGACCAGATTATGAAGAATATAAATTAAGAATAGAGATGAAAGAAAAAATACAAGCTGAACAAGTTATGTATGATAGTGGTAGGTAATGGCAGAATATATTTTGTTGATACAATTTTGTAGTTTAATTGCTAATAATTGTACTGATGCAGAAAAACATACTTTACATTTTGCTGATTTTTATTCTTGTATGTTAACTGCTTATGCAGATGGTATGCAAATGTATGAAGATATAGAACCTGCTGGTGTTAATGAGTTTGAGATTACGATTAAACATCAATGTATAAAGATAGAAACTTATGAGTAAAACAAAATGGTATATTGGATTAGGGATTACATTATTATTAATGGTAGGATTTACCAATGTGGCGAATACGTCAACGGTCAGTGATAACTTACTTTCTAATAATTTTTATGATGACTGGAGTGGTACTAATGACCATTTTCATGGCCCTAACGTATTGGCTGGTGTGCATAATGAGTATCGTGAGCAAACTATTACCCTTTCGGATCATCTCGAAACTCACGAGATACAAGGCGTAACTCAATCACAATTCCAAGCCGAGTACTGGTTCTGGAACAACCAAAGTCAGTCGGTTACTTTAACACAGGAGATAGTAGATTCAAATGGAACGGAGTATAATAACAGTATTACAGTTTCTGGTTCTTGTAATGATTGGAATGGATGTGGATATGAAGATTCTCCTACCAACACTATTATCATTAATGATATTGCATCAGACTACGATATAACAGCTAGGTTTAGTTTTTCTGTACCATCAAGACCAAACTACCATTACGCTGCTGATGTACGTAATCCAGAGTTGTTTGTAACTTATGATCCATTTGTTTTGGATATGACTACAACACAAGATGTTGAGGAGTGGTTACAAGACTTTGAAGAAGAATATATAGACATATTTGAAGAGCAAGAGTTATTCTTTATAGACGAGCCAGAGCCTTTCATTGAAAATTTTTTGACATTTGAGCCAGAAGTCTATGAGTTGTTTGAGGAGATAGAATACTACGAGCCAGAAATAGAAATCTTAGAAGAGCTACCAGAAGAAATCATAGATGAGATTATAGAAGAAATGCCAGAAGAGATTATGGAAGAAGAAATAATAGAAGAGATGCCAGAAGAAATAGTAGAAGAAATTATTGAGGAGCTACCAGAGGAGATAATAGAAGAGGAGCCAGAAGAAATAAGCGAAGAGCCTAACATGGAGGAGATGCCAGAGGAGATAGACACATCTGAACCAGAGCAGGGTGATATAACAATAGGTAAGACAATTTTTGCAAAGGCCATAGAAGTAGATCAAGTTACATTTAGCATTATGTTAAAGGAGCAACCTATCATGCTAGATGCAGAGTTCTATGCCCCAATAAATATTTATCCAGATCAAATTACAATCTTTGACGACAGACAAATATATGGTAATATTAGCTATGTCGCTAATGATCCAGTAACTGTGCATAATAATTTAATTGTAGGGAATTTAGAGCGGCAACAAGAATTAATACAAAAATTAGAAAGTATGCAATGGAGAAACTAAAAAATAATTTAGCTGGTATAGTTAGTTTAATCGGTGTGGTAGGTGCAATAGGCGCAGGATTTACTACCTATGGCAAACTACTTGGTAGTATAGCTACGCTAGAAGAAAAAGTATCAGATCTTGAATCAAGGCAATATGTAATAAATGAAACAGTAGATCTAACTGATACAAATAACAAGATTAACGACAATTATGTAGCTGTTACAGATCGTGTTACAGAATTACAAAATGACCTAAATGTGTCTGCAAACAATCTAGGTATATTAGAAACTAGAATAGACTTAATGCAAACACAAATAGATGAGATAAAATTAGAAAACAGCAATCCAATGATGAGATAGGAGAAAAAATGTTAGAAAAACTAAAAGAAATCGCCCATAAATTGCCATACAGCCACGTTTGGTACGATAAATGTGCTTGTGGTTACAAAAAATACAAACGCGCTGTGTGGGTTGCTCTGGCTGTTCTAGGACTAATTCTATTTTTAGCGTAGTAAAATGGCCAAGAAAGATCCAAGACTAGCAAGAGCAGGTGTTAGTGGTTACAATAAACCAAAAAGAACACCTAACCACCCAAAAAAATCACATGTGGTTGTTGCTAAAAAAGGCGACAAAGTAAAAACAATACGTTTTGGACAACAAGGCAAAACAGGCGATAAGACTATGACACCAAGAGCAAAGTCATTTAAAGCGCGTCATGCAAAAAATATAGCAAGAGGCCCAATGTCGGCTGCGTATTGGGCAAACAAAACTAAATGGTCGTAGATATTAGCTATTTGGCAGCACCATATAGTTTAGGTGGCATAAGCACTGAATACGACAGGATGCAAAGATACGGTATGATAACCAGACAGGCATGGTTATTATTTAAACAAGGCATTAACATTTACAGTCCTGTTACATTACATCACACAATACAAAAATATGGCAGAATAGATCTAACCACTAGACAGTGGATGAAATACGACTGTGCTTATTTGCAACATTGTAAAGATATGTATGTATTAATGTTAGATGATTGGGATGTTAGTACTGGTGTACTAGCGGAAATAGATTTTGCAAAAGCAAATCACATTCCCATATTATTTATTCAGCCTAATGAATTTGTGTTGAATGGTTAAACTATAGTTTTTATCCAGTCGCCATCATCATTTAGTACCATAGGCAATAATCTTGGCATACCTTCTATGATTATGCCACATCCTAATACAAATCTTGTGGAAAAGTTTTTAGCATAACTAAATGCCATAGATTTTTGATTGATTAGGCAACCAACTTGCATACCCCAATACAAACCATCTGGGTTTGCCCAGTATCCGATACTAAATTTTGTATGATAATGTCCTTGCACACAACACATGCCCATAGTCTGTGATACTTTTAACACATCTGCTGATTTGCCATGTGTAAAGTATACACTCTTACCATTACACATTTGTAATTTTAAATCGTCTACCCACTGCCATTTTTTTGTGCCAAGAAACTCACCGTATGGTCGCAAGAACTGTGCTGACATACCATATTTGATAGCTCTCCTATAAACTAAAGAGCTATGGTTACTGTGGACTTCTGTTACATTGGGGAATATTGATTCTAATTCTTTAATATAATCTTTAGATATTGTAAGCTCATCTCCTATAGACGGTAGATCTGGATTGTGTTCATGGAAACTTATTGCATGAAAATCCAGCAAATCTCCTATATTGACTACAAAATCTGGTTTAAATTGTTTTTTTATTTCTCGTAAAAAATCAAAGCTATCCTTATGATGGTAAGGAATATGCAAATCTGAAATTACTAGCACGCATCTATTCATATTGCCCTCCTCGCAATTTATGTTATAATAACACTGTTCGTAACTAATAACAAGGAGGACAGTTAACATGCCTATGGGTAAAGGAACTTATGGCTCAAAAAGAGGTAGGCCAGCAAAAAAAAGTGGTATGACTAAAAAACAAAAGACATTACCACCAGCACTTAAAAAAGCAATTATGAAATCGAAGAAAAAGTAATGGCTAAAAGAGGACTATACGCTAACATACATGCCAAGCGTAAAAGAATAGCGGCAGGTAGTGGCGAACGTATGAGAAAAAAAGGTGCTAAAGGCGCTCCAACAGAGGCTAACTTTAGAAGAGCCGCAAAAACTGCAAAGAAAAGAAAATGAAGTGTTGGTATTGCGCTAATGATCTTATTTGGGGAGGCGACCACGACATTGATGAAGAGGATGAAGAGTATGTTATGGAAACAAACTTATCATGCCCCAACTGCAATGCCTTTGTGTTGACTTTTTTACCTAAAGATCAGGATCATACTTAATTAAATCTTTTAGTTTTTCCAGATAAACTATTGCATCCCACAATTCTTCTTGGATATCTACTATCCAATGTGTTGTACGTTTGGTAGCATCTTTCATAGTATCACCGTATGTAACCATACCGTTGTTTGCTCTGTCGTTTGCGCGTTGTATTATTGACGCTACCAGCGGATCTTTTGTAAGTTTAAAATCTGTCATTAAAACTCCGTGTTATTCCAATGTGAACAAAACTTGTTGACTGCACAATAGTGAGCGCAACGAGTGTCCTCGCCTTTACGTAGCACAATCAAACATCCTTTGCCCTCTGTCATATTATTGTTGGCCATGTATTCTTTAGCCTCTTCTAATGTAGGCAACAACCTAACAGCTGACTTTCTGCCATCTTTCATCACAGCATACTGATCGTCTTTACGCCAACGTTCCTTTGGAGTACAAATAGGTGGCTCTTCTTGGCTCTCTGCTCGTTGATGTAAACGTATACGTTCTTTGATGTAAGCGTCTTGCTCTTCTGGTTTCCAACGTTTTATAGGTATCATAACACTTTGTTGCTTTGGATAGTTTTCAGAAGTCATTGACTTTAATTTACTCCAATCACGTAATATAGCCATGATCTGTAATGATTTTACTTTGATCTTAATTTTGTCATCTGTGTTTCTGATTAGCCAGTCTAGTATGTTTAGTTGCGCCTCCCATTCTGTTTTACCAGTGGTTAGCGCATCCATAGCAGACCATGCAGAGGTAACTTTGAAGTCAATAAGTTGTCCGTCTTTTGACAAGTAATCAAATGTGCCAGATAGTTTCCAACCATTTGTTATCTCGTTATTAACAAACACCCTACGTTCTGTTATGTCCTCTGTGTTTTCAGAAGCACGTTCAATAATGTGATGGACAGACTGTCCCAGCAAACTCCATATCCGATCAGACACATC
>CEQU01015927.1_pt1 | contig 11523 bp, 9 predicted proteins | sample 531031 | NCBI WGS metagenome assembly CEQU01 (sample SAMEA2621216, study PRJEB7988) | marine metagenome | isolation source: saline water (ENVO:00002010), including
TCTGATAGAACTTCAATATATTTTCTTATATAACTTCGAATACAGCCTTACTAATTCAATTTATTTAATATTATTTACTATATTAACTCTTGGAACATCTCAATTCATTTTGTTATACGCAGCGCCCAAATTTGGAATGAAATCAATTTTAAAAACTCAATATTTAATCCGATCTATTGGACTGATATACAGTCCAATAGATCGGATATTTTCCAAAATAACCTCTAACAATGAAAACAAAACAGACGAATCTAATTCAAATACTGAATCATTAAGCATCCAACTAGATGATCAAGGCGAACTACTTGAGGAACATGAAGTCAGAATGATCAAAGGTGTATTTGAATTAGACAAAAAGGTGGTTCGAGAAATCATGATACCTAGAGTAGACATGACTTCAGCAGAAATTAATACTCCAATTTCTGAAATTGCTGACAACATGCTTAGTACAGGACACAGTAAAATTCCAGTCTATTCTGAAGAACTAGATAAAATTAAAGGAATCATCCATTCTATGGATATTTTGCAATCAATTTCTGATATGCAAAACTTAAACAGTGAAATACTAAAAAACAAAATTCGACCTGTAATATTTGTTCCAGAGTCTAAGACTCTTGAAGATTTGTTAACTGAATTTCAAGAAAAAAGAATGCAAATGGCTATAGTTGTAGATGAATATGGCGGAGTATCTGGATTAGTTACAGTAGAAGATGTAGTAGAAGAAATAGTGGGAGAATTACATGATGAATTTGATACTGGAGAAGCACAAGTAACACAGATCAACACAAATGAATTTAGAGTAGACGCAAGAACTCCAACCGATGAATTATCGGAACAATTAGGAATTGACTTCACAGGAATAGGATATGACACGATAGGAGGATTTGTTCTTAATGAATTAGGTAAAATCCCTAGTCCTGGTGATTCCTTCAATTATAATGAAACAAAAATTGAAGTATTATCTACTATTGGTAGAAGATTAAAACATATTAAAATCCACTTACAAAAATAATTATTTATAAACAGGAATTGAAATGGAAATATATTGGGAATTCACAAAAAAGGGTCAAAAATTAAACTTAAAAAATGAAGACCAACTAGAAATGATTGGTGGGGTTAGAGAAACCAAATCAGGTTATGATGCATTTGCAAAAACATTCAGCATGACACCGGAGAGGGCTCAAAAGGGATTTCCTTCTATGGATATAGCAAAAGAATTTGTAGAATCATTCAAACCATGGGAACTTTATACAGGACCAATAGACATAACAATAGACCCTGAAGTAAGAAACCCCCTGTAAAATAAAAACAAAAAGAAGACCTGTTTTAACAGGTCTTCTTTAGTTTTTCAATAAATAGTTTTACTAACTATTTTGAGCCTACTAATAGCGGAGCAGTTGCGTGCGTTCCACCATCACCAATTGCGTGAAGAGTATAAATACCATCAGCAAGTGATACCCCAACAGCAACATGGAAAGCACCATGAGCATTAGCTTCAGCTCCACCTAGGACAGTATCTGTTCCGCTTACATTGGCAACAATACTAACCATTTCACCTTCATCAAATCCAGCACCATAAACATCAGAAGAAGATCCTGATGAAGTTGAGTTGGCAGCCAAACTAGCAGTACTGCCACTAGCGTCACCAGCAGGTCCTTGAGCTCCTGGGTTACCTGGGTTACCTGGTAAACCTGCTTCTCCAGGTAGTCCTGGAAGACCTGGCTCACCTTGAGGTCCTTGCAATCCTGGCTCTCCGGGTAATCCTGGAAGACCTGGCTCACCGGCAGGCCCTTGTGGCCCCTCACAAGCTATCATTGCAAACATAGCTACTGAGAAAACCATCGCAGTTGTAATAACTCTTAAGTTTACTAACTTTTTCAATTTATCCCCCTCTATATAGAAGACTTGATTTATCCAAACATACAAGTACATACACAAGGTATGTACAAATTAGTTCATGGTAATCATATTGACCCTTAGTTAAGTAGTCAACATATAAATCTATTAAATAGTCCTTATTTAGACACCATTTATATCACATAATGTTAATAAGTTTAAATAATAACAAATATTTGATTAAATATTTGTTATTTTGAAGCTATTAAAAGAGGGGCTGTAGCAAATGATCCTAAATTACCTTCAGCTTGAATTGTATACAAACCTTCTTCTAAATCAATTACCACTGAACTCAAAAATGCTCCCGAGGAATTTGTTTCATTTCCAGCTACAATTCTGTTAGTACCCTCTTCAGCTTCTAAAATTACCACTGAAACTATTTCTCCTATTAAGAATCCAGACCCATAGATGTCAGAGACTTCTCCTGTAGAAACAGAAGTTGCAACAATAGTTGCACCCTTAGGAATATCAGAGGTATCAACTAAAAATGATGACGTTGCCAATGTCCCTTCTAAGCCATCTGCTCGAATGAGATAATGTCCTTGTGGCAGTTTAGTATCGATCTTTAATTCAAACAAACCGGATGAATTAGCACTTACTTCTATGAGTTTTTTATCCTCAATTTCATCATTATCAACATATAAGATTACTGACTCTTTTGATTTAAATCCAGAACCCATAACATGTATTTTAGATCCATAGTTATTCGAATCTACAGAAAGACTGGCACCTAAATTAGAATTAAAAAGTGATTTTGAATTATTTAAGATTTGCAAAGGAAAACTTGCTTTGGTACCTGAGGATCCTGTTGCTATCATAGAAACCATCCCGTTAACAGTAGAATTTAATGACGCATCATCTGAAATAAATTGAATATTATGTACAAATGCTCCTGAATCCAACACTCTCAATTTAGAAGTTTCAACAGGAATCAAATCTGAACCTTGAAGTTTCAGGCTAAAAGACACAGTCTCCCCAGGAATAAAACCTGACCCAAACAAAACTAATGGCTCATCAATTTTTGCAGACAATTTATTTACCATAAATGTAGATTGAGGAGAAACAGCGTCTTTTCCGGAAGGACCTGGAGGACCTTGTAATCCAGGAGCCCCCGATGGTCCAGGATTACCTGGAATGCCTTGTGTTACTAGTTGATCGGCTGATGAACAAGCAAATACCAAAACAGATAGTAAAACAGTTAATGAAAATAATAAGGAACTTTTCATTTTTATCCTTTCCCTATTTAAAATTAATGTTTAATAACGAGTGTAGTCTAAAGAATCAATGCTTACAATGAAAATCAGCACTGCTCATTTAAGAATTTATTTTTATATAAACGATTTCAAACTTAATAGACCCAACTCATCACATATCTGAACAAAATCTTCAGTATTAACTCCTGACCACGATAAATCTGAGATATTTTCATTAATGATTACATCAGTTTTAATAGTTGCTAATTGCTTGTACAAATAGGCCATTTGTCTACTTTCTTCTAAATTCCTACTCAATGTTTCTGCTCCCCGAACTTTCACATCCCACAAAGCATAATTATTTGGAATATTTTCAATTTTTAAATACCTAGACAGTAAAGTCGATGCAGATTTTGATCCCCATTTTAAAATTCCGGGAATGCCATCAGCTGCATCTCCCATCAAACCTAAATAATCAGGGATAGAAGATGGTAATACTCCAAATTTATTTTCAACTTCTTTTTCGTTATAAATTTTTCTATTTTTGCGATCTAGGCATACAATTTTTTCTCCCGAAACCATTTGACAAAGATCTTTGTCTACAGAGCAAATAACAACTTGGTCAACCTCATCTAATTGTGAAAATTTAATTGCTGCAGAACCTAAGGCATCATCTGCCTCATAATCCAAAGAAGGCCATACTTTAATTCCAAGTGATTCAACTACTCTCTCTGCTAAAGGAAATTGCATCAATAATTCATCAGGAGTATCAGATCCATCTTTGTAATTTGAAAACATTTCATTTCTAAATGATTTGATAGAGCTATCAAATGCTACTGCTATGTGTGTAACCTCTTCATCTTTAATGAGAGACATTAAAGATATGATTAACCCTCTAATAGCAGAAACGTGCATCCCATCAGGTGCCAATCTTGTTGGTTGAGAGAAATGTGCTCTGAATAATTCGTAAGTCCCATCTACTATATATAATTTCATTATCTTGTTCTCGGATTAAAGACATCATTCAAGGAATCTCCAAACAAGTTCCAAGTTAAAACTAATGTCCATGCTACAATCCCTGGAGTTACAAGCATCCAAGGAACAGACCTGATAGCACTGATACTTCCACCTTCAAGAAGCATATTGCCTAAACTTGGCCTAGGAGGCTGAATTCCCAACCCTAACCAACTAAGAATAATTTCTGTACCTATTAAAGATCCCATACCCATAGACACAGTAATTATAATGGGACTTAAAGCATTGGGTAATAAATGAATAAACAAAATTCTAGATGTAGATGACCCCATTGCTTTAGCAGATTCTATATATTCATTTTCCTTCAATGATAAAACCTGGCCACGAACTAATCGCGCCATCCCAACCCAACTAAATGAAACCAAAGCAAGTGAAATTACCAAATAATCCGCTGTTCCACTTTTAACCAAACCCTCGATCAAAGTGTTATCTTCAATCCATCTAACAAATTCTAAAATCCTAGGTCTCAAGGTTGCAGCTAATAAAATGACCAATAATATATCTGGAAAACATGCAAACAATTCTCCTAATCGCATGATGAACGAATCAATTTTCCCTCCAAAATAACCCGCTATTAAACCCAAAGAAACTCCAATTAATAATGAGCCAGAAAGTATAGTGACGAAAGTAATAATCACAGTATTTTGAATACCCCACAAAACTCTTGAAAAAACATCTCTACCTTTAAAATCTGTTCCTGCAATGTGTTCCCAACTTGGAGGTTCTCTGATAGCAGAATAATCTTGATAGTTATAATCGTATGGAGCAATTAGAGGAGCAAAAATTCCTAGGAAATAAATCGTAACAATTAAAATTAAACATAAAATAGCTACTTTTTTCTTAAATAATCTAGAAAATGATCTACTAAGATGATTTACAGATTTCATACTTAATTTAACCTTATTCTAGGGTCTAAAATAGTGTACAAAATGTCAGCAACTAATTGCGCTATTACAAATACAGTGGACAAAATTATAGTAAATCCCATAATTACAGGATAATCACGATTAAAAATTGATTGGATTGCAAAATCTCCTACACCAGGAATCCCTAATAGTCTTTCAGTAATAAAACTTGTAGTAAGAATTCCAGCAAAAGACATAGCCAAAATTGTGACAATCGGAATCAATGCATTTCTAGCTACATGCCTGAAGTCAACTGTCCACGGCTTCAATCCTTTTGAATGGGCTGTTCTAATAAAATCTTGTCCTAATACATCGAGGGTACTTGCTCTCATTAATCTCACAAAACCTGCTACACCCGGTAATCCCATAGTAATGGCGGGGACAATAATCCTCAAATCAAAAATACCTCCCCATCCGGAACATGGAACCAAACTAGCTTTCAAACACATAGCCCACAGTACTACGGGAATACTGACCATTACCGGAACAGACATCAAAACTAATGATGTAGTTACTACAAATGGATCTACCCAAGTCCCTTGCCGATGAGCAACCCAAAAACCAAGGGGAATTCCGATAATTAGACTAACTGAAATTGCTACAATATTTACTTGAAACGAAACCCACATTTTAGAAATCAACAGTGAGCTTACAGATCTACCTCTGAATCTGAGACTTTCACCAAAATCACCTTGAGAAATATTGATTACATAATCAAAATATTGAACAACAAGCGGCCTATTTAAACCTAAATTCTCTCTTAATCTCTCAGCAACATCAGGATCATATCTAGAGCCCATCATTACTTGTACAGGATCACCAGGACCATAAGTTCCAAGCAAAAACGTTACAGCAGTGACCATCAATAATAATACAGGCAGCCACATCAATCTTCTTATAACAATAGTTAACATCTATAAACCTATTCGATAAATCTATTTATCAAAATAAACATACCTCATTTTGGGAACGGTCATAGGAGTCAAAAAATAATTTTTAACTTCAGGCTTGATCAATAAATGCCTTTCACCCGGATACCACATTGGAATCCATGCGGCCTCATTAGTAATAATCTTTTCAGCCTGATGATATAAATCAATTCGAGTAGGTATATCCGTTTCTATACGAGCTTTTTCTAAAATTTCATCCAATTCTAAATTAGAATACCCTAGTTGATTGTTTTCACTCTCTGAATGAAACAAAATATCAAGAAAATCCTGAGGGTCTGGATAATCAGCTTGCCAACCAATTCCAGCAAACATTTGAAATTTTTGCTGATCTAAATCACTTAAAAATGTGGCCCATTCAAGTTGTTGGATTTCTATTTCTACACCTAAATTTTCTTTCCAAATATTCATGATCACTTCTAAATCTGTATCAATTTGTCCTCCCGACCCTGGAATAGTTACAGTGATACGTGGTCTAGAAGATGCGTCAGCATAAATGGATTGATTTAATAAACTCTTTGCTTTTTCAATATCGTAATCCAAACCTTCTAGGCTTGGATTGTATCCAGGAAAACCCGGTGGTAATACTCCATAAGCTGGAACTACCAAATCTGAATAAATCTCTCTAGCTATCATTTTTTTATCAATAGCGTGAGTAAGTGCTTGTCTAAATTTGACATCATCAAACGGAGGCAGTGAAGAATTAAATCCAATATAACTTATTGAAAAATCAGGATTACCAATAACCAAATCTGAATGTAATGGATCCATTGGATCTTTAATTCTTTCTAAATCCAACATAGAAATTCCAGTAATGTCTATTTCATCATTCTCATACATTGCCATAGAGGAACCACCAGCCAAATTATACTGAATCTTTTGTAGCTTTGAGGGTTCTAAATGATATTTAGCATGACGATTCAAAATAATCCTTTCTCCGATTTTGTACTCACCAAGAATAAAGGGGCCAGTTCCATTGGGAGAATCCGTCCAAGTTTTTCCACCGGATTCAACGTTAAATTTATCCAAAACATAAGCAGTAGGATAAGTAAGTTTTGCTAAAAAATAAGCTTTTGGCGAGTCAATTGAAATTTGTAATGTCAACTCGTCAATTATTTTTATTCCCTTAATATCAATTGACTCACCATTGATCACCTCTTCAACACCAATTATGTCTCCCAAATAGGTTTCTGCAACTGTTGAAGCGGTTTCCGGATTAGCAGCTCGCTGAAAAGACCATTTAAAATCATCTGATGTAACTTTTTTCCCATCATGAAAAACTGCATTATCTCGAATTTTAAATGTGTAAACAGTGCCATCATCAGAGATTTCCCAACTTTCTGCTAAATCTGGAATCAAATTCAAATCTGGATCAAATGCAACTAATCCACCAAAAATCTCTACAATAATTCCAGAAGATGTTGTATCTCCAGCCAAATGAGGATCTAAAGTCGGTGGGTCATTCCATAATCTATTAAATGTACCTCCTGCAGGCAAAACAGGAGATTCTTGAGAATTGGTAATTTGCAATTTTTGATTATCTTGAGAATTGTCTATTTCCGAAGAAACTTCAGAACCACAAGAAAACGCTGTTAATAACAAAACAAATAAACTACTAAAAATATACCCTTTCATTATTCCTCTCTTATGAATTTTTATTGCCAACTAAATAAGTCAAATATGATTTAATAAAGTCGTTAATCTCACCATTTAAAACTGCTTCTGTTTTTGATGTCTCAATTCCTGTTCTATGATCCTTAACCATTTGATAAGGATGTAAAACATAACTTCTAATTTGATTACCCCATTCAGCCGATATATGTTTACCTTTCAGTTCATTAATTTTTTCATTTTGTTTTTGTTGTTCTAAATCTAACAATCGAGACATTAAAATTCTCATGGCAATTTCTTTATTTTGTCTCTGAGAGCGTTCATTTTGACAGACAACAACAATCCCTGAAGGTACATGAGTGATCCTGATAGCTGTAGAATTTTTTTGTACATTTTGACCTCCATGACCTCCCGCTCTAAACACATCAATTTTTAAATCATCATCGTTTAAATCCACTTCTACACTTTGATCTACTTGCGGTAAAACTTCTACTAAAGCAAAAGATGTATGTCTCGCGTGATCATTATCAAAAGGAGAAATCCTTACCAATCTATGTACTCCTTTTTCTGATTTTAAATTACCGTATACATAATCACCATTAATTTGTAAAACTACACTTTTGACTCCAGATTCTTCTCCATAAGACACATCTAAAATTTGAGGATCAGATCCATTATGATCACTCCAACGGGTATACATCCTCAAAAGCATTGATGCCCAATCTTGAGAGTCGACTCCACCTGCTCCAGCATGAATTGCCAAAATAGCACCACCTGAATCGTATTGTCCTGAAAAATTTAACCTAAAAGAAAGAGTATCTAAAGTGTTTTGAATTTCATTGGTTTCACTCAAAACTTCTTGGAAAATTTCAGGGTCATGATCTAATTCTATTAGATCAAGCATTTCAATGGCTAATTCAATTTTAGAATCTAAAGATTCCCAATCTTCGACAGTCTTATTCAAATTAGACAATTTCTTCATAGTTGCTTGAGCCTGAACAGAATCATTCCAAAAATCTACTGCAGAAACTAAATTTTCCATTTCCTGTATTCTGATAACCATTCCAGAAATGTCAAAGACGCACCTTGAGTTCTTTAACCTGATTTTTAATTTCTAAAAGTACATGCCTAGAATCTTGCATAATCTCCTCACAACTGTCATAGAACCTAATTATATCAATTTAAAAATTTATTAATTCGCAAATAATGGATTTACATCAACTGACCAATCTTTTGAAATTTTCATTGAATCAGTCTGTTCTCTGAACCCTATAGTGTCCAATAAACGTTCAGGTTGATGTCCTCTCAGTAAAATCTGCCATCTATAGTGACCCTTGATCCTAGAAGGAAATGCTGGAGTAGGACCTATTAGATCTGTATCATGGAATCCCCATTCTATTTGTTGAGATTTTAATAACTTAAATAAAGAAAAAGCTGCACGTTCACATGAAGAATTGTTTGTATCGTGTTTAATTAATCTAATAATTTTACTATACGGTGGATACATAAAAGACTTTCTATAATTTAATTCTTTCATATAAAAACGTTCATAATTTTGTTGTGACGAAGTCTCAATTGCGTAATGCTCAGGTTGATATGTTTGAATTATGACTTTACCAGGGTTCTTTCCTCTACCTGATCTGCCTGCAACCTGACACAACATCTGAAAAACTTTTTCACCTGATCTAAAGTCAGGCAATCCTAAACCTACATCCGCATTTATCACACCTACAAGAGTAACTCCTGGAATATGATGCCCCTTTGCTATAACTTGAGTTCCAATGAGAACTTTTGCTTCGCCATTAGAAAAAGAATCTAAAATTTTTTGGTATTCTCTATAATTTCTCGTTATATCACTATCCCATCTAACATAATTCACACTTGGAAATAATTGTTTAAATTGATCCTCAACTAACTGAGTCCCTATTCCATACTTGCCAATAGATGTTCCTTTACAGTTAGGACAAATTGAAAAAGATTTTCTTACTAAACCGCAATAATGACATTTTAAAAAATCAGAATCCGAATGATAGGTCAAAGTTTTATCACAACTAGAACAATTAAAAACATGTCCACAACTTTGGCATTGAATTAAAGAAAAAGTTCCACGTCTATTAACAAATAATATTATTTGTTCATTTTTTGCGATTTTTTCTTGCATTTGAAGAAATAAATTATTACTAAAAATCCCGTGGTTTCCATTTTTAAGCTCTTCTTTCATGTCAACCACTTCGACATCGGCTAATTTCGATTGATAGGAATTGTTAACTAAATCAAATCTATGATTTAATTTAGTTAATTTATATCGCCCTCTATCAGCTCTAAAATAAGTTTCTACATCAGGGGATGCCGATCCCAAAACAACACATAAATTCAATCTAGCTGCCATTTGCATCGCAACATCTTTGACTTGATATTTTGGACTTAAATTTGATTCCTTATAACTTGAATCATGTTCTTCATCTATAACAAGTAATCCCAAATTTGGCATAGGAGCAAATAAGGCGCTCCTAGACCCAATCACTATCTTATAATCACCATTTTTGATTCTCCACCACTCATCAAATTTTTCAGCCTGAGTCAATCCACTGTGAATTACACCAATTTGATTTGGGAAATGTTCTTGAAATCTTTTAATAGCTTGGGAAGTCAAAGATATCTCAGGCACGAGAATAATTGCATTTTTATTCAAATCCAAACAATGTCTAACAGATTCAATATAAACTTCGGTTTTACCGCTTCCTGTAACACCATGAACTAATATTGCTTTAGGTACTTGTTGAGGATGGTCTAACATTTCACAAATTTGATTTACAGCAATAGTTTGCTCAGAAGATAAGTCTACTGGATCTTTCTTCTCAAATTCTTGGCCAATTAAAGGATTCCTATATTCCCTTTTATCAACCAATTCGATCAGTTCATGCTCTATCAATTTATTAATTGAATAAGGTCCATATTTTTTCCTAAAAATAGAAATCGAAGAACTTTCCGTACTATTTTCGATTTCTTTTAAAGCCTTTAATTGATTATTGTGAATTTGATTTTCTAATATAGTTTGAATACCTAAAGAAGTAATTTTAGGAACTTGAATGTATTTTGCCTTAAGCGAGCTTCTATTAAGTTCCTGAGATTTAATAAGAATTTTTTTTGAGAGCATAGAATTAATAGAATAATTAACTTTATTCCCAAATTTTCTAACTAGTTGATCTTGGCGAATTCTTTCTTCTGAAATAAATTCAGCAGCAATTTTTTTTTGAATATCGCTTACAGGCTTAAAAAGAGAATCTTGATTAATTGTTAACCAATTGATATATCTTTTATGAGATCCTGGAGGCAGCATCAACACAGCAGAATTAAACAAATTTGAAAAATAAAATTTGCTCATCCACTCTACAATTTTTAGTCTTTCTTCGTCTATCAATATTTCAGGATCAGTTAATTCTATTACCTCTCGAGTTTTTTCAACTAAAGAAGTGTCTGAAATTTTAAAAACTATTCCTTGTAAAACTTGTGATCCAAATGGAACCATCACACAATTACCAGGCAAAACCATTAATCCTGAAGGGATTTCATAAGAAAAAAGCCTAGAGTGTCCCAATGGAGCATCTACTGCAATTTCAGCAAATTTCAAAAACCACCTCTCTTATCTAAGAGGTAAATAATTAACTTCTTCTAGCCTCTTTTATCCTAGCTGCTTTACCAGAAAGTCCTCTCAAATAATATAATCGAGATCTTCTAACCTTTCCTCTGGTAATTACTTTGACAGAATCTACATTCGGAGATGAAATGAAAAATGTTCTTTCCACACCCACCTGATTTGCAATCCTTCTAACAGTAAATGTTTCACCTCTACCATTACCTCGTCTTCTAATCACTACACCTTCAAATCCTTGATTTCGTACTCTATCACCTTCTACAACACGAACGTTTACGCGA
>CEQU01255445.1_pt1 | contig 11517 bp, 16 predicted proteins | sample 531031 | NCBI WGS metagenome assembly CEQU01 (sample SAMEA2621216, study PRJEB7988) | marine metagenome | isolation source: saline water (ENVO:00002010), including
AAGGCGGGGGAAAACTTCACAAAGAATAGAAGGTCACTCGGTATCGGTATAACCAATTTAGCTGGCTTTCTAGCAAAAAACAAGTTAAAATACGAAGACAAGGATGCTCCTAAGCTGATACATGAAGTTATGGAAAAAATCCAATGGCATTTACTTAACGCATCATGTAACCTCGCCAAAGAACTCGGGCCGTGTGAAAAATTTTCAGAAACAAAGTATTCTAAAGGCAAACTTCCTATAGATTGGTACAAGAAAACTGTTGACGAAATTGTAAAACCGAAGTACTCTATGGACTGGGAAGATCTTAGAGCCAGAATTAAAGAGTTTGGACTAAGGCACTCGACTGTATCTGCCATAATGCCTTGTGAATCTAGTTCTGTTATACAAAACAGCACAAATGGAATAGAGCCAGTAAGAAAGCTCCTTTCGTATAAAAAAGCCAAAAATGGTGTGCTAAAACAGATCGTGCCGAACTATCATAAAGGTAGGAAATATTACACATTAGCATTTGACATGCAAGACAACAATGCTATAATAAAGATAATCGCTGTGCTTCAGAAGTTTGTTGACATGAGCATCAGCGCCAATCTATACTATAATTATGAGCATTACGAGGATGGTTCCATACCTCTCAGTAATATAATTAAGGATAGTATAATCTCCTATAAGTACGGTGTTAAAAACTTATACTATTGCAACACGCCGGATGGAGATGGAAAACTAGAACAAGAACCCGTATGTGAAGGTGGAGCCTGCGCGATATAATGAAAAGTGTTTTGAATAAAGTAAATGTTGATACATTGAAGCAGCCCTTATTTTTGGGCGAAGACCTGTCGTTACAAAGATATGACAAATTTAAGTACCCTGTGTTTTTTGATCTTTACAAAAAGCAGCTAGAGTTTTTCTGGCGGCCAGAAGAAATAGAGCTAAAGAAAGACAGGAACGACTTTAAAGACGACTCTATCATGTCTGAGAACGAAAGATTTATATTCACATCTAATCTCAAGTATCAGACTATGATGGATTCTGTGATATGTAGAGGTGTTCCAACCATACAGGAGTATGTTTCTAATCCAGAGCTGGAAGCTTGCCTAAACGTCTGGCAGTTCTTTGAGCAAATTCATAGCTACAGCTATACCTACATCATCAAAAACGTCTACCCAAACCCCAGCGAGGTTCTTGATTCATGTCTTACAGACAAGGAAATAGTGGCTAGGGCAGATGTTGCTGTAAAAGAGTATGATAAGTTGAGAAAACTTAGCAACAGTAAAAAGATAGAAGATGTTAAAAAGCAAATATATCTTACGCTGGTTAGCATAAACATTCTTGAAGCTGTTAGGTTTTACGTATCTTTCATTTGCGCGTTTGCATTTGCTGAAAACAAGAAGATGGTTGGCAACGCCGACATAGTTAAGTTAATCAAAAGAGACGAGGCTATACATCTTCACAACACCCAACAAATCCTAAAGATTCTAAGAGATGAAAAATCAGAAGGTTTTGTGCAGATAGCCAAAGAGTGTGAAGAAGAGTCAATTAAGATGTTTGAAAGCGCTGCCTCTGAAGAAAAGAAATGGGCGTCATACCTTTTCAAGGATGGCTCAATCATTGGTCTGAATGAAAGGGTGCTTCATCAATACATTGACTGGCTCTGCATGACCCGTAGGAAAGCAATCAAATTGCCTTATGAGTCTGGTCTCAAAAACCCAATCGCTGGGTGGACAGAGCCTTGGATAAACAGCGAAGGCGTTCAAGTGGCGCCGCAGGAACATGAAATCACATCGTACAAGATCGGCGCTAGCACTAACGACTTAGACGATATGGACTTCGGAGGATTAAAACTTTAAGGAACTAATATGGATCGTAAGATAAATTTTAAAAAATTATATGAAGGCGCTCATGCGCCAACAAAGTCTAACACTACAGACGCTGGATATGATCTTTACAGCGTAAATGACGTAGCTATTCCAAAGGGCTACAATGCCTTAATTAATACTGGCATAGCTATAGAAATCCCAAAAGGTTGCGTAGGGTTAATATGGGACAGGTCTTCACTGGGAGTTAAAGGCATACATAGGCACGCAGGAGTAATTGACTGCGGCTACACTGGAGAAGTCAAGGTGTGCCTGCACAACAACTCTCCGAAAACTTATGATATTAAGAAAGGTGATCGTATCGCACAGTTAATTATACAGGAGGCACCTCACTACGAGCTAAACGAGGTGCAAGAGTTAGGAGAGACGGATAGAAGTGTAGGAGGTTTTGGAAGCACTGGTAGATAACTTAAAGGGTTCACGATGAGAAAATCCCGTAAACAACAAAAAAACGATAGACGTAGGATCATACCTATAACAGCTAAAACACCTAATCAAAAGGAATATATTAGAGACATAGTAGAAAACGATGTTGTCTTCTGCACTGGGCCTTCTGGTAGCGGAAAGTCTTACATCGCTGCTGGCATAGCCGCAAATCATATTTATAAAGATGACGTAGAAGAAATAATTGTAACCAGACCTCTTGTGTGCGCTGGAAAAGATATAGGGTCATTGCCCGGTGAATTAGATGAAAAAATAAAACCATACCTCTTACCTATGGAAGAGAACCTCAAACACTTTTTAGGTAGAGACTATTATGGCAAACTTTTTAACGAGGGAAGGATTAGGTATGAGCCTCTAGAAGTCATGAGAGGCGCTACTTTCCATGACGCTTACATGATACTGGACGAAGCTCAGAACTGCACTTTAGATCAAATTAAAATGTTTATAACCAGAATGGGCGAAAACTCAAAAGTCTTAATAAACGGTGATATAAGACAGACTGATATAAAAAAGTTCAGCGGTTTGTTAGACTGTATAGAAAGACTTGAAGATGTGGAAGGAGTAGGGATAAGCCGACTGTACTACGAAGACATCCAAAGGAACGGAATTATTGGTAGAGTATTAGAGGCTCTAGAGGAAGATTATTATGATTAATTACGATTATATTTGTAAAAGTTGTGGACACGAGCTTAAAGATGTGTTACAATCAATAAAGGACGACCCGCTAAAAACCTGCGAGGCGTGTGGAGAGGATGCTCTTTCTAGGGTTATATTTGGTGGTAGAGCAGCGTTTGTAGAAAATGCTACCACTATTGGCTCTATGGCAGATAAAAACACTAAGAGGATGGGGCACTACGAAAGAAGTGAGGCTGAAGAAAAAGCAAACAATAGCCGTCCAAAGAAACAGGAAACGATATACAGCAAGCACGCCACAGCAACTAGGACGGAGATAAATAAAATGTCTGCAGAACAAAAAACAAATTACATTATGAAAGGCAAAAAATGAAATACCTAGACCCTAATGTTAATGAACACCTACAGCAAGACAGTAAAAAAACACAACAGTATGACAGAAACGGATCTCCAGTTATAAATTCCAAAGAATCTGTATTTGCTCAGGAAGTATTGGAAAACGAAAGATCTTATTATAAAATTAAAACATACCAGAATACGCCTTTTGATCCACAGGGTCAGTATTCACACAGGGAAAAACACCTAGAGACCAATATGAAAAAAGTCTCAAAGGAAACATTTGATTATTACATGCTGTTTCTAAAAACTAGGAATGGTTTATACATGACAAGAGCACAGAGGAGTTTTATCAATGACTAAAAAAGGGCCACTAGGAAAAGCGGAATTGTTTTATGTTAAAGAGCATTGCCAAACTTTGGACGCTAAGGAGATAGCAAAAGAACTTGATCGGCCAATCGCAACCGTCAGAAAGGCTGCCGACAAGTTTCTAGCAGAGTTCCCAAAAGACCAGAGGCTAGGAACTGCGGGAGCTCAAATGGCTCGCAGAGACGGCGTTGTGACCATGACTGCTGGAGCATCACAAACAGCAGATAGCAAGCGATCCACTGGCAAAAAAGCTAGACCTGATTGCGTAACTACAATTCAAAAGGGTTAGAATATGCGAGGATTTATAACGAGTCGTGATGACTGGCTCAAGGAATACAATAAAGACAGAAGGTCTATATGGGTTACGGTTTCTCTATCCAACGGTAAAAAACTTTGGTTTAAAGACTATAAAAAATGGCTGAAGTTAAAAGAGAATCTCAGTAAATCCGATTTATCAATAGTGGGCTTATCAATTCAGTTCAAGTCACACGTTGAAAATGTCGATATTGAGGGTGCGGAAGGTGTTTACCTAGTAAGATCTCTAATAGGTCAGATGGGTGGTGATACTAAGTATTACTACACAACTGGCAAAGTCATGGGAAACACGGTTCACAAATCCATGTGGCTAACGCCAGAAATAATTGAAGAAAGAACAACTGAAGAACAAATTGAAGACTGTTTTGAAGAGGCTATAATTTATAATCATGACGAAAGAAAGAAACGAAAAGAGCAAGTATAAATCCCCCTCTACTGGGGAGTATTGTACATGCGCACAGTATCTAGCCGAAATAATGTGTACACGCATGGCTCAGAAGAAAAACGAAGGTACACAGGCGTACAAGTTCTGGAACACCGACAAGTGGAAAAAGACGTACCAGCAACAGGTGATATTAGCCAATAGGTTTGCCAAAAAATATGACCCTAGAGCAATGGTCAAGGCTATCAATTCACCCGAGTTAAAAAGGGTATATTCACTTCGGTATCCAAAAATAGAGCAAGTCTTTGCTAAATATCAAAGAATTATTGAGCAAGAAGACGCTCAAATGACTATTATTGAAGTAAAGGAGGATGCCAAGAAAAGATCTCGGTCTTCCTTCGGTAAGAAGAAAAATTTGCAAATGTTGAGGGATTTAGATGCCAAGAAAAAAGAAGATAAATAAGTTTGAAGATGATGTTGTAAGCAGTAGCGTAGTCTCTAACTACGGAGATGTTGTAAGAACTGGCTCAGAGGTTCTCAACAATCTTAATAGCTTGCAGGTTATAGGTGTGTCACCAGCTCTCGATATCGCTCTTGGTGGTGGCCTTAGAGAGGGAAGCTGCGTCGTGATGACAGGAGACCCTAAAAGCGGAAAGACTACTACCGCCCTACACTTTGCCGCCAAGTGCCAGAAGATTGGCAAAAAAATTATCTATGCGAACACAGAAGGCAGGCTTGCTAAACAAAACTTTGAAGGCATTAGAGGTCTAGACCCAGAAAAGATTCTAATTGTAGAATCAACCGACGATAGAATATTGTCGGCAGAAGACTTCTTAAACATTATCGAGTACTACATAAACAATGAGCCTGAGTGCTTGATAATTGTTGACTCCATGTCTAATATGGTTCCAAGAGATGAGCTACAGGGTGAAGTTAGAACTGGGGTTAGAAATGCTCTGCCAAGATTGCTGTCTATGTTTTTCAAACGCATAGGCGGGTCTGTAACTAAAAACAAAACAATCATCATCTGCATTACTCACAACATTGCAAACACTAGTGGTAGCAGATATTCACCATTAAAAATGGCTGATTGCGGCAACATGCTTCAGTATCAAGCTGGAACAAACATGATTATTACCCATAGAGGCAAATGGCAGGTTCCAGCGCAGACAGGGCCTCATGTAGGACAGATTGCAAATTGGAACATCAAAACGTCAAACGCTGGCGGCATACCAAACTCAACAGCGGAAAGCTGGATTAGGTATGGAATAGGATTAGATGAAGTGCAGGAGGTTGTCCAAATAGCCTGTGAGTTCAGAATAATCAAAACTGCAGGAGCTTGGTACACAGTGCAGTGCGCTGTAGACGAACCCGATGACCCAGTTGTTGCCAAGGTATTAAAAGAAAACGAGGTTGGCGAAAAAGAAGAAGACATAGAAAAGTTCTTTAAGTTTCAAGGTGTCAATAACTTAACAGAATTTCTAAATGAAAACCCGTCAATCTGTGATTTTATTTACTCAAAGATCAAGGAGCTGTTTTGAAGGTAGTAGGCTTGAACGGTAGGGAGTATAACCTAAATCTTGCTAGCTATGATATCAGAGCTAATGATTCAAGAAAAAGGTCTAGACACCATATTAGAGCTAGGAGATTAATAAACGAGGTTTACCACAGTTATAGAGTATTGGAAGAGGTCAAACTTCCCGGCAGTACCTCAGCGCATAAAAAGTCCGTATTATTTCTAGATTTTTTTATACCAAACATACGGAAAGCGTTTGAGGTACACGGAAGACAGCACTACGAACACGTCCCCTTCTTCCATAACACCAAGAGAGATTTCTTACTGGCTAAGGCTAGAGACGAAGACAAGATTGAATGGTGCAACATGAACGAAATTGAACTAATAGTATTGAAATATTCGGAGGATGATGATGACTGGAGAAAAGCAATTAAAAGCTGAAGACAGGCTAAAAGCCCATCTGGAAAACATAGAAGAGTATATACAACTCTCAAATGTAAAGTTCTCGCAATTTTATGAGGACTACATTTACTTCGCCAGTTTGGATAGAGATGCTCTAGGCAAACTAACGACGCAAGAGCTGTTCGACGCTTCGTACATGCTGTATGGATACGCTACTTATATCCAAGACGAGGTAAATAAAAACAAGGTCATCATTGACTGGTGCAACAATGAAATCCAGCGTATGCTAGTAACCCACCAGTTTGAGCAATATACCAAACATGAAACAAAAATACAAATTGTTGTAAGAGATAATAGCTATGCCTCAAAAGTTCACCAAATGCAAATGATAGCGTCTGCAAGGCTTCAGTCGTTGGAGGGCAAGGTGTGGGAAATAAAAAGGCAGGCTGACATTCTTTTAGAAAGAGGTAAAAGACTATGAATCCAGAAGATTTAAGTATAGAAGAGCTGCAAAAACTATTGGCTGAAAAGCAGAAGTCGCAGCAGGAAGAGGTCGATGACAATCAACCAGAAGCAAGCGTTGGTGAAGACTTCACAGTGTCAAAAAATTCGTCCTCAAGAAAAGGCGGTAAGACACCCGTTGTGGCTGGGGAAAACCAGTGGTCTGACACTGGCGAGCATAAAGACGTTGCTACTCCAGAGGTGCCTAGATCCCAAAGAAAAAGAAACCCGCCACAGAAGGTTGAGTTAACGTGTCATGTTTGTGGCAAAAAGTTTAAAATACTGTCGTCTTTAGTTAGCGGCAAATTCGTAAGATGTGATAGTTGCACTAGGTAAAATATGGATAATTTAACAGACGTTGGCGCAGAGAGAGCTGTTCTTGCTGGATTGTTTCAGTACGGGGTAGACTCTTATATTGAGATTGCAGACCTTATAGACAACCAGTCGTTTGGTCATGCAAATAATAAGATATTGTTTGAGTGTGTCAAAAGGGTAATAGAAGAAAACAGAAATGTAGACCTGCCTTCAATTTTGTCAGCCGCCGAGGTTTTAAAGTTTTCGGAATCGGTAAACAACGAAGAGGAGTTACAGTATATAAATTCCTTATTTAACTTCCCTGTTGACAAAGACAATGTTATAACCTTCGCAGTGACTCTCAAAAAGCTTGAGTTCGCCAAGAAGATAAAAAAGATAACCGCTAAGATCCATAAAGACATAGACTCAGTAAACGGCAGTGAGTCTATAGATGAGATAGTATCTCTACTTGAAGCTCCAGTTATGGACTTTCTAATGGAAGACGATGGCGGTGAAAAGCCAGAAATGATAGGAGAGGGAGCCTCTGAATACATTGAGTTCCTGAAAGAGAACAAGTGCGATATCATTGGGATACCTACAGGCTTTCCTAGATACGATCACGCCATAGGCGGTGGTCTCAGAAGAAAATGTGTTGACCTTGTTTCTGCCAGACCAAAGGTTGGTAAGAGCGTATTTGCTGACAACGTAGCTCTTAATGTTGCTTCTGACGGTGTTCCAGTGCTAGTATTAGATACAGAGATGTCGAAGGAAGATCATTTAAATAGGATCATAGCTAACTTGAGCAATGTTCCCATAAATGACGTGGCTACAGGTAAATTTGTTGACGACGACGAAAAGCATGAAAAGGTATATGATGCTGTTGAACATATAGAGTCAATACCTTATAGCTATGTCAGCGTGGCAGGAAAACCTTTTGAACAAATCCTAAACATAATAAAAAGATGGATTATGCAAGAGGTGAAGATGGATGAGAACGGAAAGACTAACGAGTGCGTTGTTGTGTACGACTATCTCAAGCTGATGTCCTCAAACTCCATAACCAACAACATACAGGAGTATCAGGCGCTTGGATTTCAGATCACTGCCTTACACAATCTTTGCGTGAAGTATGACTTCCCATGCCTGTCTTTTGTCCAGCTAAACAGAGACGGTATAACAAAAGAGTCTACAGACGCTGTGAGCGGTTCTGACAGACTTATTTGGCTTTGTACATCTTTCTCCATTTTCAAACTTAAGTCGCCAGAGGAGCTTGCTGAGGACGGCCCACAGGCTGGCAATAGAAAGCTTGTACCAATAGTATCAAGACATGGGGCTGGCCTAGATGATGGCGACTACATAAACATGAACATGCTTGGAGAATATGCTAGACTTATAGAACTTAGAACTAGAAATGAGTTTAGATTACAGCCAGTTGGCGACACGGGACTTATTTCAGATGAGGATTTAGGAGATATAAACAATGGACTTGAAGAAACTGAAGAATATCCTATTTGAGAATATAGAGCTTGTGCTAAGCAACTTAGATATGGAATTTGAAGTTCAGGGCACAAACATATATTCTAATTGTCCTATTCATGAGGGAAGTGACAACCCTACAGCATTTTCATTGTGTACAGAGAGACAAATATGGAGATGTTGGACAAGATCATGTCATGAAGATCATGGCACTGACATACTGTCTCTGATAATGGCTGTTCTTAGTACGAGGGAAAATAGAGAGTGTACATTTAGTGAAGCGCTCAAGTGGTGCTGTGACCTTCTTAATATTGACAACAAGGGGATCAATGTAAAGAAAGAAAAGAAGCCTAACGATTTTGTGAAAATGGTTAGGATATTTGACTCAAAGCCAACCAACGCAAAGGCAGCACAGTACGAAGAGCTATGCAAGTTTGATGAGCCATCCAAGTATTTTGCAAGTAGAGGTTTTAACGAGGATACTCTCACGAAATTCATGGTTAGCGATTGCTATGAGAAGGGGTCGCTGATGTATAACAGAGCTATAATTCCAATCCATGACTACGATGGAAGCAAAATAGTTTCTCATATTGGCAGAGCAGTTAAGGACTTTATCAATCCAAAGTTTTTATTCTCCAAGGGCTTCAATAAGAGTAGGTATATATATAATTATCACAGGGCAATAGATTCCGCAAAAGAGAAGTCGTGTCTATTTGTAACAGAAGGCCAAGGCGATGTCTGGAGACTGTCTGAGGCTGGAGTCAAAAACTGTGTCAGCATATTTGGCAAGTCAATCAGTAGGGCGCAAAGAGAAAAAATAGTTAACAGCGGAATAACTAAACTTGTTGTCCTGACTGACAACGACCAAGCTGGCAGAGAAGCGAAGATGCAGATACAAAGAGACCTCAGTCGCCTGTTCAAGATATTTTTTCCTCGGATGAAAAGAAAAGATATTGGAGACATGACTGTTAAGGAAATTGAAGACTTTATTTTACCTCAAGTTCAGGGGACATATTGATATGAAGATAATAGGTATCTCAGGCAAAAAACAGTCTGGTAAAAACACTATGGCAAATTTTATCAACGGCGTTGTTCTTAAGAAGATGGGCGCTATTGATGATTTTTCTATAAGCGAATACGGCGAACTCGTTATCGAAACGATTGTTGACGACGCGGTTGAGGAAGGTGTTTTAGACGTTACCAGAAAAGATGCTGCATTTGTGAACTATGCAGAGGTTGACCTTTGGCCATATGTAAAGATCTATAGCTTTGCAGACGGATTAAAGACATTATGCATGGACTTCTTTGACTTATCGTTTGAGCAAGTCTATGGAACAGATGAGCAAAAGAATACCGAGACAAATGTTTATTGGAGCGATCTGCCCACTCCCAACACACAGATTAGGAGTAAAAAGATGACGGCCAGAGAGCTGCTACAATATTTTGGCACGGACATAATGAGGAGAATGAACACAAACGTGTGGGTGAACCACGCTATTAGAACAATAAAAAAAGAATGTAGCCAAATAGCTATCATACCAGACGTAAGATTTCCAAATGAAGTAAACGCAATAAAAGAAGCTGGAGGTAAAGTAGTTAGGCTAGAAAGACAATTCAAAGAAGATGCACACAGTAGTGAGTGCGCATTAGACAAAGAGAACTACGACTGGAATAATTTTGACTTAATCATAGACAACTCGTCTGGAGGAACTCAAGAGTTTATAGACGAAGTTGCAAAATCAATTAGAGCATTGGAGTTATAATGTTAGTCACCTATATAAGAAGTTCGAGCTACAATAATTATGATTACTGTGAGATGCAGTATTTCATTACATATAATCTTGGACATCAGTCAACATCAGGCAAAAAAGCTCAGTTAGGAACTGTGGTTCATAAAGTCATGGAGGTCTTAGGAGGTTGCCAACACCTACAACAAGACGGCAAGAAAATGTTACTGGTGGATGATGCACTAGGAGAAATTAAGTTTAACAGGAAAAAGCTAAAAAGCGATGACTTTGTAAATGATATACTTAAGCAAAGCTATGACTGGTACACAAGCAACTGTACTCACAAGTATACAAACGCTGACTACAAGTTCTGTGACAAATTAACTTGGGAAGCATTAAATTATAACGATGGAGAATTTGACCCTAGAAAGAGAAAAATTGTTGCGGCTGAGCCTCACTTTGATATTGAGATAGAAGAAGATTGGGCTGAATACGAATACAATCTTCCTAACGGGGAAACGCTCAAGGGAAGACTGGCGATCAAAGGAACCATAGACTTGGTAACTGAGGTTGGAGACGGCATCATAGAGGTGGTTGATTGGAAGACAGGGCAGAGGAAAGACTGGGCGACAGGAGAAGAGAAGACATACGAAAAATTATGCTCAGACCCCCAATTATTACTATATAATTACGCAATATCAAAACTTTTTCCAGAATATGACCAATCTATAATGACTATTTTCTACATTCGTGACGGCGGGCCATTCTCCATGTGCTTTGACGCTGAAGATAGAAAAAAATTCATAAAAATGCTAGAGGTTAGGTTTAAAGATATCATGAACAACCATAATCCAAAACCAATGTCTCGTACTAGAAATCATTGGAAGTGCAACAAGCTATGTCATTTCTACAAAAATAATTGGCCGGGCACTGACAAAAATATGTGTATATTTATAGAGGAGCACCTTAAAGAACATGGTATTAGAGAAACGGTGAAAAACTGCACTAAAGAAGGATTTAGCGTAGGTTATTACAACGCACCGGGTTAGGAGTTTTCATGATAGACTTTGTATTTGATCGTAGAGATTTTTTAAGAATTGGTAGTATTGGCGCTGGTATGAGCGTAGCTGGTTTTTCAGACTACGCCTTTGCTCAACAGTCTGAGGCTTATAAGGATAAGTCTGTCGTGTGGGTCTGGCTTGGCGGCGGCCCAACGCAGTTTGAGACCTTTCATGCTCCTAATGATACTGT
>CEQU01109719.1_pt1 | contig 11510 bp, 5 predicted proteins | sample 531031 | NCBI WGS metagenome assembly CEQU01 (sample SAMEA2621216, study PRJEB7988) | marine metagenome | isolation source: saline water (ENVO:00002010), including
ACACCACGAACAAAGCTCCAGTGGGTTAGAGTCTACGATTTTATCGAGTATGACGCGTGGTTTAGACAGCGCAAATGCGTTTGCGTCTGTAGAGCTCGAAAGATCGAGAACCCCTTCATTCCACGAGTTTGATGCATTAGGTAAGGAGAGCGAGGTATCAACTTCCCTTCAAGGCGTATCAATTCTCGCTTGGCTTCGACAACAATGCGAAATATTCCGAGAAAACAATCAAAATTCGGATGCATTCGCGGGTTGGACAGATATTTGCGGAAACATCTGTCGATTATGCTTGAATAGCTCGAACAGCGACGACCAAGTTGCGTCCGAGTTGTTCGATTTACTCGGTGATGGTGGGTTTGATCTTGTCGCAAATGTTTGCGAAAGACGAGGTCAACTCGCGGATGCTATCAGACGACGTTTGCAAGCTTTGAAAGAAGCGTTCGATCCAGAAGAATCTGCTCAGAGCGATTATACGAAAAGCAAATCCGCTGTTTCCGTTCGATCGACGACGGACGTGGCGATGGAGAAAATCCGAAAGAAAGAAGAACGGAGGAATAGGCGACGTGTGGCTGGTGGTCACGGAGAGCATTTATTAGAATGGTTCACAAATGATTCTGGACTTGGTTTTGGCGCTTTTTGCGACGATTCGTTACCATTGCCGAACAAGAACGAAGCCGCAAAAGGAAGTGTGGATGATATTTTGAACAGTTTGCGCGGACTAGGTCTCGGAACTGACCGCGGCAAAAAAGCTCTGCCGCCAGGAACGACTCGTAAAGTCTTGGAAGGGTACGAAGAAATTTACGTACCTGCGCGTATTCACGAGGGAATAGCAGACGGTGAATTGCAGGTATCTGTCTCATATCTCCCAGGTTGGGCTCAAACTGCTTTCAAAGGTATCCAGACGTTCAATCACATTCAGTCCAAAATTTTTGAGTGTGCGTATACATCGAACGAGAATGTTCTTGTGTGCGCACCTACTGGCGCGGGGAAGACAAACATCGCCATGCTTTGTGCGATGCAAGAAATCGCTAAACACTTTGACGAAGAGAATAACTGCTTGCTCGAACACGACATCTTCAAGATTGTTTATGTCGCTCCGATGAAGGCGTTGGCCGCTGAAGTCACGCGGACGTTTCAGAACCGACTCAATGACTTGGGTATGGTATGTCGAGAACTTACTGGTGATATGCAACTCTCCAAGAGAGAATTAGAAGAAACTCACGTTATCGTTACAACACCAGAGAAATGGGACGTCATCACGCGAAAAGGTGGCGAAGTTTCTGTGGCATCCACTCTTAAGCTTCTTATTATCGATGAAGTACACTTATTGAACGATGAGAGAGGACCAGTAATTGAAACGTTAGTCGCGCGAACGCGTCGTCAAGTCGAGCAAACGCAATCGATGATTCGAATTGTTGGTTTGTCAGCAACTTTACCCAATCCAAGAGATGTTGCACAGTTTTTAGGCGTCACCGAAGGTAAAGGTTTGTTCGTATTTGACCAATCGTACAGACCAATTCCACTCACGCAAGTTTTTATCGGCGTTTCGGAGACAAACGCAATGAAGCGTCAGAACATAACTATTCGAATCGCTTTTAAGAAAGCGTGTGCCGCGCTTCAGAAGGGTAAGCAGGCGATGGTGTTCGTGCATTCAAGAAAGGACACGGTAAAAACGGCGCGGCAGTTGGCCGAAATAGCGGGAGAAGAAGGCGAACTTGAGTTGTTTGAGAACGACATGCACGAGGAGAAATCGATATTTGCCAGAGAAGTGTCGAGATCGAGAAACCAAGAGATGAAAGACTTATTCTTTAAAGGTTTTGGCTGTCACAACGCTGGGATGCTGCGAAAAGATCGGACGTTAGTAGAGCAAATGTTTGCCGCCGGTGTGATTAAGGTATTAGTATGTACAGCAACCTTAGCGTGGGGTGTCAACTTACCCGCCCATCAGGTAATCATCAAAGGAACCCAGCTCTACGACGCGAGTGCGGGAGGATTTAAGGATCTTGGAGTTCTAGATGTTCAGCAAATTTTTGGCAGAGCAGGTCGACCCGGTTTCGATACCAGTGGCGAAGGTGTCATTATTACCGAACACAAAAAGCTCACGAAATATGTCGCAATGTTGACGCATTCGACGCCGATTGAGTCGCAATTCATCGACTGTTTGGCAGACAATTTGAACGCAGAAATTGTTTTAGGTACCGTGACGAATATCCGAGAAGGCGCACAGTGGTTGAGTTATTCGTATTTACACACGCGAATGGAGCAAAATCCACTCGGATATGGCTTGACTTGGGATGAAGTTCGTATGGACCCCGGTCTCATCGAGCATCGGAGAAACTTGATTAAAACAGCAGCGCGAAAATTACACAAGGCTAAGATGATTCGCTTCGACGAACAATCGGGCCAACTCTATCAGACCGAAGCTGGGCGCATTGCTTCACACTTTTATATCAAAGTTGCTTCTATGGAGTTGTTTGAAGAGATGATGAATCGACACATGTCCTTGCCAGAGGTCTTGCACGTGATCTCGCACTCCTCCGAGTTTGAAAATATCACACCGAGAGAAGATGAAATGCCAGAGCTCGAGGCACTTCGAAGAAACCGTCGCTCCGCCTGTCCGATTGAGATTAAAGGGGACATGAGCGATAAAGTCGCCAAGGTCAATTTACTTTTGCAAGTATACGTTTCTCGGAAGCGATTGGAATCGTTTTCACTGGTTGCAGATTCGAGTTACATTTCTCAAAATGCGAGCAGAATATGTCGAGCTTTGTTTGAGCTCATGCTTAAGCGTGGATGGCCGTCGCTGGCGGAAACTCTGTTAACGCTTTCAAAAGCGGTAGATCGGAGAATATGGCCACACCACTCGCCGCTTCGTCAGTTTGAAAATACTCTGAAACCAGAGACAATCTATAAACTCGAAGAACGGGATGCCACTGTCGATTACTTGATTGATATGAGTGCAAAGGAAGTTGGTGATTTGTTGCGACTGAACGCCGTTGTCGGAGCACAAGTGAAACGTTGCGTCGAACAACTCCCTCATGTCAACCTTGAAGCTGTAGTTCAGCCAATCACGCGCTCTGTGCTGCGAGTTTCTGCGACTGTATTGCCTGAATTTACATGGAGGGATGAAGTTCATGGGCAAACGCAACAGTGGTTGATTTGGGTGGAGGATCCCGTGAATGAGCACATTTATCACACGGAAACTTTCACGTTGAGCAAAAAGCAATACAAAGAAGGTAGACAGACGTTGGCGTTTACCATTCCAATTTTCGATCCACGACCGCCCCAGTACTTTCTAAGGGCGACGCATTTATACTGGTTAGGATGCGAATCGTTTTTAGAACTCGATTTAGAGGACATTGTGTTGCCGACAGAACCGCCGCCGAATACAGAACTACTTGACTTGGACCCACTTCCGAGATCCGCGCTCAATAATCCGACTTACGAGTCGCTCTATGAAAAGAAATTTACGTATTTCAACGCAATACAAACGCAAGCCTTTCATACGTTGTACTATACGAACCACAACGTTCTATTAGGAGCACCTACGGGTTCGGGGAAGACGATATCGTCAGAACTTACGATTCTTAAAATGTTTCGAGATGAACTGCCAGGGAGTAAGGTTGTCTACATAGCTCCTTTAAAAGCACTCGTTCGCGAACGTGTGGACGATTGGAAGAAACACTTTTGTCCAACCGTGAATAAGAAGATGGTGGAACTCACCGGAGATTATACACCAGATTTACGCGCGTTACTACGTGCGGATATCATCGTCACGACTCCAGAAAAATGGGATGGTATTTCCCGGAATTGGCAGTCCCGCTCTTATGTCAGCAAAGTCAAACTCGTCGTTATTGACGAAATCCATCTTTTAGGTGCCGACCGGGGACCAATTTTGGAAGCTATTGTTTCCAGAATGAATTATATTTCCGCGCGAACGAAATCGAAAATTCGGATCGTTGGATTATCGACTGCTTTGGCAAACGCAAGAGATTTAGGGGATTGGCTTGGCATCGAAAGCGATAAAGGACTGTTCAACTTCCGTCCTTCTGTTCGTCCAGTACCGCTAGAATGTCATATACAAGGTTTTCCGGGGAAGTTCTATTGTCCGCGGATGCTTTCGATGAATAAACCTACCTACGCGGCGATTCGAACACACTCACCTATGAAACCGGCCTTGGTGTTTGTTTCTTCTAGGAGACAAACGAGATTGACGGCACTCGATTTGATTGCATATGCAGCTGCGGACGAGAATCCAAACGCTTTTGTGCACTGCGACAGTGGAGAATTGGAGCAAAGAATCTCGAATATTCAAGATCCAGCTTTGAAGCATACTTTGCAATTCGGTATAGGTTTGCACCACGCGGGTCTCTCACCAGAAGATCGAGGCGTCGCAGAGCAGTTGTTTGCAGAGTGTAAAATTCAGGTGCTAGTGTCGACGTCCACTCTAGCATGGGGTGTAAATTTACCAGCGCATTTGGTTGTCATAAAAGGAACTGAATTTTTCGATGGGAAAACAAAACGTTACCAAGACTTTCCAATCACTGATGTGTTGCAGATGATGGGGAGAGCTGGGCGTCCGCAATTCGACAAAAGCGGCTGCTGCGTCGTTCTCGTGCACGAACCAAAGAAGAATTTTTACAAAAAGTTCTTGTACGAACCTTTTCCAGTGGAATCGCGCTTTAACGAGTGTTTGGAGGACCATTTTAACGCTGAAGTCGTAGGTGGAGCTATAAAATCGAAGCAAGACGCCGTGGATTACCTCACGTGGACATATTTCTTTCGTCGTGCCATGAAAAATCCAACCTATTATAACCTCGAGGATACGAATCACGAAACCGTGAACTCATACTTATCGGAAATGGTTGAGAGCACCATGGAAACCCTCGATAGTGCAAAATGTCTCGCTATTAACAACGAGGACGATTCCATTAAGCCTTTAATGCTCGGCAGAATTGCGAGTTTCTATTACCTAAATTTCAAAACTATGGCTGTTTTCTCCAAACGTTTGAAGAAATCGAACACCTTAGAGGATGTTTTAACAACCTTATGTGACGTTGCAGAATACGATGAAATACCGGTACGTCATAACGAAGATAAGTTAAACGCGGATTTAGCGATAAATGTTCTCAAAGCTGGAGGATATCGAGTCGATCGACGAGCATACGATGATCCGCACGTCAAGGCTTCTTTACTCTTTCAGGCGCACTTTTTACGGCTTCCTTTGCCGATGTCGGATTACCACACGGATACAAAATCTGTTCTTGACCAATCGCAAAGAATTCTGCAAGCGATGACGGAAATAGTTAGCGAAGCTGGATGGCTGTCGACGGCGATATCGATTATGAACCTGATACAAATGATTATTCAAGGGCTCTCCATAAACGACAACTCTTTGCTTCTTTTACCGAAAATTGGAGACGAGGAGGTTTCCAAATTAGAACGCTTTTCAAAAATAACATGTCTCCCACAGCTTGTATTTCTGGCTATTTACCGCAAAAGTGCGTTTTTTGAGGCAATGTCAAAGTCAGGTCTCTCAAAATCTAAAAGTGAGGCGATTTTCAACGTCTGTGCGAATCTTCCGCTGTTGGACGTGAAAGCCCTTTTAGTGGAAGATAAAGTCAACAGTTCCAACGGTCGACGTAACGTTTCCGTGAAAGTATCGTTGAAACGTTCTGGGAAGAAAACAGGTCGTAAAACAGCGCCGAGGGCGTACGCGCCGAGATTCCCAAAACAGAAAGACGAAGGTTGGTGGATCATATTAGGGGAAAAGAGAAACACTGGTGAGCTCGTGGCGATGCGCCGTGCTCAGTTTGCAGATACCTTTGAAGTAGTTTTACGGATTGATAATTTTCCACGAAGTATGAATGTTGCGGACCTCACAATGTTTGTTATCTCAGATACGTATATTGGATTAGATCAAGAAGCATCGGTAGGCAACACTAACGATAAACGATTTTTATCGTCCACCACGATGGCCGATCGACACAGATTTTTCGAAGAGCGGGAATCCGACTCTGAAGCAGAAGGAAACTTTTGGCAGGACGAAGACGAGCTTTCAGATAGGGACATTCCAGAGTTTTAGTAGGCAATTGTTAGTGTTTTAGTTACATGTAGCACAGTAGTATGCATTATTAGCGTGTTGAATTACATTCAATGTTGGCATGTCCCAATTTTTCTACTCATTGAGATAAACTTCTTCTTCCTCGTTCTTCTCGAACGCTTCAGCTCCGTCCAACATCTTATCGAGTAAAGTTTTTACTCTTGTCGGGAGTAGATTTACGTCGTTTATTGTTTTCGAGGTATCGAATGGTGCGTGATAGGCGTATTCGGGTTTCGCGGGTACAAAACTCGATCCGGTTTCCATAAACACCATCGATATGAGCAATGACTCGAGATCAAAGTCATCTTCGTCCTCGATGAAGAACCGAACACCAGACTCATGGGCTTTCGAACTCTCGCACCATTTTGCCGCTGCAAATCTGTTATCTTGGCGCATGTTCTTCTTGTATTCTCTTTCTTCTTGATTCGGCGAAGGTTTTGCGAAGCAAATCATCAATATGCGACGTTTTTCGCCTTTCGAATTTATGCTTTCGTCATCTAAAGACCACGCGCACTCTTCGGGAACGATGGCCTCCCAGTTCGCGCGCAACTCTTCGTGTCCGTCCGTTTTCCACCAGAAATGACGAATTGTATCAATTTGGTTCGTCACTCGAACGCGAACGGTACGTTTCGTAATCTCCACGCGAACATCTTCCTCGTCGATCCAAAACGGCAGTTCAATTTCCATGATGACTTCAGTATTTGATTCGTATAAAGTATACGGTGGTTGCATGCATCGCACATAGTCCGGATCACCTTCAAAGCACTGCTTAACATCTTCGCCCATGTTGCTTTTCGGAATTGATAGCACGAAAAATCTTTTATCGTCCGTTTGCATGGTTTGCACTGGAAACTCACGTGATGGTTGAAACGCGAGGTGTCTTTCCACCACTGGAGGCGAGTCTTCGCTTTGAACTACTAACACTTGACCTCTGAAGTCCATGTGCAGCTCTTTATCTTTGTAACCAGTAGGTAACATGATCGCGATGTAGACGTGTCGGGTCGTTTGTGCCCACATGTAATATCTCGCCAAACGCATATCGAACACTCTCGTGTGATCTTGTTTCCTTATGCTGTAAATCTCCGCCGCGTGTTCTTTGAACTCACGAATCTCTCTCAAAGATGCCGGATCTCTAAAGTTCGGATCTTCTAACTCATACCTCTTTGCATCCTCTTTCTTCTTCTCCTCCAACTCTTTCTTTGCCAAATCCACCTTCAAACGATCGCTCTGCGTACACGGCCAGTGCAAACCAAACTCGCCTTTCCAGTGTTGCTTCCGTTCGCAAAAATCGCAATAATACAGCGAGCACATGCACACTCTCGTCGATGGCCTCCCACATACCTCACACAGAACTACCAATTGCTTGCTCGCATCTGTTTCCAAACCTAACCGAGCAATATCGTCCAACAGCAAATCCTCGCCCCCGACTGCTCTTTGCGTCACGTGTTGTAAATTGTCGTACTGTTCTCGTTTCTTGGGACAGGACAACGTCTCGAACGCTTTTTGTACTTTATCGAACATTTCGCTGTAACCGCCTTTATCTGGGTGGTGTTCGCGCGCTTTTTGCCGATACGCCGTTTTGATTTCCGCGATGGTCGCATTTCGAGGAATCGATAAAACTCGGTAGTGCAAGTCCCCTTTGATATCTTTCACGTGTTTCCACGGATCGTCGTCGCTCATGTTTTTCTGCCATGCGAATTCCTCTTCTCCGAAAACGCCTTTGTCGTCGCAAAGTTTTGACGCGTTCTCTTCGCGCGAAGAGAAGCTGTCGAAGGAAACCATGCGATATATATATAATATAATATAGCGCGCGCGCGCGCGCGTGTGTATCGCGTTCGCGCGCTAGAACGAAGTGCAGCCGTTGCAAAAGTCGATTCCTTTTTTTTTGACTCGCGCGTTGAATTTTCGAAGCGTTACACAAAAAAGGTGGGTCGTCTTTCTTGGTTTCGATGCGACTTATTTTAAAAAGGAAAAATTTTTGGGTCGAAAAATTTCAAAATCGTGCGTCGACAGATGATGGTAAAACAGAGGTCGTCGTCCCCCCCAAAAAAAAGTTGCTCTCTTCGTCTTGCAAAAAAATCAATCCCAACATGCTTCGCGACGCGACGAACATTCCACGTCGAGAAGCGTCTTCATCCTCATCGCCGTCGTCGCCGCCGCCGTCTCTCACGTTCGAAGGAACGAGACGAGGCGGGAAGGTTTTCGAGGACGCGTTTCGGGAGGAGATCGGGAAGAGAAGCGAGAACAAAGAAGAGCGGAGAAGAACGTTGGAGGAGGAAGAGGAGGAGGAGGATTTAGCCAGAGACTACACCATAGAATTACTCTCGGACGAGTTCGTTTCGGAATTTCTGTTCGACCCGTCCGCGTTTGATTCCATGAGAGCGGAGTCCGAGAGATGTTGCGGAGTCGCGCTGGACGCGTTATATCCAACCAGTTTAAGACAGATGAGTCGAGACGAGTTATTGAGGGAAAAGAGCAATTTGAAAAAAAGACTGAGAGCGTACGATGCAAGATTGATGAAGGTGAATAACATCGTGGCGAGCAAAGCGGATAAGAAACACGCGAGACCGTTGTACGCGAGATTAGCTCGCGTGAAGCAGCAGATTGAATTGTTGGAGATTAGAGATGGGTTGGAGGTATTGCCAAACTTGAAACTAGCAGCAATTGGCACCGCGCACTAATAGAACACATATACATTTAGCTCAAGATACCAAATACAAGTAGAAACACGTTTATAGTCTATTCACCGTCAATGGTCAAATCTTCTTCGTCGATATCCAAAGGTATCATAACCGCGTTCGCTCCCGTCGTATCCATCTTTGGCCACTTTGGCCAGATAGGTAAATTCGCTCGCACTAAATCCTGCCTATTCTTCATCGTCAATATCTCTGCCACAGCGTCGGTTTGTTCGATGTACTCCGCCTCAGTCATCGGAAAACTCTTCTGTCCGACAAACTTCCACATGATTTGTAAAAACAACTGCAATTTGTTCATCGAATCTCTTCGCTGACAAATTCGTGTGTCGTATAACTTCCCGTATCGTTTCAACACCAACTTCCTCAACTCTTCGCCTCGCATGGCTGAACCTGGTTCGCCAATCCAATCGTCGTCTTTCTTCTCTCCCGCCGCGACTTCCATGGAGTCCTCCAGAAACTGTAAAAAGTCATCGTCGTCGTCGTCGTCGTCGTCGTCGCTCAGCGCAACTTTCGACTCTTCCGCTCCGCTCGAGCGACGAAGAGACACGGTGCCCCTTCTATTCTCGGCAGCAGAAAGATATCTCCCGCGAGCGCATCGCGCGATGCGCGACGACGAGGAAGAAGAAAAAGAAGAGGAAGAAGAACAGTGAGCGCTCGTCTGCGCTCGTCGCGCGATGGAGGAGTGAGACGGAAACATGCGTTACGACCGGCCGTACAAAAAAGAGAGGAGGAAGGAGAGTGGTCGTTCGACGAGACGAGACGAAGAGACGGAGAAAACTGAAACCTTAAAATATAAGCTGTGTGAAGCTGTCGTGTCTTCTTCTGGTTTCAACACCAACGATAAATTACCTTACGTCACTATTGACCACAAGGACGAGCGATGCGACCGCGCGCGTGCTCAACGTTGTCATCGCCGTCGCCGTCGCCGTCGCCGTCGCCGTCGCGCGTTCGCGTTTCGCGCGTGGAGAGGAACAGGGAAAGAAGAGTCTCCGTGAAATGTACAAACGAGTTTGTGCCATCTTCCGTAACGAACAAAATTTCGTTCACCCGGGAAGAAAGACGAGCACTTTTCAAAGGTAGTTATAATAAGAAGCAGAATACTAATAAGAATATAAGAAGGACGGCGATAATAGTAAACGAAGCAGCAGGTGGAAGAGGAGATAGTGCCTCGGACGATATGTATTCCATGGATGTCATGGATGATTCTTCTTCTATTTTGAGCAATAAATCAGGAGTGGGGACGGAGATTATGAAAGCTGAAAAGAACACACCTCGGACGTTACTTCCGGGAGTACCTTTACTATCCGAAGAAGACTCTTGGTTGACGAAACTGATTACGTTATGCATTGGCGCGGTTTCATTTTATGCCGCATTTTTAGCCATAAACACGAAAGAGTCAGCGGAAATAACCGGTGCTATCGTCGCGCAGTTTATAATCGAAGCGTTTGGACGGTTTCTCGGTTTGACACCGGCGCCGAGTCCGGATAAAATAATACGAGTATATTTAGAAGATGCCGCGCTGTTGTTTTTCCTCGGGTCGGTTTTGCGGTTGTCCTTGTTCAGCGGATTCTTTCGTTTCAGCGAAAGAGTTCAGGGGATTATTAAAGATATTGCCGGTTCGTTGGAGAGAGGTTTGTTGATAGCTTCCGGGAGCAGAGCGATTGGTGCATTATTGATTGGCTCTGCGGTATTTGAATTCGCTCGAATTACTTACGTAGTGCAAGCGATTACATATTTGTGTATTTTGAGTGGTGTTTTCGCGGCGATGTTTTCCTGGGAGAAAAGGTTTTTCGCGAGTACTTGGGGGACGTTGGAGAAGAGCGGAGCAGCGCCAGCGACTTTGGCGAGAGTGAATGGGGCAGAAAGAGTGACGGAAATCATCACTTGGGTCGTGGCGGCGATTTTTTGTTTCAAAGCCATAGGATTAAATTTGGGCGCGTTAGTAACTGTCGGGGGTGTTTCCGGTATTGCTGTCGGTTTGGCGTCCAAACAGGTATTAGAGAATGCACTCATGGGCGTCTTACTATACACGACAACGCCATTTATAATCGGTGATACGGTTAAAATTCCAAGAGAAGGGAAGGAACTGAACTACGCGGAAGGTCAAATTATCGATATTGGTTTGTTTCGAACGGCTATTAAAACTTTAGAGAGGGAAGTTATATTACTCCCAAACTCTGAACTCGGGGCTATGTCAATCATCAATGTCACTCGACGAGGAAGAGAGTTCAGATTTAATGAGAGAATGACAGTCAGATTAAAAGATGCGAACCAACTCTCGAAATTGCTCTCAACGTTTAGAACGATGATCAAAAACGATCCGCGAGTGTTGAAAACGTTACATAGGCGCGTCTTTATAGAGGAAGTGACGCCGGATGGTATCACATTGGAGTTTTCGTTCTACGTCGAAGCCATTAACAAAGACCAGTTCCTCGGTATTCGTTCCGAGTTATGGTTATCGTTTGTGCAAGCCTTAAACAGAGGGAGAATTCAATTGGCGAGACCAGAGCGCGTGCAGATCGAAGCTCCCTTCGATTATTTGTCAATGGATGACCCGACTGAAAAGTTGCCCACGATGGAAGAGGAACTTACGCCGTTTAATCAAGAAGGAAGTAAAACCTAGTACAAAAATTTTAGTAAATGCAGCAACGGGCGGGAAGTACGTATATTCATTTCTTTTTAACACGAATGATTTCTCTACGTTCATCACC
>CEQU01103747.1_pt1 | contig 11395 bp, 8 predicted proteins | sample 531031 | NCBI WGS metagenome assembly CEQU01 (sample SAMEA2621216, study PRJEB7988) | marine metagenome | isolation source: saline water (ENVO:00002010), including
GTGTCCTTCTTGTTTGGCCGAAGTCTCCGACGTTCATTGGGATTTCGGACCCTATTTCGGCATGCGTATGTCTACCTTAAAGACGTTGTGGCTATTCAACTATCTAAAGCCATTAAACCGCGCGCCCTATTAAATCAGTAATGGATATTCAATTGAAAACGTTTGCAGAATTGAACCTTCTCCCTCCTCTCGAGCGAGCCTTAAAAGAACAGAATTACAAAATTCCCACGCCAATCCAGGCGAAGACGATTCCTCCGGCGTTGGAAGGAAAAGATATCCTTGGATGCGCGCAAACGGGAACAGGTAAGACAGCAGCTTTTGCTTTGCCAATTCTCGACTTCCTGGGTGGCGATATGAGAAAGGCTCGCTCCGGTCGTCCACAAGCACTTGTCTTGGCCCCAACCAGGGAACTTGCCATTCAGATTGGCGATAGCATGCGTGTCTATGGAAAGCACCTCAAGCTTCGTACCGCTTTGGTTTTTGGTGGTGTGAATCAAAACAAACAAGTCCGGGAGATGCAACGCGGTGCCCATATACTCGTTGCCACACCGGGACGTTTACTCGACCTGATGCAACAAGGGCATATTCAGTTGGACGAACTTGAAGTGTTTGTGCTTGATGAGGCAGATCGAATGCTGGATATGGGATTTCTGCCGGATATAAAACGCGTCATTTCGAAGTTGCCGAGTGATCGCCAGTCCCTTTTCTTTAGTGCTACGATGCCACCTAAAATTGTGGAGCTGGCAAGTCAACTCCTTTCCAGTCCATTCCGTGTTGATGTCACACCTAAGAAGACCAGTGTCAAAAAGATCAAGCAGAAAATAGTTTATTGTGAACGCTCAGAGAAAGTTGGCTTGCTTCACAAGTTGCTTCGTGGAGAAGATGTGGGACGGGTTATTGTCTTCACTCGTACCAAACGCGGGGCGAATACGTTGGCTAAAAAAACAGAAAAAGCAGGTGTTCCTGTAGCTGTGATTCATGGCAATAAATCACAAGCTGCTCGTCAAAAAGCGTTGAAGGCATTTCGAGCAAAGAAAGTTCGTGTCTTAGTGGCCACAGATGTCGCAGCTCGTGGAATTGACATCGACAATGTGACGCACGTCGTGAATTACGATTTACCCAATGAACCTGAATCTTATGTGCATCGGATTGGACGGACGGGACGAGCGGGAGCTGAGGGGATAGCGGTTTCCTTTTGTTCAGGCGAAGAACTTGATTATCTGGATGACATAGAGAAATTAATCGGAATCAAAATTGAACGCGATCCTAACTCGGTCAAGCCTGCCTGGAAACCGAAGCCAAAACAAGGAGGTGGGCAACGAAGAGGTGGTGGCTCTACTTCTCGTCGAAAAGGGAATCACAAAGGCAAACGCTCAAAATCGTCTTTGGGAAATTCGCGTTCTTCTAAACGGGGGCCCAAGAGGGGCAAACGGAATACTAAGGAAAATCGACGTAGTGTCGTTGCCTAAATAATCGAAACCTAGTTTAACGTGGGACGGTTAGCTGAAATGACCTCCGCAAAAGATTTCAGTGCGACTTCAAAGTTGGAACGCCCGAGCCCAAACCGAACGAAGTTGTCTTCGAATCCAAGGCATTTTCCCGGCAGTAGGACCATTCCGTGGTTCTGAGCCAGATGGTGGCAATAGGAAGTGGCTGAATCGAATCCAATTTGGGAGAGGTTGAGTTCAACAAACGCCACGGAACCAGCCTGGGGACGCCGCCAGATGAACTGGTCCTGAAATCGGTTGAAGAATGCCTCGCACAGGTTCAGATTCTGCTGGATGATGGCTTTACTACGCGTAGCCAGTTTATCTTTTACAAGTAATGCTTTTCGGGCCAGGAATTCAGTCGGCGCCGCAGGGCAGATGGTTGTGTAGTGTTTCCAGTTTATTAGTTCATCTCGAAGTTCTGCGTTACGGATGACCACCCATCCGGCTCGCAAACCGGGCAGACCATACGTCTTGGACAACCCACTAAGGACAATCGCTTTTTCATAAAGGTCCGCAGCTGAAGGAATCGTTGGTCCAAACTCCAGTCCGCGATAGATCTCGTCACAGAATAACCATAAGTCGTACCTGCGAGCCAATCCGATCAAACGATCAAAATCAGATTCTGACGGGACATATCCGGTTGGATTGTGGGGGAAGTTAACCACAATTATTCGCGTTTGAGGACTGATCAAGGATTCCAGTTCGTCAAAATCCAGTTCCCAGCAATTTCTTCCCGGGAACAGATTCCAGGGTAAGACCTCACTGCATAAATGTCGGGCGACATTATTTAATGCATCGTAGGCCGGCCGCAATGCAATGACTTCGTCCTCTGATTCCAGCAGTGTCTGCATCGCTAGATAGATACCTTCCACCGGGGAGGTTAAGACAACGACATCGTCGCTACTAACATTGGAGTACATGTTAGAAATGAGGGAGCGAAGATGCGGATCTCCCTGCGATTCCGTGTACCCCAGAGTGAGGCCTCCCAATTCATCCAGTGTCGAACCTGACAGTTGTAATAATTCGCCGATCGACATGGTTTCACAGTCCGATGATGCCAAGAGATGCTGCGCTGAAAACTCATATTCAGCGAAGAACTGTTCAGTCAGAAAGGGTTCTATTTTCATAGTCACGAAGGCCTCGAAAAGATGGCGAAGTCGCAGGTTTAGAATATTTAAGTTTACTTGTTCCAATTTCCCCTATGGAATGCATTCCTTCTGATTTGGCTGGGCAGCGAGAAGAAATGATTACTTGAGGCCGTTTACCAAAATCGCCTGCTCCCGGGGTAGCTGCCTTAGAACGCGATCGCGATAGTCTAAAAGAACCCGTGGAAAAAGTAATCGACGTTGTCGGTTACTTACGGGGGTCATAAATTCTACCCAGGGATATTCATCAGAATTCAGTCTGGCATCGGGCCGCAGTCGCCAATCCCCCTGGTATAGTTCCCAGAATTGTTTGACATCGCCCATGACAACATCAGTGCTCCCAATGTTTTTCCACAATGAACTCAACCGTTGTGAGAGTTGCTCACCTGAAATGTGAAGCGTAGTATCCATCCCCACCAATGCGATGACAGGTTTCGAGCTATGAAGTTCGGCCCACCAAATCGTAACGTGCGGAAAAACACTCGCAAAACTATTGGCGATCGCCTCGAATTCTTCCTCACCAAGTTGGAACAGGGGTAACCACTGACAGAAATGCCCGCCGGGCTTAAGTCGTTGCCTCGCAACCTGGTAATGTTCCGTCGTATATAGGTAACCCGACTCACTTTCCCAGGGTACAAACAGATCAGAGACGATGACGTCATACTGACGATCCGTTCCTAATAGGTAATGGCGGCAATCGTCGATAAATACCTTAACTCGCGGATGATCAATGATATTGAAGTTGTGTTGGGCTAGTAGGCGGCAGGCCTCAACAACCTCGGGGATGAGTTCCACCACGTCAATTTGCTGAATCCCTTCATGCGGAATACTGCCTCCAGCGGTAAGTCCTGTTCCGAGTCCCATAAAGAGAACCTCTTTGGGATCTGGATGTAGCATTAGTGGGATATGTGCCTGCCGAAATTCCCGTCGATTGTCCCCCGTTCTCCCAAAACGGTAGTGCAGGTTTTGACGTATCTTAAATATTTCTGAATCATCCAATTGAACGGCATCGATCCAACCATAGGGGGAGTTCCAACGTTGAACAATCCGTTCCCCCTGGCTTTCCGCTTGAGCCTCCTCCACTTCTCGGGGAACGTTAATGGCTGCTGTTGATCCGGCTAAAAACAGGATGCTCATGACAAGACGCCGCCAATGACGCGAAGACCGAGCTGATAAATAAAGTGAGCACACACCAACCATCCCAGCCATGACCACAAAGGATTCCCATAATCCAATGGCAGGCAACATAACAAAGCTGGCAATCATGGCACCGCCAGCTGCTGCCAGAGTATTTACAGCAGTCAAACTCCCCACGACATTTCCAGCTTTGCCGCCCATTAATTTCCAGACCAGAGGAAGTAGCATACCTAACATCAGAATAGGCGGCCCTACGATCAAGCTTACAAGACCACATGCTCCAATGAGGTAACTGCTAAAACTTTCTCCCGCGCTGAAATATTCAAGTTGAGTTAACGCAACAAACAGAGTTGTTGACACCACGATAGACAGGCTAGAAGCCCCCGTTACCCAACGAATCAGGTGGGAAGCAGCTATTTTCTTCATCAGTTCGCCGACCAACGCCGCGCCCAGCGCCAAAGCGGCGAGGAAAACAGCGATTACAATACCAAACGTGTAAGTGCTATTGTGGAATACCAATGAAAACATACGTGTATACAACACTTGCAAACCTAGTGTTACGAAACCCGATAATCCGGCGATCATTACGAGAATCCAGAAGGGAAGTGGGACACGATTACCGTCAGATTCTGATTCGTGTGGCTGGCTGGAGGTTTTGGCCTGTCCTGCGATCTCATCGGCTTCCTGGGGGGCCAAACGGTGTAGAAGGAGAGCAATCCCACTACAGAAAATGGAGAGCCCGGCGGCCAAATAACTGCTAGTTGTCACCCCCAAATGCAATAGCAAATAGAAGGTTGCTAATAAAACCCCCACTAATGCCCCTGTTGTATTTATGGCATAGGCTCTTGTAACTCGCCGGGTATTTCGTGGATCCGAGAGTTGCCCTTTCCCGTGATTTGAACAGACCATTGCAACCATGGGTAACGTGACGCCTAAGGCAACGGTTCCCGGTAACAAAAGTACAAAACAAAATACAACTCTTGACAGTGTTTGTACAAAGTGTGATGAGTTCGTCATCCAGGCAGCAATAAACGACGCTTCGGACCACGCCAACAGACAAGGAACGATGATGGCCCAGACGGCCACAACGGTTTCAGCAATCGCATAGCCCAACATTGGAGACAAACGAGTCGACCAACGGGCCCCCAGCAAATATCCCACAGCCATTCCAAAGAAGTAACTCGCCAAAACTACGCTGGCGGCATGCACGGTATGCCCGAATAACAGGCCAATCTGACGAGCCCATGAAATTTCATAGATCAAGGCTGCCGCACCTGAAAGAAAGAAGATCAGATAGATACCAGCGTCGATCCAGACAGATCGCCCCTTACTAACTTCACCAAAACTTTGCACCATCGTCACCATGCCACTGTTGCGTCGTCACCGAATTAATACGGAGGGACTTTAACAAGTTTTTTACTCAACATTAAGTCCAACCTGATCTCAAATGTTGATGCGATAAAAATCAAAAGACCATATTCAACATTCCACTTCGTTTCTTCAAGCCTTCAGAGTAGGCTCCCTTTGCTTTCGTCAGCATGATTGGTAAATTAAATGCGTAATTCAATAGGGAACCCAAATAATGCAACGACGTGACTTTCTCAAAACAACAGCAGGGGCTAGTGCTCTTGGTTTAACGGCATCGCTGGCCCGTCCGCTTATGGCGATCCCGGCAAATTCAAAATACAAAGCTAACATCGGACTCCAATTGTGGACGGTTCGCAATGAATTGAAAGAAGACAGGCAGGCAACACTAAAGTCGGTCGCAGATGCCGGTTACCAACAAGTTGAATTTGGTGGAGTTGATCAAGGCCTCGAACTCCAGCCGATTTGTAAGGATCTTGGCTTGAAAATGACGTCATCGTTCATCAACTGGCAAGCCATTTGTAATCCTGCAAACAAAAACGCTCCTGCTCTGGAATCGTTGATTGAGGATGCAAAGAAACTGGAATTAAAACATCTCGTTTTTGGCTATATCGGTAAAAAATATCGTCAAACAGCAGAGCAGTTTCACAGCTACATTGAACGCTCAAATCAATTTGGTGAGATGTGCAAAAAAGCCGGGATCCAATTGTGCTACCATAATCATGCTTTTGAATTTGAAAAAATCGAAGGTAACAAAACAGGGTTTGATCTGTTTATTGAAGGATTCGATCCTGAAAGCTGTAAGTTTGAATTGGATGTTTTCTGGGTCAAGATCGGAGGGTGGGATCCTTATCGAACCTTAAAGCGACTTAACGGTCGTGTTTCGCAAGTTCATCTTAAAGACCTCAAGTTGGGGGCTCAGGTTTACTATGACGAGGGACAGGTTCCTCACGATTCCTTTAAAGAACTGGGTAATGGGTCGATCGATATGGCGAAAGTGATGAAGATTTCGGAAGCGATTGGCGTGGAACAATGTCACGTTGAGCAGGATCAGTCGCCGGATCCGATCAAGAGCATTGGGCAAAGCATTGCGCATCTTAACTCGCTATAGCAGCTGATGAATTTCGCCACGCATGTCTTTCCGGTTGAAAGTGTTTGCGTGATGAGAGGTAGGAGGGGATGGAAGTAACCCAGGGCGTTGATTGTCTTCACCGTACCTGCTTGCTTTTGTATCAATTCGAGAGGCATCCTACCGTATAGGGCAAAGTGCCAGATGGATAGCAGACTTAGGCTGAGCCTTTTCAAGAGGCGGTTAAATCTTAATTGTCTGATCGCCAATACCCTTGGTTCAGCCCGTCCGGTCGCCCAAACTGGAAAGCCAGCTCATGAAGTGTATCCACAACATTAATGCCCAAAGGACCCCGTAAAACGCGACGAAAAACATGGAACCATAGGTCAGGATCGGATGGAGCTCAAGGAAGGTTAGGCAAAGGCCCAAACCGATCATACCCGCCAACACCCACAAGTTTCCATCACAGATTTTGATCGGATAGAAGATCACAATGAAAAGGAAGATTAACAGTTTATCCAGCACATTTTTCTCTTCATTCATTGCACGACGAAGGATGAAGTTAAACAGCGTTGCCATAAACACGGCCCCTAGCCACATGGAAGTTCCAAACTTTTGAAAACCATATGATTCGACGCCTGGTTCCAGCACGGCCCGACTAGGCTTGGTCGGGTCGTAGGCTACCGATACCTCGGCGTTCGCAGGATACTTCTTCACGACCTTGTGAGCGTTATATTCATGGCCTCCGAAGACGACGACATCACTCTCGTACTCGGTTCCCCCGACGGTGTATCGGTATTCGATTTCATCCGAATAAGTTATCCCGTTTTCGTCACTGTGAGTGGTGATTTCCGAGGTGATGATGCGGCCCAACGCGATGGGCCAATCTACACTCGTCCGAGCCCAGCGCAACTGAGACTGTCCGTAAAGTATAAGCAGCAGACCGATAGTGCCGAAGATACTCCAAATGACTAGCAACGCGTACCGCTGAGTGCGTCCTTTGGCAAGTTCTTTATTCACTGGCATTTCCTCAGCTTCCCGATTCGCAACCACCATTTTTCGGCTTCGAGACGCGGCTATATGAAAGAATCGTTACTGGGCAAGCAATTTCTCATGTGTTAGGGTCAAACTCTGAGGTTGCCAGCATATTCGTTGAAAGAAATTGTAATGGACAGGATAAGAAAATTATTGGTTTGCTCGATAATATTTTCCTTGGCGTCACTGGTGGGGGAATCAGGATTAGCGGAGGATCCTCTATCTTTTCGGACAATGACATGGAATATCTGGCATGGCGGTCGCGAGGATGGTGAGAAAATTGGGCCACAACGTGTCGTGGACGTTATCCGACAAAGCAAAGCTGATATCGTTGCTATGCAGGAAACGTATGGTTCTGGAGAGTGGATCAGTGAACAGCTTGGGTTTCACTTTCACCCCCGCGGTACCAACGTCTCAATTCATAGCCGCTATCCGGTGCTTGAAGATATTTCGGTGTTTGAAAAATTCAAATGCGTCGGCGCTTTATTGGAATTACCAGAAGATCGCAAGCTTGCTTTCTATTCAATTTGGTTGCCCTACAACAAAGAAATCTGGGTGGAAGGTACTCGAGATGTTAATGATTTAGAGGCGATGAAATACGCTTGCGATGCTTCCCGCGAAGATTTGGAAAAAATGTGGGCATTCATTCAACAACGCCTCAGTGATCCTAAGTATGCAGGAATTCCGATCGTGATAGCAGGCGATTTTAATAGCATGTCTCATCTCGACTATATAAAGCCATTCCGAAATCAGTTTGATGGCGTGGTAATCGACTGGTCCACCAGTCATATCCTGAGTGATGCCGGGTTTCGGGATGCATGGCGTGAGCTTCATCCTGAAGTCGATCGCCAGAAAGATCGGACCTGGACACCACGCTTTCCTAAACAGCAACAGGATCGCATTGATTTTATCTATTATCGTGGTTCCCGACTGGAAGCCCGGGATGCTGTTGTTATCGACGAACATGTTCAAAAATTTCCCTCCGACCATGCCGCGTTGGTTACCGAGTTCTCCTGGATCGAACCAACACCATCGCAGAAGCTGCGTTTGGTCTCCTACAATATTAAGCACGGCTTGGGTAACGATGGTCGCCTCGATCTGGAACGTACTGCGGCATTGTTGAATAATCTGCACGCCGATTTCATTGGCTTGCAAGAAGTTGACAACAAGGTGAAACGTAGCGGTGTGGTCGACCAGGCTCAAACTCTCGGCAAGTCTTTGAGAATGCATTCCGCCTTTGGCTCCTTCATGGATTATCAAGGGGGTAAGTATGGATTGGGAATTCTTTCGAAGCATCCGATTCTGGCAGCAAATGAGATTAAACTACCCACGGGAAATGAACCACGCGTGGCGCTGGCCTGTAAGATACAACTACCCGATCGTCGAGAAATAATGGTGGTTAACTTACATTTCGATTGGGTTGAAGATGATAAGTTTCGATTTCAACAAGCAAAAGAACTGGCTAAATATTTGGATACCCTGACTCTGCCATATGTGTTGATGGGTGACTTCAATGATCAACCTCAATCTCGTACATTGGATTTGCTTTCAAGAGGTACGATGGCCGCCGTCAAACCAAGACAGGATCGGTTCACTTTTCCTTCGATGAAGCCCACAATCGAAATCGATTTCATTTTTGCTGCCCCTCGGGAAGACTGGCAATTGAATTTCAGTCGCGTCTTGAATGGTAAAGTAACATCCGATCATCGACCGATTTTGGCCGTCGTTGAACTGCAGCCCTGATTAGGTGGTCGGAGTACACAGAACTCTAGCCAGCGTGATCAGGCTGGCCATTGATGGCTTTCTAAGAACCCCTCAAATTGAAATACTGAATTGAAAAGCAGGCCTCTCAGTCGCCTAGGCCGCTTGGAAAAGAGCATGATTTTGGTGGGGATAACAAGAACCGCGTCGTCATGTTTTTTGGTAAATCCCAGAAAATACTAGATTCCAACCTTTACTCCGTACTTTGGTACGGAGTTATAATTTTGACATGGAACAAAACTTGCAAGAACGAATGACGATTGGCGTCCTGGCGAAAGAGGCTGGGGTTGGAGTCGAAACGATACGTTTTTATCAGAGGAAGGGTCTGCTCAAGATACCTGACCGAACCTCGGGTTTTCGAAAGTACACTCCATCCGATCTGCGGCAGATTAGGTTTATCAAAAGAATTCAGGAACTTGGTTTCACGCTGAAAGACGCGGAATCTCTCCTGGAGATTACTTTTTGTTCCCCCAAGACTCGGCCTCTTCTTGAAAAGGTTTGTAACGAGAAGATCGAGGAAATTGAAAAGAAAATAGCAGATTTGAACGGCATGTTGGGTGAACTACGTCAGTTTCACCGATCATGCGGTTGTGAATCGGCGAATACTATCCAATGCAGTCTTCTGGAATGTTTTGAAAACGAATGGGAATGCTGCGAGAACTCTAATGGGAGAAAGAAATGAAAAATTCTTGTGAATGCTGTAATACAGGCAAATGCGTATGCAACACCACGGCATGTAACTGCTGTTGTGGATCTGAATCCTGTGGCTGTAGTTCGCCGTGTGTCTGTGGCGATTGCTGCACCTCATGTTGCTAACAAAAAGCAAAACGTTTGCTAATTGAAGAGCGACAACAGGAAAGAATTAGGGCAGGGCGGCCGTGGCCGACTCCAATGATTCTAGGTCCATATGATTATTTAGTTCCGCCCATTGGGCGATCGAAACAGCGTGGGAGATCCCTCACGCTGTTTTTTATTATTAGATGAGTTCGGTGATCTGAAACGAGCTAGATGAAGAGGCGCTTTGCATACCTACAGAATCAATGGTCTCTTTTGGATGACACGTAGAGATAACTATAGTTCTGCCACGGTACGATAGACCCACCGAGACATTACTCGAAAGTTGGTAAACATAAACCAAAGGCCCTGTCCCGCTTTCCATCCGGGATAGGCCAATACGATCGCAAGACCGGCCAGCATCACTTCATTCTCAGAAAAAGCTCCCACAACTAAGATGAAAGGCATACCAAGGATACTGACCAACAGGAGAATTCCGTTGCAGTAGAAAAACATTGTCAAACACCATAAAAATATAAACTGGACTGTTTTACTACCCTGAAGAAGCAAAAATACAACTAACAAAGATGTGACGACGCAGGCGACAAGAACGACGATTAGAATAAACGTAATAACTAGAAAAAAAATGTCTCGCTCGCCGGTCAGATCTACCTCACCGGTATTTAAGAAGAGTAACAACTGCTCTAAAAGTATTTCCGGGATGCCCATAATTGCACCGCCGATGGCCGCCAATAAACCAAAAACAAATCCGTAACGCAGGATAATTGACCATGGCAGCGACAATACGTTATGCAGATCTCTTTTAAAGTCGATTTCCAAATGTTTTTCCATTGGTCAACTCGCAGATGAGGGTAACAAACTGCGTTGATTACCATGTTTACGATTTAAGTCTCTTTTTATAAAGATGTATTTCTTAGACAGTTCAAGGCGCAATTAATCTTCGGGCTGATCGCTACCGCGTGTTTCTGGAAACTGTCGACCGAAGACGAAAGCAACCAGCAATCCAGTCAAAAACAATTTCGTTTGGTGGCGACTCTCGACTATGATCAGAATTACCTCAATAATAACGGGAGAAAATATACATGCGGAATTGGTGAATTTACTAGCTTCGCTCCCACACTGCTATCACTATCTCACACATTGGATTTCATCATCATGAAAAACCAACCACGCCGTCAATTTCTTAAAGAATCAATGACCGCTACTGTCGGAATGGGTTGTCTTCCATTTTTTGCCAACACATCCTATGCTCGCAACAAGACCGCCAAAGGGATGAAATTTGGCTTGGTAACCTACCTTTGGGGCAAGGACATGGATCTTCCCACCTTGTTGGATGTCTGTGAGAAATCCGGAGTCCTGGGTGTCGAATTACGCACCCAACATGCTCACGGTGTTGAGCCCGTATTATCAAAAGTACAGAGAGCGGAGGTTAGGAAACGCTTCGCAGATAGCCCCGTAGAATTGGTAGGTTACGGATCTAACGCTCAATACCACGAAAACGACCCAGCCAAGGTCAAAGCCAATATCGCTTTGACCAAAGATTACCTACGCTTGATGCATGATTGTGGTGGCAGTGGCGTTAAAGTCAAACCGAATGG
>CEQU01255444.1_pt1 | contig 11346 bp, 9 predicted proteins | sample 531031 | NCBI WGS metagenome assembly CEQU01 (sample SAMEA2621216, study PRJEB7988) | marine metagenome | isolation source: saline water (ENVO:00002010), including
GAAATTCTGATCATTTCTTGAACTTTTTCTTCACTCATGTTCATTATAAATCCTATTTCTGCATGCGACGGTTCCCTACCATTTTCTTGAACTAAAATTCTTATTGTTTGGTTGAGTTTATTTATATTTTCTACCATGTGTACAGGTATTCTTATAGTTCTAGATTGGTCAGCAATAGAACGAGTTATGGATTGTCGAATCCACCATGTAGCATATGTACTAAACTTATATCCTCTTCTATAATCAAACTTATTTACAGCTTTTAATAAACCTAGATTACCCTCTTGAATAAGATCCAATAAAGGCATACCTCTTGCAATATATTTTTTTGCAATAGATACCACAAGCCTCAGATTGGATTCTGAAATTTTTCTTTCTGAAAGATCTGATTTATGATGTAGGTCTTCAAAATAAAAGTTTAAGTCAATCTCATCTAGATTGTAAAATATATTTTTATATTTCTTTTTTTCCAAATCAATATCTTTTATATTTTCATATATTATCTTAGTGTCTAATAAAAATAATTCATTAGAAATCTTCTGAATTATGTATCTTGCATAATCACCTTCAATTAAGTGAGTATCTATAAGTTTATTTATTAGTATTTCATCATAGGTATTATCCAATAAATTACGTATTAAATCAGAGGAAATCAATGCTCCTAGACTACAAATATTAATATTTAAGTATCTGCAAATTGTAGAAATATATTCATAACTATCAAATAAATTCTCAACAAGAGTTTCAGCTATAAATGATGGAGATGGATTTTTACCAAATTTACTTAAGAAATCTTCCGATAGATTCTTCAAATAACTACTTATTTCTATATTTCTTGAAAAATTTTTTTCTTCTAGAGAGTTTAATAACTGTATATTTCCAATTTCACTAAGATAAAACTTAACGGGGTCATCAAATATTTCTATATTTGACTCTGAATTATAATTGGCAATATTTGTAGGTTTATTATTACTAATTATATTCTTAATATTTTTTCCACTAGATTTAGCATTAAAAGCTATATTATCTTGATCTATATTTATATCATCATTATTTATAGAATAATTATTCATACTAATTATTTTTTCCAGTAAATACTTTTCTTAAGTTTTCATTTGAATCTAATGAATTTTCTACAATTTTGTCTTTAAGTTCAGGGTTACTTTTGAGATCTTCTATTTCTTGTACTTTTAATTCTCTCAAAAATCTTTCTTTTAATCTTTTTATTATTTGATTTATATCTTCAACTTTTCTTGTAAGGTTTGATTCTGGTATATCACGTAATCTTAAGTATTCGATTTTTTCTTTTACTTCTTGATCAACCCCTATACCACTCTCAATAAAATTATTTTTCCATAGACTAAAAATCATTCTATTATCACTCTGCTTAATATAATTTTCTGGAATTGCTATTCCATATTCTTTAAGATCATCATATTTAATGAGTAGTGATAAAAAATGTTCATCTAACACATCTAGATTATCATCAATAGCTTTAATTTTATTTTTCAAGGTATGATAATTTTTTGAAGTATATTTTTGTATGCCCTTATTCAGTAAATTTGTAATTTCTCTATGAGAAATATCAAGTTTTTTGGCAAGTGATTTAGTGAAATTAGGTAATTCGTCCTTATTAATTAGATTTATTATTTTTGATATATCAATAACAAATTTTTCTGTGTTCTTGGGAGATTCTTCAAGACTATAATGTATATACTTAACATCTATAATGTAATCAATAATATTTTTTGTGTTTTTTAGTGAATTTTCCCATTCGATTGGAGATACCTTAATTGCTTCATCTGGATCCTTTATCATTTTTTTTGTTGAAGGATCTTTTATATCTATTTGAGCAATTTCAATATTTATATTTTCTTTGATTTTATTTGAAGACATATAATCTACAATGACCTCAAGCACTCTATTGGTAGCTTCTATGCCAGCATTATCTGAATCTAAACATAATATAATTTTTCCAGGTTCATCATTATTAAAATATTTCATTAATAAATTTATCTGCTTTCCAGTTATTGCTACCCCCATAGCAGCGACTACATTATTATATCCATGCTTATGTGCAGTTATTACATCCATATATCCTTCAACAACAATAGCTTGATTTTTTTTTCGTATATTATCTTTTGACCAATTTATACCGTATAGGTTCGCTGATTTATCAAAAGCCGGCGTAGCGTTAGTATTAATATACTTAGGAGAATTACTATTATCATGGATTTCTCTGCCTCCAAAACCAATAACATTACCGTCTGAATCATAAATATTAATCATCAATCTGTCATAAAACATATCACCCCATGTTCCATCTTTTTTTTGAACAATTAATCCAGACTCTTTTGCTATTTTAGAACTAACATTATTGATCTTTAGATATCCAGCCAACGAGTTTGTACCAGATAATGATAAACCAAACCCTCTTTTTTCTATATCGTCTTTCTCGTAACCTCTATTATTTAAATATTCTACTATTTTTACTCCATCTTTAGAAAGCAATTTATTTCTAAAGTATTCCGATGCTATTTTATTTATTTTATGAATTTCAGATATTACATCTTTATCTTTTCTTGAGTTATTATTAGAAAAATTAGTCTCTCGTATTCCTAACTTGTCACCTAAAATTTTAAGTGCTTGTGAAAAATCTACATTTTCAATTTTTTGAATAAAAGAAATTATATCTCCCCCCTCATTACATGAACCAAAGCACTTCCATGATTTTCTTTCAGAATTCACATGAAAAGAGGGTGTTTTTTCTGTATGAAATGGACAAACAGCTTTTGCTCTATTACCAGCAATACTTAATGGAACATATTCAGATATTACACCTATAATATCTGCATTATTTTTTATTTCTTCAACTGAAAACATATATAGAATAATACAATATTATTGACGTTTAATCTCTACACGAATACGGATAAATTGCTTATATATATAGTTAAATTCTTCCTCGAAAAATCTCTTTACCTATTCCAGGATAAATATTTTCTGCAAATGACAAAGCAAAATTATCAGTCATACCGCATAAGTAATCCGAAACAGCAACTTCTTTAGTATCAGATATATCTCTAATCCATTTTGGAATTAAGTTGTCATTATTGGATAGATATTCAAATATAACTTCTATAATTTTTGACGCTGTCACTCCAATCTCTGAATCGCTAATAATGTGATAAAAATTTTTGAACATATAATTTCTTAGATCTGTAAATATTTCACTTAAGTCTTTAGACATTCTTATCCATGGCATCTCTCTATTTGACAGACTACCTTCCCATCCTATTCGATCCTTAATTAAATCATTGTCCGCACAGTCTAATGAATTTATTATTACATCGATCACCATAGTATTAATTCTTTCAGAGTGCCTTTCACCTAATTTTTCTATTATCTTGAGTGGGAATTGATCAATAGTTAAAAATTTTGATCTAATTGCATCTAAAATATCATGAGCTAAATATGCTATTGCATCAGATATACGTACTATTTGTGCTTCTAAAGACAAATACTTAACTGAATCATAATTCAAAAATTCTCCCTCAGGCTTTGAATGATTTTTTATACCATCAATTACTTGATTAGTAAGATTTAGACCCTTACCATTTTTTTCTAATTTAGTAACCAACCTAACTGATTGCTTACTATGATGAAATCCTTTAGAAAGCAACTTATTGAGCATGCTTTCTCCAATATGACCAAAGGGGGTATGCCCTAAATCATGCCCCAAAGCAATAGCTTCAACCAAATCTTCATTAAGGTTTAAAGCTCTAGCAATAGATCTTCCTACCTGAGAAACCTCAATAACATGGGTTAATCTTGTAGTAAAATGATCACCTACAGGAGCAACAAAAACCTGACTTTTATGCTTTAATCTTCTAAAAGAATTTGTATGAATGATTCTATCTCTATCTCTTTGAAATTCTTTTCGTATAGATGATAACGGCTCTTTTACTTTACGCTCAGCATGCCTAGATAAGGTTGCATAATTTGAAAGAAATTCTTCTTTATCTTCCATCAGTTTTCTGATGATATTTAATTTTTCATATTTCATGAATTAATCGAACTCCGGATTTTCATGTAAATTTCTTATATTTTTTTGAGTAATATATATAAATATAACCAAAATAATAATAACTGTAGGGCCAATAATCATTCCATATCTTATTCCTGTCAAAGATGACCAAAAACCTGTCCATAATCCCCCCATAATCCCTACGCTACCCGTAATTATAAATATCCCCATTACTCTACCCCTTATGAGTTCTGGCAACCTTATCTGTACAGCATAAAAAGATGAATTAAACAGACTCCCATTTCCAAAGTGTGCTAGTGATGCTAAGGCCATCGACAAATATAAGTTCTCTGAAAAGGAAATAAAAAAAAGCATACTTGAAAATAATAAAGCTGAAGATAATATTGCATATCCATAATATTTTCCGAAAGAAAATCTAGATGATAACAAAACACCTGCAATTGCGCCTACTCCGCACGAAGAAAATAAGTAGCCCACCTCTTTTGCTCCTCCATCAAATCTTTGTACATATGATGGCAGTATAGTTATCCAACCAAAATTCATTAGCATGTTTGTAAATAATAATATATTTAATATTAATATTATCTTTTTAGAGTAAATAAACTTAAATCCAGTAGTTAATTCAAATAATATACTCCTTTGATAAGAATCTACACCTCTATTTGGTAGGAAAAATGTAGACACAGCCATAATCCCCCAACCTATTGAAGCAATCATAAAACCTATATAAGTATCAAATAATGAGATGACAAATCCACCTATTGCAGGAGCTATAATCGAAGACATAGAAAAATTGGCATTATTAAAAGTTACTGCACTTTTCATAGACTCTTTTGATACTAATGATGGGAAATAAGCAAACCTAGAAACTTGATCTATCCCGGACACTATACCACTAAATATTGAAAAAATAATTATATGCCAAAATTCTATATAATCAAAAAAATCTAAAAAGGAAACACACGTAAACGATATTATCCCTAATGAAGAAACAACGAGCAATAAAATTCTTGATTCATATCGATCAGCCAGTATTCCTCCGAATAAATTAAAAGCAATCATTGGCAATGCTAGTGATGCTGCTCCAATCCCAAGAGATAATTCAGTGCCTGCTAATTTCCAGATAAGTATCATTTGAGTAACAACCCCTAGCCTATATGCATTTTGCCCAAAGAACGTACCTATAAAATATATTCTAAAAAATTTGTTACTAAAAGCATTAGTAGATTTTAATGGCATGTGATAACTTTCAAAATAATTTCAAATTTGTTTACGAGTTCTTTATAATTTTTGATAAATTTCTTGGTAAATCTGGATTATTCCCTAATTTCAATGATACATAATACGCAAGAAGTTGAAAAACTAAAGTAGAAAAAAATGGGATAGAAATATTTGATGATTTAGGTATGAATAATGTTTTATTTGTCATCTTAGATAATTTTTTTTCTCCTTCATTTAATATAGCAATCACGGGAGACTTTAAAGATACTAAATCTTTAATCATTGATAAATTTTTTTCATAGTTTTCATCATCTGTGGCACAAATTATAACTGGAATATTTTTATCTAATAATGCAAATGTTCCATGCCTTAGTTCTTCAGATATATATCCTTCTGAATGTATATATGAAGTCTCTTTTAATTTTAGAGATCCTTCAAGAACTACAGGAAATAACTTTCCTCTACCTAAATAAAATATATTATTATAGTTAGATATATATTTTGAAATTTCCTTAATATTATTAATAACTTTTTTATCATTAATAAAATCTGCTAACCCCAGAGGAATCTTCTTTATTTCTTTTATATAATGTGAAATAAAAATAGACTTTTTCTCAGCAAAAAATATTGATAATTGAAGCAATAACAGTAAACTCATAGTAAATGTTTTTGTCGCAGCAATACTATGTTCAATACCTGAATTAATAGGAAGATAAATATCCGAAATATTGCATGCTTTTGATTTGTTTGATTCAGAAACTAGAATCTGTAAAACACCATTAGAACGTGCCTTTTTCATCATTTCAACTGTGTCTGATGATTCACCAGATTGAGTTATTGAAACTAATAAAATTTCATCATTAGAAAAAAAATTATCAGAAGATATTTCGGAAGCATTAAGAGCAATTGATGGAATTTTAGCTATCTCTTCCATAACTTTCGCGCCATATAAAGCTGCATTATATGAAGTTCCCATACCCGTAAAAATTATTCTACTAATAGATAAAACATTTAGCTTAGAATTTTCAATTTCTGGAAAAAGTAAAGTTGAATTATCAAAACTTATTCTATTATTAATTGAACTGTCTATCAGGTTAGGTTGAGAAAATATCTCCGTTTCCATAAAATATCTGTTTTTACTATCACTCATTTTTATCTCCCTCTAATTCAACTTCCGATGTAATAGAAAATTGTTCCGAAGATGAATTTTTATAGTAACCTTGCTTTTCTGGAGGTAGCATTTTTGAGATTCTTAACATAATTTCATTTGCTGCTAAAAAAATAGCAGCCCTAGGTGATAAATTTTTGATTTTATTATTAGTAACAATAAATGGTTTTCCAATATTTAATTTTATATCTGCTGTCGGCTTGAGAACTTTTATGGGATTTTGCAAATTTTCTGTTCCAGATAAAGCAATTGGTACAATAGGTATATTATAATCTATAGATAACTTTGCAACTCCGGGCTGACCTTTGATCAGTCCTCCATTTTTACTTCTTGTACCTTCAGGAAACATAATTGCAATTTTATTTTCTTTAATTAATTTATCAGTTACCCATTTTATTGCCTTATTATCTTTTCGATTTCTATCAATAGGGTAAGCACCATAGCTTCTTAATAATAAAGAGACGAGAGGAAAAGCAAATAATTCTTTTTTTGCAAGAAAAACTGGCGGCTTGGGTAAAACTGAAGCAACTATTGGAGGATCTAAATTAGAAATATGATTAGGAGCTACAATATATGGACCATTTTTTGGCAAATTTTCTAAACCATTTATTTCTAAATTAGAAAACCATCTTAATGTTTTCTTAAAGCCAAAATTGCAGGATTTGAAAAGCCATTGTTTCATAATTTTTCTCTTTTAACTTCGACATACATTTTATTTACTACTTCCTCTAAGCTAAGATTATCAGTATTAATAATAATTGCGTCTTTTGCAGGTTTAAGGGGAGAATCTTTTCTTGTCTTATCAATTTTATCTCTTTTTTCTATTAAGTTCTGAATCTCTATTATAGATTTTTTTGAATCTTTTAACTGATCATATCTTCTTTTAGCTCTTATAATTGATGACGCATTTAAGTAGAATTTAAGTTTTGCACTTGGCAAAACAACCGTACCTATATCTCTCCCAATCATTATAATATTTTGATTTTTTGCAATGTCCCTTTGTTTTGAAACTAAAAATTTTCTGATAGAAGATATTGATGAAAATTTTGAAACTGATAAATCTATTTTCGGTATAAATAATTTACTCATAGCATCATAATTATTAACAAATATAGTTGAAGTTTTTCGTTGAGTAAACTTAATGTTAAAATTCATATTTTCTAGTTGTTTGTTTATCTTATTTAGTTGTTCAGGGAGTATGTTATTATCTATAAAATATGCAGTTATTGCCCTATACATTAAACCAGTATCTAAATAAGAAAAATTTATTTTTTTAGATAAAAATGCTCCTGCCGTGGACTTACCTGATCCAGCAGGACCATCAATCGTAACGATTTTTGTGTTAAAATTTATTTGATTAAACATAAATTATTTAACTAAGTATACATGCGGTTTTTATGAATATTATTGATTGGATTACAGTTACCATAATATTATTTTTTATTATATGGGGCTACAAAACTGGGATTATTAATGCTGTTTTTTACACTATAGCTATATACATTGCCATTCTGTTTAGCGGTTTGTTTGCTGGTAGACTACTAAATATAGTTTGGAATAGTCTTCATAATGACATCAATAATAAAACATTATCAACGATTATTGGATATATTGTAATCTTTATAATTATAATCTTGATAAGCAAAATTTTAATATCATTAATAAAAAAAACATTTAATTTTTCCACTATAAGACTTTTAGATAAATTAGGTGGGATAATTTTAGGAATAGTTGCAGGCTCAATGATATGTGGAGCTATAATTACAATTTCAGCAAGATATGTATATTTACCATCAAGCATGGAAATTTCTTCTGAAAAATCTTTAGGTAAGAATATAGAAGAAATAACAGAGTCTATTTCAAAAGAATTTTTTGAAATAGGTATAAAAGATTTTATAGATCAAAAACTTGTTAGTTCAAAATTTGTTCCCTATGTTATGAATCAGCGTAAAGTAATCATAGAATTTGCACCCGAAGAGTTTGGTATAGGTTTAGACATACTAAACTCAAGGATTAATAAATATCCTAAAAAATAATTGAAGGTTTAACATCTGAAATTTTTCCCATGTTCACAAAAGGCAATTCCATCATTAAAACTTCAATAATCAATTGAGGCGATCCATTTTGTTCTAGATATTTAATAGATTTTTTAAACTCTTGCATTACATCTAAAATTTTTCTTATTTCTATTTCCTCAGAAATTTTCAATATCATTTCACGCCATTCTTGATTTACTATATGCTCATTTAGTCCATTTTTTAATACTAATAAATCTCTCCAAAAATCTAACCACATTGATAATTCTTTATATACTTGATTTTTATTTTTTCTATAGAGACTAGAAATATCTCTTGCATAATTAAACCTTTTATCAATACCACTAGATAAAATTTCAGCAAACTTTAATATCGTTTGGAAATAATCGTCAATTAAGGTTTGATCATTACATGCATTTATCGCAAATCCAATCTTTCCTTTACTAATCCTAGAAATGAATTCAGATTTACTTTCATCTATATCAAAGTTTCTTAAAATAAAATTTTCTATATCTTGTTTTTGTATGTAGTCAAGGTTGATCAACTGGCATCTAGAAACAATCGTACTTGGCAAGGATTTTATACTTGGAGCTGTGAGTATAATAGCTGCTTCCTGAGGTGGTTCTTCTAAAATCTTAAGCATGGAATTGTATCCTGATTCTGTCATATTTTGAGCTTGATTGATAATATAAATCTTTTTCTCACCTTCGAAAGGCTTTAAGTAAATATCCTTAATTATTTGCCTAATTTGATCAATAGAAATAACTAAACTTGATCTATTTGTTTGATCAGAAAATTCCTTATCTATGATTTTTATATCACTATGATTTCCGTTTAATATTCTAGATCTTTCTTTTGAAGAACTAATATCAATAACATATTGGTTATCAAACATATCCTTATTTGGCTTTGCATTTAGTATCGAAGCCAAATCTACTGCTAAGGTTTTTTTACCTATATTTTCTGGCCCTGTAATTAGATATGCATGAGATGTTTTAGACATAATAATAGACTTATTTATAAAGTCTATTGCTTTATTATGACCAAAAGTCCTAAGGCCTAAAATTTTTAATTCTTTATTCAAAAATACTTAGCCTTAATAAATCATCGTATGTTTCCCTCCTACTAATTAATATAGGAGACTCTGATGCAGACTTAATTAAAATTACCGCAGGTTTTGTTTGCATATTATAATTACTTGCCATCATAAGGTTATAGGCTCCTGAAGCTGGTAAAGCAAGAAGGTCACCTATTTGAGGATTAGGTATAAAAACATCTTTAGCTAAAATATCTCCAGATTCACAAAATTTTCCAGCAATCGTAACTAAATTATCACGTTTGTGGTTAACTTTTGCCGCAGAAACAACTGAATATTCTGATTGATATAACGCTGGCCTTATATTATCACCCATACCTCCATCAACACTTACATAAGTTCTTACATTCTTAATTTTTTTTATTCCTCCTACTGTGTATATTGCAACCCCTGACCTTCCAATAATCGATCTACCTGGCTCCACTATTAATTCTGGGTAATCTAAATTATATTTATCGCATGATTGTTTTATAGAGTCGGAAATAACTTTTGCATATTCGGAAATTTCTGGTGGTTTCTTATCAGTTTGATATCCAATTGCAAAACCACCTCCAGGACTAAATCTTTTTAGAATAAACGAATAATTTTCTTTCATGTCGTAACAAAAACCTAATACGTATTCTATAGCTTCAGAAAAAGGTTCTAATTCAAATATTGGTGAACCTAAATGAAAATGAACACCTTCCAAAATCAAGTTAGATTTATCTAAGGTTTGCTTTATTGCTAATTCAGCATCTCCTGTTTCAATAGAGAAGCCAAATTTTGAATCCAAAATACCAGTTGAAGTTAAAAGATGAGTATGAGGATCAATACTTGGAGACAAACGTAGCATAACTTTTTGAAACTTACCTAAATTAACTGCAATATCATTAAGCAAATTTATTTCAGCAAAAGAATCTATAGTTATGTGTTCTACGCCATAAATTAAAGCTTGAGTTAGTTCCTCTTTGCCCTTATTATTTCCATGAAAATTTAACTTATTTGGAGGAAAGTTACTTGCTATAGCAATAGCTAACTCACCACCTGTAACAACATCCATGTACAAACCTTCTTCATCTATAATTTTGTTTACAAAAGGATTTGCAAAAGCCTTACAAGAGTATTCGATATGAGAATTTTTATAAAACTTTTGGAAACTCTCATTAAAATTAGAGCACATCTTTCTAATCGTATCCTCATCATATATATATAGCGGGCTCCCAAATTTCTCAACCAAATCATCAACAGAATGACCATTAATTTGTAAAACACCACTAGAACTTACTTCAGATGAAAAAGGTAAAATTTTAGATTCATTAAATGACATTACAAACAACTCCTATTATAAAGTATTTACTTAACAATTTATACTACTCCACATTTTTTCTTTCTGAATTTGACTTAACTCAGATATAGATTTATCTTTAGATAATTTTTCCATTATTAATATTTTCTTTTTTATCTTCTTTGTATAATTTCTTAGTACTAATTCTGGATTAATATTTTTTGAGGCAAATAAGTTTACTAAAGAAAAAAGAATTTTTCCTAATCTTTCTTCTGAATCAAAGATTTTTGCATCAATATTAAAATCTAATTCTTCATATTTTACAGGAATTTTAGCTTTTTTTGATTTTTTTACAACGGATGTTGCATAAGAAAGTGAAGGCAATGTATCTGGTATGTCTGATACCAATGAATAATCTTTATTGTTTTTTAATTTTTCGTCTTTTTTTATCTCTTCCCAATTATCTACAACATCAGAAGAAGTCATTTTATTTTTTTTACTCTTAAAAACATG
>CEQU01053913.1_pt1 | contig 11332 bp, 7 predicted proteins | sample 531031 | NCBI WGS metagenome assembly CEQU01 (sample SAMEA2621216, study PRJEB7988) | marine metagenome | isolation source: saline water (ENVO:00002010), including
ATTCTCCGTGCCGTCCATGATTCCCCAGCCACGAGCCGCCTTATCGCCCTGAATCCCCATCATTATGCTGCCAATGCGTGCATCCCCGTAGCCTGAAGCCATATATGTACCATCAGACATTTTGAAGAACATGATTACGTCGCCAGCCTCTACGCTCGGATCCTGACCTCGCCCGGTAGGTAAAAATATTTTAATCTGGCTTCCAGTTATGTCTCTTCCTGCTGAATCAGAGCATTCTCTGGCTAAAACAAAGCCGGGTTTACCCTCTTTGCTTGGAATATCGTAGTAATAGTCCCAATTATAGGAACATTTAGCCCATCTAGCTGTACGTATGTCCATCCCGCTAAATTCACCACGGACAGTTATGCTACCGTTGTGTTCCAGCTCTGAATCAGGGTTACATAGTATGCTTTTCAGTATATGAACCTGATCTGGTGTCATACCTGCATCAATTAGTCGGTCAAAAGCCCTAGCATGGGAGCTATACATTACGTTCCGGCACCCCCAGAGGTTTGGCTTACACCCTGAACATCAACTTGCTGTATTTCGGGCTGATTAGCACCGGAAAAACCCCTTAATTCTATTGCAACTTGGTGGTCATTGGTCGAATGGTGGGTATATAGGCCATCAAATGGATACCTTTCAATACCAGTAGAGGAACCAACAGCGCCAGAGCGATCTTTTTCCATATGTATAACAACATCTTCCTTGTTAGTGTCCTTTATCTCTACAGCATCTCCGAATCCAAATGATGTCTCGTGGATCATAGGTGATGTGTCATTGTTGTAATAGAATCTAAGGTCCATAGAGTGCGTATTTGATGTTGGATTGAATTTTACCCCCACGCTCCTATCTTCTCTGTCACCAGTTGGACTCATAGGGAACGCTGTACTCTTCCAGTTCCACTCAATAGCCCCAATAACATAGGTGCTAGTGGTATCAGGATTTGTATCCCATGCCGCAACTGTTAGCTGCGTAGAAGATTGTGCCGTAATAGTTCTTCTTTGGCCTTTACCAGTACCATCGGTAATATAAACGGAAGTGCCCACCATAGCAGAAGAGAACGAGGCAGAGGAATCAGTAAGAGTAGTGCCAGTAGCCCCCGTAACAGTACCTGTTGTTTCCGATGTGACGATATCAGTGCTTCCTTCATCAAGCATAAGAACTTTTTCATTCTCGCCACCAAGAACAAGCCTAGATTCTCCATCCTTTTCTATGCTGGAAGCACTGCTAACCTGCAAAGGATAATGCATAGGATCCCATGTTTGCCGCCTAATGTTGTACACCAACGATCTAGTTGGGTAATCACCTGAATCGCCGGTATAAACAACGAAAAAGTACACCTTTTCCTGTGCACGATCTACTTTCACAAAGAAGTTACCAGACTTTGTATAGTCTATTCTGTTGCCAGTGCCGTCTCTTCGAAATAAATCCTGAATTGGGGCTGAAATTGTCTCAGATTCCTTACCATCAAACTTGTAGCATCCACTGTCATCCATTAAGAATGCTTCATTCTCAAAATAATCCCAGCAATACTGGTTAAAAGCACCCCTATCGTCCAAGAATCGAACACTTCCATCCAGTGCTGGATTCCTACTGTAGCTCAAAGCGTATTTATGTCGCTGACCAAGGATATATAGGAATGGGCCATAGGGCATAGCGCCAACAATAGCGTCATCGTCACCAGCATTCTCCTGCAAGGAGATAGAATTCGTCTCTGGAACGCTCTCTGGCTCATCTATATAGCTATACAGTATCTGTCTGCGTCTGCTTTTTTCTGGATATATAACATAAGACTGACTAGAGGCTGATATAGTGGAGGCTGTCTCTATTGTAATTGTGGATGCATCTGTGAAGGCAGTTACTTTTACAGATTTACTGTGGCCACCTATCTCTATATAGCGATCCACCATATCACTAGTCCAGCTAGTGCCATTTCCTGTAACAGTTTTACTTGCGTTAGCTGTAGTTACAGTTCCAGATGTGTAATTAACTGCTCCAAAATAGAAATATCTATCCTGAAACATCACCACGTAGGCCATGTCAGTAGGAGGTGGGACTTGGCGACGGCCTATAAGTGTTAAATCTCCCGGTGGATTGGCATGAATAGGCAATCCTGTTCGCTGCATCAAAACCTCATCACCCTCATTATCTGTTGTAAATACTGCATTACCACCAGATGAGTTATTGTCTATTTCTCCAACTAAATAAAACACATTTGATGTAGCCGCAGTAGTTCTATACAGCTCTATAGTCTTAACTCTAGCATTAGTGGAGTATGCAATATTTTGCCAAGAGAAGTAATCATTAGTTAAAGCAGATACATTCTCCGCTTCACTCAACTGGCTATAAACAGGAGTGGAAGAATCGTCCTTATATCTATAAGCCAATAAATATCCCCCATCAACATCCTTGTCAGACTTGGTTGCACCCTCACCCTCTACTGACCATGTGCCTCCAGATGTATATGTACCATCATGGGTAGTATTCTTAAGTTCAACATTAGCCCCTGCGACATTCTCAATAATAAATTTCTTACCGTTGAGTGCTCCGGGCATAGCCCCAGTTCCAACTACATTTCCAACTAGAATAACATCGTCGTTGGATAACCCATGAGATGCGTTAGTAAGCGTTAGCTTATATGTCCCTGTTCCTGATGAAGCTGCAATGGCAGAAATCTCATTGTCTGTTACTCCGCCGGTTCGAATAACAAGACTAATAATAGTGGGCTTATTAGCTGGTTGATCTATGCCAAGTACATCTACTGTCTCAGATACTCCGTCCCATCTAAACCCTCTCTGCACCCCATTAACACCAATAATCTCCCCTAATCTTGTCTTGCAAAAGCACATCTTCTGGAATGTGTTATAAGTCGAGGTAGATATAGTCCTCTCAGAAGAGAATGTTATAGGCTGTATTCCCTTTCTGGCCTGCAAAACACCAGTTTTAACTGTAGTCAGATTAGTCTGCTTTTGAGCTGCTCCAGCTGGCACATCAGCTTTATCAACATCAGTTACAAGACCTTTAAAATTACTTATAGAAGGCATTATCAGGCATCCGTTGTGATCTGACCATCTAAGTTACTGAACAGATAGTGGTAGCGAGAATGTGAACCTTGCCCAATTCCAGCATGATGTAACTGGTCAGCTTCCAAAGCACGCCTTAGCTCAAAATCAGCGACCTGACGTGCAGTAGCTACACCTCTCTGGTCATTGGCAAATCGTGCAAACCTATATTCAATTTGAGCCTTCATCGCCTCTAGCATTGTGTCTGACATGTCTACCGGATCGGTAATCATAACCTTAGTGCCTGATGAAATCGCATTGGTAACACCTTCGGAAAGTGTAAGCGTATTACCAGCAATAGATTTTATCTTGGCCTGCTCCACATAAGGGCTGCTGCCAGCAAGACCTGTGGGAACTGTAGAAGTGTCACCTATACGAATAATGGATCCTACCATTGAAGGGGACATTGTAGCACTAGCTATAGCGATTTCCGTTCCACCTGCTGAAACCGAACCTGATGTTGTGCCAGTGCGTGCCGCAGTTTCAGTTCCTGCCCACCGAAGCACCCTTGGCTTACGTCTGTACACAAACATCAAAGGTTCAGCGGTACTGGGACTAGGATCAACACACAGCGACCAAAGCCCGTCATTATCAGGGTCTTTCATGATCGTCCACGCCCAAGTTTGACCAGAGGCTTGATGGAATGCCTCTCGTTGTCTCCACTCGGTTGGGGAAATGTAGTAAGTGATCCAATGATTTTTTTCTACTCCGACATCGTAAATGCGCCAGAGGTCATCCGGTAAGGAATAAACACTGCGAAAAAGATCATAACTAGTACCTGACGCTATGGATGCACCGGGGTTTGAATCTGTCGTTAAAACTTTTCTATCGTCATCAGTTGCATCACCCTCAATATCATAAACGACATCATTTATTCTTATGCGACCATACTTAGACCATGTAGGCCACGATCCGTCAGTAAGTTCAACTTCTCGCGTAGCATCAAGATACTGTATGGTTCCAGTATTATAATTAGCAACAAGATCTACACGAGCTTCCTTTATGTAGTACTTCCACTCATAACACATGGATAGATCGCGATATGCACCAAGTATTGTTTCCTTGTGCATACGAAGATCTTTGGTTCTAGCGCCACCATCTGTAATGGCGGTCACATAGTCCATGAGATCACTATAAGTGTACACATGTTCAGATACGGCCATTACCTGCCCCTACGTTGTTGTCGTTCTTTCTTGCGTTTCTGCCTATTCGCTCTGATCCTTTGAAGCAAACCGGCATCTGCCCCCACACCGGGAACTCCAATGTCATCTACTGCCTGCGTTGCCTCATTCATTGCACCCTCTACTTGATCTCTTCCAGATGCAGCTCCATATCCGTGTCCCGGTTTATTTGGAGCTGACAGTTCGCCGGAAGGAGGTGATTCGTATCCGTAATATCCAGATAATCCCTGAGGAACTTCTTCATACGGAGTATTCTGAAACAAGCCTGTAAGATGTGGGTGTTGACCTTGGCCTGATAGCCGTGGATCCGTATAAACGCCTTGATCTGGTATATACCCCATAGGAGATGCTCTCATCCCCGGAGGTGGTGGAGGTGGGCCTGCCGGATCAGCCTCATTGCTTATCCCTTGAAGCTCTCTTCTCAATCTTTCAAGCTCTCTTTTTTTCCCTTGAAGCTCGACATCCCTACGTCTAAGCTCTGCCTCCTCTGTGGCGGCACTGGGAGGACGCTGAAATCGGGGTGTTTTCCCGTATGTATCTATAAACTCACGATGCCTCTTAAGGAGTTCTCGCTCCATCTCCTCAACTTCTCTCCCTAGCTTAGCAATGGGAACACTATCTATATCCTGAGTCGCGGGAGGATCAACATCCGCCGTTCTTATGGGAGCAGGTTGTGTCGAAGGAGGAGTCAGGGATGGGTCCGATGGTGCCATTGGCACCCGCGTTGGTGGCGCCGGATGGGTTGGCGGTTGGTCGTCAATCCACGCAGGCTTCTCAAAGCCTCCCGGGTCTCCCCACAGGTCTGAGGGCCAATTGTTTGATTTAGCATTAATAGGTGGACCAGAATCAGATGGAGGTGGCTGATGATTAATCGAATGCTGATTCGGCAAGCGGCTAGTCGGGGATCCAATGCCGGACAAGTCTACATTGGATGTCCCCATACCCGTAAACATCATTGGCATAGAGCCAGCTGCTTGGTATGACCCATGAAAATTACTATCCAGTTGTTCCATCTTTTGTGGATTCGTGGATGGCTGCTTAGCAGGCTGATTAAGGGGCGGAGTTGACTGTGGCATCTGTCCTGCATCAGGATGAGATGGGGCTCCCATGCCAGTACCATGATGTGATGGATTAACATGAGAAGGGCCGCTCTGAGAGCTTTGTGGCACAGGCGTAAGACTAACGCTTGGGCGCATACGATGTCCGCCACCACCGGCTTTAGGGCTCGTAAAAAACGCCTCTTCATGATCCATTTTTCTCCATTTTTCCACCAGATATTCATAGGTGGGATTTGATTCGCCCGCTCCTACCTCTTTATATGTTCCACCTTTCAGCAACTTCCTGTGTTGAGGACTGTAATGCTCGGTGCGAAAACCATCAGGACTGTTCTTATCTCGAAATGTTACGTGACCTGAAATATGTCCACTGGGGCTTGCTGTGAAGATTACCCTGTAGTCACCAAGATCGTGCTCTTCAAGAAGGGTATTGTCTCCGATGATAGTATTACGATCATGCCGTTTCTTCCGGGGAGGAAGCACGCTAGGTTCCTTAGGCTTAGGCTTTCTCACTGGAATGCCTGTTCCATGAGGATCCTCAAGGAAATCATCAGGATTATTAACCATAGCACCGGGAGCAAACCCATGGGCCATATTCGATTGAGCAGTATCTACATTCTGTATAGTCTGATTCAGAAATTCACTTTGTAATGCATCCTTCTCACTGAGTGGTCTAGAGGGATGGTTATATTGCCCGAATGCAGGACGAGGATCGTCCCCGTGATTGTAATTAAATAATGGATACATAGGAGGCATTTAACTATTCCTTCACAGGCTTAGAATGTTTGTTAATAACTTTTTCCCTGAGATCTCTCATCTTCTTGGGGCTTTTCTTAACTTTTTCGGCTAAACCGGGATCTTTGTGGCATTCGACTGCCATTTGGTGCTGAACTAGGTCTTCTGCCATTCTAACTCTTTTAGGCTTTTGGGCGGGAGCCTGATAATTTATGGCACCTGTGACTGTCAAACCTTTACGTTTAGCAGTCTCAGTAACATCATCCATAGTTGAAACCCAAGCGCCGGGGTCAGTCGGTCGCCCAAGTCCACCTACATACTTCTTGCCCTGCGTGGATACTCCAGCATTCTTAGCTTGGCGATGCAACTCAGTAGCCGCTTCCTTGCTAATATTATCTGCCCATCCATGCATACCTTCTAGGAATGCACGCTCTGTACCCTTGGAACCCGGAGGTTGCCTCTGGGCTAGCATCGCTGCAAAGCCGGGATTATTCCCTTCATCAATCAATTTCTCGAAGAACTCTAAAACACCTAGCCTTTCGGACTCGGTTCTATGTCTCTCGTAATCAATCGCTTTGCGTGGATTGGGCTTTCTTGGCATTAGTCATCTCTTTCTGGGTGCGGGATTTCTCTTTCATAAACTCAAGTTCGAGTTGATGTTTCTCCTTTGCTTGCTCAAGCTCCATAATGTGACGCTCGGAATCTTGTTGCATCTCTTGAACGTGCTTTGTTTGCTCAATCTGTATCTTCTGTTGTTCAACCTGAGCCTTCTGTAGTGCCACTTGCTGTGAATTCGCTGCGTCTGATTGCTTGGTCTGTGCTTCGGCTTGCTTGATTTGCATCTCAAACTGCTTGGATTGCATGTCGAGTTGCTTCTCTTGCATCTCAAGTTGTGCCATCTGCTGCTGCATCTGCATCTGTTGCTGCTGCATCTCCATCTCAGGGTTATTCTCCTGAGCCGCTGCCTCTTCTTGCTGTTGCTGGGCACGTATTTCCTCAATATCAATTAGGTAAGGATCGACATCTAATTCGTTAGCCTTAGCCCAGTCAGTGAGGAAAGCGTTATATGGACCACTGATCCCCATGCCAACAAATTCTTGCAGCATAGGCATAGCGATCTGACCAAAATCGTTTAGCTGTCGCACTCGATTAGTCTTATTCGGCTTCCTTGCTGATCCAGCTTCGACTCTATAATCGTAATCTCTGACTGTTCTTTCAAAGTCTGTTTGAGATATCTGCTGTTCCCAGACTAATGCTCCAACCTGACCAAGTATTGGGAATACGTCCTGACCATCCATTGCCCACTCAGCTGCTTCCATCTCTTTCAGAGCACAGTTGCTAAGCCAATCTTCCACTCGGCTAGCCATGTCATCTGGGCGAACAGATACATTCTGATTACGAACATCAGCCTCGGTAGCTGATCTAATCTGCGTTGATCCCGATAGACCATAGAGAAGTTCAGTGAGTCCCGTTCTCTTATCTATCATGTCTAGAACTTCTGACACCATTCGCCAGATATCCACATTAAAGCTAGGAGAGTCCAAGAAGGAGATCATATCCTGAATCTTCCCTCCATATATCTCCGATACTTCAACAACTGTATAAGGGCCCATACCAGACTTAATCTGGTCTTGGATCTCAGCACCAGCGGCCTTGGCGATAGCTACATAGGTAGTACTTGCAGCAGCTACCTTGTCAGCTAAGAAAGACATACACCAGTTGACGAATCGTAGCTCACCAATGGCTGGCTTGATTAGAGATATGGGCCATATTTCACGAGGCTTCTCGTAGAAATGTAATTTAGAGAATGGCCATCCACCATCAGTCCAGAATGGGATAGGCCACTGTGCACGCATGAATATAGATTCTTCGTCTTCTTTCAATGACTTGGGAGGCAAATTAAGAGGGAAAGGAATATCCTCACTAACTGCCAAATAGCAGAAGTCTCCAAATACTGAATAATCAAACTTGGTAGGTTTCTTTTCTCTGTTCGTTACCTTAAGCCTGTCCCCAAATCCAGACTTTGTAAATATTTGCCAGTACTCTATAAGATCATAGGAAGTACCCTTCCGCTTGTCCCCAGAGCTAGGCTTCTGGCTTTTGTTATTTATCTCTGCCTGTGCTGACAGGGAAGCCATGTTGCCACGCAAGTAACCCTCTTCGAGTCCGTACTCCCGTTCAACTTTCCATACAGGATGAACACATCTACGGGCTATCCACTGTACATCCTCCCAGTACTGGGCATCAGGATCCATGACAAGATCGTCCACAGAAACATATACGCTCCGTGGATACTTTGTCTCGCTTCCACTGGGCTGATACATCTCTGTCCATAAAAGTCCCATGCCCTTAATGATGGCTTCATTAATAGCCATACGAGCCTGATCCTTCTTGTCCGTCTCGTGCTGAACCCAATTAAGGAAATGTTCTTTTAGCTTGGCGTGGCTACGCTTCTTGGTATTATTGTAATCCGTCTGAAACTGAAGCTGCTGCCATTGTTGCAACTGGTTCTGGTCTTCAGGGTTTATACCTAAAACCATCGGATCTATGGCTGGTGTTATCTTGGGATTAACCTGAATGGCAGGATTCCTGTGGTACAACACAGGGCCAAATAGGGCTACAGCTTCAAATACCCTATTGACTGTCATTCGGAACGTGGGCATTACACCCGTAGTTCCTTTCTCAAGAAAACCTCCAGAAGACTTCGCATATTCCCCCTTCCACATGAAATCATGTGAGCCATCGAAGAAGTTGGAGGCTTCTTTGGCATATTTACCAAATCGCTCTTCCTTCTGCTTCTTAGCCTTTTTAATTTTTTCCATCCATTGGGAGCATATAGCATTGAATGGATTATTTGCGGAATCTTCTGGAGGCATCTCTCAGTTCCTATTCAGCGGCTAGCGCTTCTTTTTTTGGACGACTAACCTTGCCTTTGCCAATAGAGGACTCAAGTTTTGCAACTCTTTCCTCAAGCTCAGATCTGGCTGCTTCTACTCGCTTCCACTCGTCTGTATAATCCCAGCATCCATTCTCTCGATGGTCTACATTCCACTGGAGCTTAGGGTCGTCGCAGTGGCGAACCCCTTCAAATATTGCTCCAGAGTGTGCGCGCAACATAATATTGCGACCTGTTCTGGATATCCTTGCTACGAATGCAAGTATGGGATGCATATCAGTATTAGCCTGCGGGTAAAATGAAACGGGTGTTCCAACTAAAATCTTTGGCATTTCAAATGTCTCAGATTCAGCACGATAATCTCTTTCTTCAGGCATATTATTCTCCACGGGGTCCTAGGGTGATATTTGAAGAAGCAAGACCACGATCCCTCGCCTTACGTTGAGCAGACCTAGCCTTCCTACCTTTAAGTATGTCTTGCACTATACCAGACTTAACAACTTTCGTTTTGGGCTTAACATATTTTAGCCCGTGAGCCACTGCATATTCTAGTGTTTCTATGGCATGACACGGGCCTCGTCTGTTTCCTTCGTCCGTTATGAAGCCATTGATTGTTTTTTTCTTAAATCTACTGAACTCTTTAACAAGATTGGGGCATCTCTGAGTAACAATTAAAACCTTGGGATATCCATTGCTTCTAATGTTTAGCCAGTTCCTTAACTTTAATTCTCGGCCAGCAACGTCATCGCTGCCATTAAGGAAGCCAAAACCAGTAGAGTAACTACGAACATCACGAAGCTCCAGCTCTTTAGAATACTGTACTCTAGGAAGAACCCCAGTACCGATATCACGGATACGACCACCATGGGCATCAATAACGAACGCTTCAAAGTGATCGCTCCCTACTTTTGCTTTGACATGCTCAGCAAATTTACTAGCAGTACAATGCTTAATATACAACTCATCATAAACAACAGCATAATCGCCCCAAGAAGGAGGAGGGATGGCATAAAACGTAACAGCGCATACACTGTGGCCGGGGTCAACAACCATATAGCGACACCAGTCCCTCGGCGGGGTTCCGTTGTTACTGGTGAGGTACTCTTGGACTTTATTCCTTGGCTCGTCGAACTTAATAGCGCCGTGTGCATCTTTAGAGAAAGTTGGGTACATAAGCACGCTATCAGTGACCATCTCACCGAGAGCCCGCTTTCTAAACTCATCTTCCCCTTTTGCTTTCCATCTTTTAATATTTTCTTGCTTAACTTGTTCTGGCATAAACGGGTTATCAAAGATGGTAGCTCTAATGACAACTGTGCTTGGGTTCTCTTCTCCCTCTTCATCTTCAGCCCTTTCCACAAGATTGACCAATGCATCGTTCTTGGAGTGAGGTAGTGCAGACCAACGTAGCTTTCCATCTCTCATGGAGAGACGTGCAATCATTTCGTCATACCACTCAGAGCGCTCCAAGTCCTCGTCGATATGTACTAAGTCTGCTTGGAAACCCTGAGATGGATCACCCTTTGAACCCATGGCATAGATTGTCCAGCCATTATGCAACTCACATATCTCAAAGACATGCTGGGCACGCTTCTTCCAAGCAAACTGCTTAATGAACCTAGGAGGTATAAGAGGAGGGGCTGGCTTTGCTTCCGCCTTTCTTTCCCAGTCTGCTTCTAACCAAGGCTTCCAAGCTCTCCATTTGCCATTGATGTGATCCCTGATGATCTTGTATGCTCCAGCCCTGAACAGGTACTTGTGTATCGTCCGCCCAATGTGACCTTCGTCCATTCCCAGACACACCATCGTCCCGTTTTCTTTGGGATATTTCCCGTAAGGATCCTGCCCAGTCGCAGCACGAGCATCTTCCACAAATGCTGCCAAGGACTTCCCGACTTGATTTCCTGCTTGTATCAGACATTCTTTTGACTGGCATGAATGGTACTTCTCTTGAAACGGCAAGGGTTCATACAAACGTAGGGCTTCACATTCCCTGCGAGCCCTCTCCGCATGTAAACCTCTGACCACAGAACGCTGGTGCTGTGTAACAGAAGTTATGATATTTTGTGGTTCCGGTATATTAACCGGCCTCGGTTTCTTCTTTGCCATCAGGTGGGGCCAAATTGTACAGGGTGGACATATCAGGATCCATCATGGACATGACAGACTTTTCAATCTCTTTATCCAGCTCTTCATTTGTTAGCTCATCCAGAGACTTCTTGGCAGCTCCAGACTCAGACACCTTTATATTAAGGCGAAGAACAGAGTCTAGTATTCTCTGTCGTTGCTGAGATCCCGGTGCTGCCCTGAAGTATGTAGACATGAGCTGAGAAGCAAACCCTCCCGGCCCACCAAAGGCTTCCATGATTCTCTGGAATGTTTCAGCCATATGAGGAACTT
>CEQU01109850.1_pt1 | contig 11327 bp, 9 predicted proteins | sample 531031 | NCBI WGS metagenome assembly CEQU01 (sample SAMEA2621216, study PRJEB7988) | marine metagenome | isolation source: saline water (ENVO:00002010), including
TCTAGCTGCAAATCGTCGATGGCCTGCTGATGGTCGGCCTGGGAAAATTCCTGTATTTCGCGTTCCAGCTCACCAATTCGTTGCTGTGTACGCATCTGCATCTGCAACAACGACTGCACTTTACTGTGGTGAGAATGCACTTGCTGCTTAAGCTGATGGTACTGCTGGTCGGTTTGCTGAAAATCGCGCTGATGCTGGTGTAATGCGGCCTCAGCCTGGTCACGCGTAACCTCTAACTGCTCACAGGCAGCTTGCTGAATCTCGTAAGCGGGCTCTAATTCCACAACCAGTTCCGCGTGTTCTTCAGCCTGTACAGTCAGTAATTCTTGTTCTTCATTCAGGGCCTCTTGCTGGGTCTGGATGTCGCTTAGTTCGCTATCAATTTGCTTCAGACGTTGCTGATTATGCAGCGCTGACTGCTCCAGCCGGGAAATCGTAGCACTCACCGTAAATAAATTCTGCTGCAGGTAATCAAGCTTTTGCTTACAGGTTTGCTGCGTGTCACGGTATTTCTCGATACCGGCCTCATCGCCCCGTTGCCTCGCTCTGAGCGCTTCAATATCGGTATCCAGTTGCTGCTGCGTTTGTTGCAGTTTTTGCAAATGGTCATCATGTTTGAGCCAGCGAATAGCGGCCAGTTCACTCTTTAACGTACGTTCCTGCGCTTTAAGCGTAGTATAACGCTTGGCTGCTGCTGCCTGACGCTGTAACTTTTCAAGCTGCCTGCCCAGTTCTCCGCGCACATCTTCCAGACGTTCGAGGTTGTCCTGGGTATGGCGAATACGGTTTTCCGTTTCCCGCCTACGCTCCTTATACTTAGAGATACCAGCCGCTTCTTCGATGAACACCCGCAACTCCTGGGGCTTGGACTCGATTAGCCGGGATATCATGCCCTGCTCGATAATGGCGTAACTGCGCGGGCCCAATCCCGTCCCTAAAAACAGGTCTGTAACATCACGGCGACGGCATTTACTGCCATTTAAAAAATAAGTGGAGATGGCGTCACGGGTAACAACGCGCTTAATCGACAATTCGTTGTATTTGGCATATTCACCGGCGATCCGGCCACTGGAGTTATCAAACACCAGCTCAACACTGCACTGTCCTACGGGCTTACGGGCCGACGAACCATTAAATATTACGTCGGTCATGGCATCACCACGCAGGTTTTTGGCGGAGCTTTCCCCCAGCACCCAGCGAACCGCATCAATTACGTTAGACTTACCACAACCATTCGGGCCTACAATGGCTGTCATATCGCCGGGAAAGGGGATCGTGGTGGGATCAACGAAAGATTTAAAACCGGCCAGGCGGATTTTCTTAAGACGCACAACACCACCACTCTGTTAAAAGAGCGTTATTGATAGCGATACCCGCTGATCCTGTCGATAGCGTTGAACCGGTAATTCTCAATATGCGCACGCGTTGTTGTGGTTGTTATTATAAATTGAATGTAACAAAGTTCATGAACTGTAACAATTATGAATTCACAGTGAGATCCCAGGGTTTTATACTGTGGGTGTTTGAAAATATGCAATTTTTTATCGCCCCCTCTGCAGATAAGGGCATGTTCTTTTCACCAGACAGCAGGAGTTTTAATGGCACAACGCAGCGGTATCGGTTATTTCGGGCAAGGGTTTGATTTAATTACCACAAAAGGCTTAAAGCGCTTTGTGTTTATTCCTTTGATGATCAATCTGGTGTTATTTTCAGTGGCCTTTTATTTTCTGCTCGGCGAAATTCAGGCCGGTGTGGACTACCTCATCGGGTTTATTCCTGACTGGCTGGGCTGGCTGAAGGCGTCCATCACTTTTTTACTCTGGCCGTTGGCGGTGATCAGTATTTTACTCAGCTTTGCCCTGATGTTTGGTACCCTGGCCAACTGGATAGCCGCCCCTTTTAACGGCTTGCTGGCCGAAAAAGTGGAACGGCATCTTACCGGACAGTCACTCGGCGATGACGGCGTAATGGCAATCATTAAAGATATTCCCCGTACGCTGGGCCGGGAGATCACCAAACTGGTGTATTACCTGCCCCGCGCCATCGGCTTTTTGCTGTTATTTTTCTTTCTGCCGGTAATTGGCCAGATATTGTGGTTTTTATTCGGCGCCTGGATGATGGCCATCCAGTATTGCGACTACCCTTTTGATAACCACAAAGTGCCGTTTGGCGAAATGCGCCAACGGCTGGGCGATCGTAAGGGCCTCAGCTACTCGTTTGGCATTGCCGTAAACGTAATGGCGATGATACCGATTGTGAATTTTCTGGTGATGCCGGTGGCAATCTGCGGTGCCACTGCGATGTGGGTCAACGAATACCGCTCAGATGTGCTCAGTCGGCACTGATATTTTCTGTCGTAGCATCTGCCGCCGGGTCGGTTGTTAAACCGGTCCGCTGCTGGCGGAATACATCCAGCCAGTATGCCGCTTTCTGAGTATTGCCTGCCTGCTCATAATACTGAAACAGATTCATGGCGATAGGACGCTGTGCCCTGGGGTTGTTCAGTAACGAACTCCAAATAGATAGGTAGATAGGCGGAATATATTTAGCGTCGTGATTTTCCATAAAGGTGATCCGATCGCTGGGTTTAAAGCTCGCTACGCCAATGTTATTACAGGTACGCGACGGATAAAGGGTGACCGGGAACTCGATAGACTGCCAGTATTCAATGTTACTCAGCGGCGCATAAGTCAGTGCGCCTAAAAACACCAGATTAGGCGCCGATTGCCGCGCGCAGTACTCTTTAGCAAAACTGCGGGTTAACGGATACTCATCGACAAACCCGACGAAGTGCGCCAGTTCGTGAACAAATACGCTGTAGGTATCGCCAACATCGAGATACATCACGCCATTATTAACATTCGCCTTGCCCGATTTAGCGAGTACCACAGCATGGGTAAAGCCGCGCTGCCTGACTACCGGCTCAAACGCTTCAATGTTACAACCGAGGCGTCCCTGGCCCTGCCAGTTTGCATCACATTTCAGTGACTCGCGGGCCAGCCAGATGGGCTTGTTAACGCACAAGGGTAAAGATTTAAGCCGTTTATCAGCTAAAAACTGCTGGTAAATACGATTCGCCTGCACCATCTCCGCCAGACCGGTAGCGAAGGGCTGGATTTGCTGCCGGCATTGCGGTGAATTACCGCTGGCGGGCTTAGCCGACAAACCAGCGATTGACTCAGGCTGGTACTGTTGCAGCACGGCTAACACATTCATGGCCTGTTCGTGCTGTTGCTCTGCCGCTTGCTTAAATAATTCGTATCCTTCGTCTTCGCGGCCCTGCTGCCAGCGAATATAAGCCAGCTGAAATGCGCTCTGACTGTCCCGGCTAGCGGTTTTTTGCAGCCAGGGCTCGGCTTCACTTTGTTGTTCGTGTAGCAGATACCAGTCAGCAAGGGCTGTTTGCGCCACAAAAAAATCTTGCTCAGCGGCTGCTTTTAACCAGGTTTCACGATGAGCAAAATCATCCCGTGTGAGGGCATATTCGTATTGTGCTTCGGCCACCCCACCACGCGCCGCCAGACGCACCAGTCGCTGAGTGATCCTCGGATTGTCCTCTATCCTGGACAGTGTCAGTGCTGCCGGGGAATAACCGGACTTAATGAGCATTTCCAGCCAGTACTGATTGCGGTTCGCCTTAGCAAACTCCAGCAGGCGCTGCTTAGCTGCCAGACTATTTTGCTGCACAGCTACCCATAACAGCGGTGCAGGCTTATCGGCCTGCTCGGCGTTATTGAGCAATTGGGAGGGCAAATGACCGCTGTCTGCGGCGATGGTTAATGAAGTAAACACCGCCAGACAGGTTGCTCTGAAGAACATCATGACTTAGTCGGTAACCGTGTTTTGCCTTAAGCGTTGCAGCTCCAAGCGGGCATAACGGTGTTCAACATACTCATACACATTGGTGCTGAGGGCAAACTTAAAATAATTGGAAGCCACGCCAGGCTGGTTGTTTTCCTCGTGATACTTACCCAGATAAAAGTAAGCTTCACACAACCTGTCGGTCAGTTCTTTCTCACTGGTAATACCGTTTAACAGGGAGTCGAGCAATTGTTTTTCGGTTTGCTGACCCAAAAACAAATCTACCAGACCGGTAGCCCAATGGCTGTCGGGCAGGTTTTCCCGGCGCTGACTAAGTTGTTGCTGAGCTGTTTGCGGCGCGTACTCTGACTCTGCAAAATAGGCCCATAACACCCGGAAGGGATCCTCAGGCGCTTTGTTAGCAAAGGTCGCTAAATCAGACACAGCTAAATCGGCCCGGCCGCCGTAATATAAAGCAATACCACGGTTTAAAAAGGCGAAGTCATAGCCCGGGTCGATATCCAGGGTTGAATCAAAGGCTTCATAGGCACGACTAAACTCTTCCTGCTGTACCATGTGTACACCGAGTGAGTTGTACGCTTCAGCCATATTCGGTTTAAAGTTAATTGCCCGGTTATAATCAAATTGCGCCAGTCCACCCAGACCTACGCTGTCGTATAACATGCCACGCTGGAAATGTAACTGGGCTTTATCTTCGTCGGTTAGCTCGGCATTGGAGAGGATTTGCCCGAATCGGGCGATAGCCACCTGCGAACGAATACTCAGGGGAGCAGGTTCCGGCACTAACAGGTTCCCCATTTCGGTTTGCTGTTGTTTTGGTGCAGTTTGTGCGCAACCGGTAACCACTAAAACAAAAAAGATAAGACTCAATCGACTAAGCATGGTAAATATATTTCTTTCCTATTCGCCGCGTTTGATACAACTATAACAGAAGTCAGACGCTAACACGTATTGATGAGTGAGACTATATCAGTTCTCACCGGATAGTAGACAAAAATAACGACAGTTAAGGAAGCAGTAAATTGTTACAACAGTTAAAAGATGCCGCACTAAAGGCTCAGAAAAACGCCTACGCTCCCTACTCTAAGTTTCGGGTTGGCGCGGCTATCGTCGCCGAGGACGGCAATGTATATTACGGCTGCAACGTTGAAAACGCCGCGTTCCCACAAGGACAGTGCGCCGAAGCCTCGGCTATCGGTACTATGATCACCGCTGGCGCCACACAGATTAAACAAATTCTGGTAGCCAGTCCCAATGATGATTATTGCTATCCCTGCGGTGGCTGTCGCCAGAAAATCGCCGAGTTTGCCAGTGCAGACACACCGGTGTTTATGCTTACCGCTAGTGGCGAATGCACCGAAACCACCGTCAGTGAACTGCTCCCCCACACTTATAGTCTGCCGGAGGAAGAAAACCGCGGTTAAGCCTTTTTGGCTTCCTGCTTGGCATTAAAAGCTGCCAGTTGCTCTTCTGTGGCGGGCAGCTGATGTTTTTCCTTCCAATCGCTGTACGGCATTTTATAAACTACGCGTCTGGCTTCATCATAATCCACCTCTTCGCCGCGTTCTGCGGCGGCTTTGCTGTACCATTTAGCCAGACAGTTACGACAAAAGTCAGCCAGAATCATCAGTTCGATATTCTGTACGTCTTTATGTTCATCCAGGTGAGTGATTAAGCGGCGGAATACGGCTGCTTCGATTTCAGTTTGTACGGATTTATCCATGTTACTTTTCCTTAAGGCCTGTTCATGCATGAAAAAAGGGGCTTATAGCCCCTTTATACATACGAATATCGCTTTGAGATTAAGCGTCGTCAGAAGACTCAGGCTTTGCTGGCTTTTCTAACAACTCTTTAATGCTTAAACGTACACGGTTCTGACGGTCGATTTCCATTACTTTTACGTCAACCATCTGACCTTCAGACAGGTAGTCAGTCACTTTGTTCACACGCTCGTGAGCGATTTGTGAAATGTGAACCAGACCTTCTTTGCCTGGCAGTACTTCAACGAAAGCACCAAAGTCTACGATACGGGTTACTTTACCGTTGTAGGTCTTACCTACTTCGATTTCAGCAGTCACCTGTTCAATTTTAGCAATGGCGATTTCCGCTTTAGCACGCTCAGTTGCGAAGATCTTCACTGTACCATCGTCTTCGATTTCGATGTTGGTGTCAGATTCTTCAGTGATTGAACGAATCATCGCGCCGCCTTTACCGATAACATCACGGATCTTGTCCTGATCAATCTTCAGCGTGTAAATGCGCGGTGCAAATTCGCTCATTTCTTCGCGGTGGCCGCCCAGAGCAGAGTCCATTACGCCAAGAATGTGTAAACGGGCTTCTTTTGCCTGTTTAAGGGCAATCTGCATGATTTCTTTAGTGATACCTTCAATTTTGATATCCATCTGCAGCGCCGTAACACCTTCGGTAGTACCAGCCACTTTAAAGTCCATGTCACCTAAGTGATCTTCATCACCTAAGATATCAGACAGAACGACGAAGTTATCGTCGCTCTTAACCAGACCCATAGCGATACCAGCAACAGAGGCTTTAATTGGTACACCAGCATCCATTAACGCCAGTGAAGTACCACATACAGAAGCCATTGAAGATGAACCGTTTGATTCAGTGATTTCTGATACCACACGTACTACGTACGGGAATTCTTCATCAGAAGGCATAACTGCCTGAATACCACGCTTAGCCAGACGACCGTGACCAATTTCACGACGCTTAGGCGAGCCAATCATACCGGTTTCACCTACGCAGTACGGAGGGAAGTTGTAGTGCAGCATAAACTTGCTGTCACGCTTACCGGCTAACTCATCGATCATCTGCGCATCACGCTCAGTACCAAGAGTAGCAACAACCAGTGCCTGAGTTTCACCACGGGTGAATACTGCAGAACCGTGAGTACGCGGCAGTACACCGGTAGACACGTTAAGCGCACGAACCATAGTTGGATCACGGCCATCGATACGAGGCTCACCCGCCAGAATACGTGAACGTACTACGTCACTTTCCAGTTCATGCAACAGGTCGAAAACTTCTTTTTCGTCTTGTTCTTCATCAGCCGCTAAGATTTCAGCCGCCGCTTTTTCGGTTACTGCAGTAACAGCGTCTTTACGCTCCAGCTTGTCAGAAATCTGATAAGCTGCAGTCATACCTTCAAGCGCCAGGGCTTTAATTTTGTCTTTCAGGCTGGTGTTTTCCTGCGGAGCAACCCAGTCCCATTTCGGCGTGTTCACTTCAGCAGCAAACTCATTTACCGCAGAAACAACAGTTTGTAATTGCTCGTGACCGAACATTACCGCGCCAAGCATAACGTCTTCAGACAGAATGCTGGCTTCTGATTCAACCATCAGTACCGCACCTTCAGTACCGGCAACAACTAAATCAAGCTGGCTGGCTTCCTGTTCGCTGTTACGGGTATTCAGCACGTATTCGCCATCGGTGTAACCTACACGCGCAGCACCAATCGGGCCGTTGAAAGGAATACCTGAAATGGCCAGTGCCGCTGAAGTACCGATCATTGAAATAATATCAGTTGGGATTTCAGGGTTGGCAGAAACCACGGTCACTACTACCTGAACTTCATTTTTGAAGCCTTCAGGGAATAATGGACGGATTGGACGGTCAATCAGACGCGCAGTCAGGGTTTCACCTTCAGAAGGACGACCTTCACGCTTGAAAAAACCGCCTGGGATTTTACCCGCAGCGTAAGTTTTTTCCTGATAGTTAACGGTCAGAGGGAAGAAATCCTGATCGGCTTTGGCTTCTTTTTTACCAACTACGGTAACCAGTACAGAAGTATCGTCCATGCTGGCTAATACTGCAGCGGTTGCCTGACGGGCAATCACACCCGTTTCTAAAGTTACAGTATGCTGTCCATACTGGAATGTTTTTGTAATAGGAGTCACTATTTGTCCTTTAAATCTTTCTTTAAAATTCTTCGCTATTAAACGCGGCCGTTAGTATAGCGGCGTCAAGGTGCGTTTACCAATAACTAATCACCGATAAGCCAAAAAATTAAGTCTTACGGGCAATTTGCGCATTTTTAATACACCCTGTGGCGTCTTTTCATCAATCTGTCATACTGATTCGTAACAGTACTGTTTGCCAGGTCGACAAGACCTCTAAAGGATTGAGGGCCGGACATGTTAATATTACGTCTCAATAAAGCAGGTGCGCCACAAGACTGGCTCGACATTTATCAGGCCGCCCGTTACTACGCCCAGAATAAAGTACTGTTTGAACTGGGTAATCAGCACCGTACCCTGCTCGGCGGCTGGAACCGTGAAGGCCAGCAAAGTCAGCTGCGCATCAGTTCGATTATCGCCTGCGATGGTAAGGTGGTACAAAACGGCAAAATTGCTCTGACTAACCGCTATTTATTCCGTCGCGACAACTATTTGTGTTTATATTGCGGCAATCAGTTTCGTTCCGGCCAGCTCACCCGCGACCATATTATCCCGCGCTCAAGAGGTGGTAAAAACAACTGGCAAAATGTCGCCACTGCCTGTGCCCGCTGTAACCATCAAAAAGGTGCCAGAACACCCGAAGAGGCGAATATGCCATTACTGGCTGTGCCCTTCGCGCCCAATTTGTACGAACGCTTTTACCTGATGAACCGGCGTATTCTGGCAGACCAGATGGACTTTCTGAGTCATCACTTCAGTCAGCGTCGCGCCTGGCTGTAATCTAAGCTGGTTATACTCTAAGCCTGATCTGAACCTACTGGTGGCAAACCGCCCTTTTTCTGTTCTGCTTTAATGGTATCAAACCATAAAGACAGCCAGTCTGCGCGAATTTTCTCTTCCAGTAACAGCGACTCGTCAGACGGACAAAACAGCCCCACTTTCACCACAAACTTGGCAAAATTATTGGTCTCAATGTCGATAACCGGATCGATACTGATGAACTCAGCATCCAGGTTACGTTCAATCCAGCTTTTATAACGGTCGGCTACATCGCGGAAGTGACTGCAATGTTCAATGGCTTTCGCTCTGAAGTCGTCCAATAACATGTAAGGGTTGACCAGTGGCTCCAGCGTTAGGGAAAATTCGTGCAATCGATAGCGGCGCAGGAAGTTAAGATTTTTAACTACCTGAATCATCAATTGATTATTCGGCACATACACGTGTTTACCGGTATAGCCATAGTGTTCCGCATCCACTTCCAGCAGCGTGGTTTTGGCCCAGTCCATTTCTACCACTTCGCCCACATTATCGCCTAACTGTACCCAGTCGCCGACCCTGAATGGGCGCGTTGTCATGTAATAGATAAAGCCCATAAAGCACTGGATCATCTCGCGGGTGGCAAATACGATAGCCACCATAAATGCCGCAATGGATAGAGCCAGACTCTGCACTTCGGTTGACCAGAGCATTAACAGCAACACCAGCAGGATGGCATTGCCTAACTGGTCGATAATATTAATGGAGTGACGGCGGTCATCGCCGCTTTTTTTACTTTGTCGTCTGAGCAACCTGATAATGATGCGCTTGCAACCAAGAAACACCATTATAAGTAACAGTGAGGTTAGTAATTTATAGGACTGGGTGTAATCCAGAAAAACGCGCCAGGCTTGGTCGATTACGTCAGGCATCGCCATGAACTCAAGTTCCTCCAACAAAAAAGCCCACCTTATAGGTGGACTTTACATATTCGTAGCAAAGCGTGGCAGGTTATAGTAAAAAGCTCAACCTTACCACGCCGACCATCGGTTATCCGTCGCTATTATTCGCGGATTTGTCCGGTGCCGGTGACTACGTATTTCTCAGTGGTCAGCGACTCCAGCCCCATCGGTCCGTAGGCATGCAGTTTAGTGGTGGCGATACCAATCTCTGCGCCAAGGCCAAGCTGACTACCATCATTAAAGCGTGAAGACGCATTAATCATTACCGCCGAGGCATCCACAGCACGCTGGAAGTGCTTTGCGGTATCCATATTCTGAGTACAAATCACTTCTGTATGGTGACTACCAAATTTATGGATGTGCGTCAGTGCTTCGTCGTAGTCTTTAACTACGCGGATAGCGATTTCAAGGCCAAGGTACTCTTCGCCAAATTCGTCATCGCCAATCACATCGGCATTGTCGAAATAGCTGGCTGCCGCTTCGTTAGCATGCACCGTGACGCCTTTTTCCTGACACATCTTACTGACTCTTGGCAGGAAATCACCAGCAATCGCCTGATGCACTACCAGACCTTCCAGTGCGTTACACACACCGGTACGCTGAGTTTTACCGTTAATAAGAAGCTCCAGGCCCATGTCCAGATCTGCGTCCTTATCGACGTATAAGTGACATACACCTTTGAAGTGCTGAATTACCGGCACCTTACTGTTATCTGTTACATAGCGGATAAGGCCTTCACCACCACGTGGAATAATCACGTCGATAGTATCAACCTGCTCCATCAGTTCCTGCATCAGGGCGCGGTCCGGATCCGGGATCACGCTGATTAACGCTTCAGGTAAATCGTGCTCACGCAGAACCTGCTGCAACAAGCCAGCAATCGCCATGCTGGTTTGCAAGGCTTCTTTACCACCGCGCAGAATTACGCCGTTACCCGATTTAAAACATAAAGCACCAGCATCAGCGGTTACGTTGGGACGTGCTTCGTAAATCATACAAACCACACCAAGGGGCACACGCATTTTGTTAATTTGCAGGCCGTTAGGACGTTCCATAATCGAACGCTCCTGCCCTACCGGATCAGCCAGCTCAATAATGGTTTCGATGCCTGCAGCCATATCTTCGATACGCGCAGGCGTCAGGGTGAGGCGGTCTAACATGGCGTCATCCAGACCGGCTTGTTTACCCTCAGCAACTTCTTTCGTGTTGACCTTAACAATCTCGTCCTGGTTATCACGAATGGCTGCAGCCATGGCAGCCAGTACTTTGTTTTTCGTTGCTTCATCTAAAATCGCTAACGTTTTCGCAGCGTTAGCTGTGTCGTTGGCAATTTGTGTAATTAAACTCATTTGTTCTCCAATACTGCAATGTGCTGTTCTGAAATAATCGGACCGGTTTTCTCTTCGAATTCCGATGCAAACTTCTGATTACCTTCATTGGCAATGAAGTTTAACAAACAGCTACTGTAATTTGATTTAGCCTTGGCCAGTTTTACGCCATCTTCACGACGGACTAAAATGGTATCGCCTACCGAAAACTCGCCTTTAACGTCAAGAATTTCACTACTGGTGAGTGACTCAACGCCCTCATCCAGAGGATCGCTAAACGCTTCTTTAATCACGACCTCACCCTGCGCATTCGAGGTGTGGGTCATCCAGTGCACGTTTTCTTTCATCGGCTTTTCATGCGCCTGGAAGTGCGTGCCAGGGTTTTGTCCTTCGAGCATCAGGTTAAATGAAAGCTCGGTAAAGCCATTAATGATAAAGGTATCAATACCGTGTGAAACCGCTTTTTCAGCTGCTTCTACCTTGGTGCGCATGCCACCGGTACCAACACCGTCTTCGGCGGCGCCACCCGCCATGGCGTAGAT
>CEQU01013745.1_pt1 | contig 11309 bp, 8 predicted proteins | sample 531031 | NCBI WGS metagenome assembly CEQU01 (sample SAMEA2621216, study PRJEB7988) | marine metagenome | isolation source: saline water (ENVO:00002010), including
CACCGAGGACACCGAGCCCGGCACCGACTTTTTAGCGGATGTATGTCAGAAGTGGGAAGACGCTGCCCACCCTGATATCGCCGATACCGTGCGAGTTGTCACTCCGCGCATAGGGATCGTCCTTGGTCCGGATGGTGGCGCACTACCCAAAATGGCCTTTCCGTTTAAGCTATTTGTCGGCGGCAAATTGGGAAATGGCAAACATTGGATGCCGTGGATACATATCGACGATCTGGTTGGCCTGTTTAATCACCTACTAGCTTCCTCCATAAGTGGACCAGTGAATGCCACAGCACCCAACCCTGTAACCAACGCCGATTTTACCCGCCAACTGGCAGGTGCTTTGAAGCGACCAGCCTTATTTCCCGTTCCGCGTTTTATGCTACGTTTATTAGTCGGTGAATTCACCGATGCGCTTTTCGCATCTCAACGGACAGATGCCACCAGGGCAGTCAGCGACGGTTATGTTTTTGGCTTTCCCGACCTAAAGTCTGCACTTCACGATCTCTATTAACACGCACTTATAATCAAACCACACATGAGTAATAGAGATTGGAAGTCCCTGCGGCGCGATGTTATCCAGTGTGAATTGTGTCCGCGCCTCATCAAGCACTGCCAGCAAATTGCCAAAACCAAACGCCGAGCGTATATCGATCAAGAGTATTGGGGAAAGCCGGTACCGAATGTCGGCACACTGCCCGCACGTTTATTGGTCGTCGGCCTTGCACCAGGCGCACACGGTGCAAATCGTATTGGCCGGATGTTTTCAGGCGATCGCAGCGGTGACTGGCTTTACGAAGCACTGCATCGATTCGACTTTGCCAACCAGCCGACATCCTTGTCACTCGACGACGGCTTAGAACTACACGACTGTGTCATTACAAACGTCTGCCGGTGTGCCCCTCCCGGGAATAAACCAACTACCGAGGAATTAAACACCTGCAGCCAATACCTTGACCGCACATTTGCGTTAGTCCAGCCCGAAATAATCATCGCACTAGGACAATTGGCATGGAAAGCAGTCTTGAAAAACCTCAGCACTCGGCTCGAGTTGCCAAAACCGCGTCCGAAATTCTCGCACAATGCCATCGTATCACTCGACTCGCACATCCAGTTGCTTGGAAGCTATCACCCAAGTCAACAAAACACATTCACCGGCCGTCTAACAAAGCCGATGTTCCATCGTGTGTTCAGACGCGCCCGCCGTTTGCTCTCGTAAGCGACCGTCAGTAACACCTCACGATTTCTTACTACTCGTTACAATAAGGGTTCGTAGTTCATCCATTGCTATTTTGGGTATTGATCTCATGTTGCGCACCTCACTTAGTACTCTTGTTGTTTGTTTGACGATTGCCGGCCACTCACATGCATGGCAAGCCGAGGAGCCACCCACAAACAACATACCGACCGTGCAAGAGGTAGCTGAATCTGTAAAACCCTCAATCGTGGAAATTTCCGTTTCCGGCCGTGATGGAAAGAATCGTGGCGTGGGCACTGGCTTCGTTATTTCCGACGATGGACTCATTGCCACCAACCTGCACGTTATCGGTGACGCCCGAGCATTCACCATAAAGACATCAGATGAGAAAGAATTGACCGTTAAGACGATTCATGCCTCGGATCGCGCCATGGATCTTGCAATCATTCGCGTGGAAGAAACCAACTTGCCTGCCTTAAACCTAGGAGTCATTTCCCAACTGAAGCAAGGCACCCCCATTGTGGTAATGGGTAACCCCCATGGACTGAAGAACAGCGTTGTCAGCGGCGTAAACTCTGGATTCCGCGAAATTGACGGACGTCAGATGATTCAATTGGCCATCCCCATCGAACCAGGAAACAGCGGCGGCCCTGTCTTAGATCGCAGTGGAACGGTATACGGTGTTGTAACAATGAAATCCACCGTCACGCAAAACCTTGGATTTGCAGTGACAATCAGCTCATTAAAGTCACTACTAGAGAAACCAAATCCAATTCCTTATGAAAAGTGGCTCACAATTGGATCCATAAATCCAAATCTATGGACGCAGGTTTTTGGCGCACGTTGGCAGCAACGCGGCAGCAAGGTTGTTGTGAGTGGCCAGGCCGCTGGATTTGGCGGCCGCTCATTGTGTCTAAGCAACAAGGAGCTGCCGGAATTGCCATATGAAGTCGCTGTGACCGTACGCATGGACGACGAAGCAGGCGCGGCGGGATTAGCCTTCTTTAGCGATGGCAAGGACAAACACTACGGATTCTATCCAACTAACAACAAGATGCGGCTGACGTTTTTTAACGGCTCAAGTGTCTACAGTTGGAATGTCCTTTACGACCAACCGAGTGAAGCCTATCGGACAGGTGACTGGAACCAGCTAAAGGTCCGCGTCGAAGAAGATCGTATCAAGTGTTTCCTAAACGATATATTGATCGTCGAACACGAATCCCCAAAACTCACCGGTGGAAAAGTCGGGCTCGTCAAATTTCGAGAAACCGAAGCAGAATTTCGCGAATTCATACTAGCTCGTGAAATTCCAACGACACGTCCTGATGCTCAAACAGTCGATAACCTCACCGCCGCACTAAAGGAACTATCCGAATTGCGTGACTTAACTGGCGACGAACTGAAACCCTTTAGTGATACGCCAGAAATAACCAGAGAACTTATCGATGACGAAGTAGCTAAGCTTGAATTGCGTGTTAACGAGCTTCAACAAATCGCGTCTGCAGTGAAAGTAAAGAGCGTTGCAAGTAAGCTCAATGAGCAGGTTAGAGAATTTGATGAACGTCAAACAGAGCATCTCGCTGATCCGGAGAAAAACGACCAGCCAAACTTTGATTTACTCAAAGCAAGCCTGACAATCGCCCTTGTTGACGAAGAACCGTTTTCCGTATCGGCTTACCTGGCGTATATCGATCAGGAGGTCACTACCATTGAAGAAACCCTATCTGACGACGCCACACCAGCTGCTCGTCTTGAAGCCTTAACAAAATACATGTTTACGGATAATGGTTATCATGGCAGTCGCTTTGACTATTACCATCAGGCCAATAGCTATATGAACCGCGTGATCGATGACCGAGAGGGTATTCCGATCACGTTAAGTGTTCTGTTCATGGAATTCGGTAAGCGATTGGGGCTCGACATCAAAGGCATCGGCATCCCGGGGCATTTCATAGTGGCACATTTTGATAACGATGAAGTCCAGTACATTGACGCGTATGGCGAAGCGACCAAACTAACTCTGGATGAGGTGAAAGATTTGGCAACCAACGGAAGACCCGAACAGTTTCAGGATGGTTTTCTGGAACCAGTGGATCACGTAGCCATCCTGACCCGCATGCTCAACAACCTCCTCGGTTTGGCACAAGACAAACAGGATAAGCAGGCCATGCTGCGGTACGCAGAATTACAAATGGCCGTGAATCCTGAGAACGTTCAGGCACGAGGAATGCGCGCGATACTCTATTTCGAAACGGGGCGTCATGCGGCCGCAATTGCCGACCTCGACTGGTTTCTTGATGAACAACCTCCCGAGATAGACATCAACCAGATTCGCCGCATGCGAGATTACTTCATACAACAAAGCAACCGCTAGAAACATAGGAGTACCTCATCGGATACTCATTACATTTCTAGCGGCTTGCTTATCGTTTATCCGGTTATTCGCTATTTGATTGAGATAGCAAAGTCACCCCGTACATCCCGCCAGATAGCGTGAATGTGACTAGCCGGGTTGCCAGCAGCATCGGGTTGCGTGTTCACAAACTCAATCAAGAACGTAGGACCTTGAATGCGGTAATAGTGTCCAATACCGGGCTTCAATGCTCCAGCCCATCCGAAATAGATCTTGTCCGGGTCTGCTTCAACGATTTCACGAATACGGTCGCGTCCCACCTGCAATTGGATGGTGTATGCATACGTATCTACGAGATCCTCCAACGTCTGTTGTTGCTCCCGAGATAGTGCCTTGTATGCAATACCAACGGGATCTGCAACCGGTGGTTGTGCTTCCCCAGCATTGCGAACCTCTCTGGGGGCCTCTTCCGCAAAGATTGCCGTCTTCTTTTGGTCATCATCCAGAGAATTCACCAACTCGAACGCCAGAACCTCTTCGTCCTTCAGCACTCGTGTACCCTTCTTGATCCCAGCAATATCCGAACTCACGATGGTCGGGTTTGCACAGAGAACCGTTGGAGTGGAAGAGACGACGTCATCGCCCTGCAAAACAAAGTTAAGCGAAAGATGGTGGCCTTCAATACTGAGTCCCCATTTACTGTCCCCTGCTGGATCGCCGAATACCGTGAAGTAGTATTTTTCCGGATCCCGCGCGAATCTACCAGGATTCGCCTTTTCTAACTCGTGAAGAACTCCTTCGAGTGCCATGATTGTTGTGGTCTTTTCATAGCCCATTTTGCTGAGTGTCGAGGCCATAAGCGCCATAGCAGCTTTCTTCTGCTTACCATTCATACCGGAGTAAATAGCACCCTTGCGTTCCTTCTTTGGAATGAAGTGCCAGTCCACTCGCTGTTCAGAATCATATGGCATTATTGCCTTGGATTTCTGCTCATCGTCTAGCGAAGCGAGAAATGTCTGTGCAGCCTCAGAGATTTGTTCTGCAGGAGAATCTGCATAATATGTCCAACCAATGCTGACGGTAACAACCGCGAGCAAGGCCACGGTAATTCGGTGTCTCTTGATCATCTTAGTCCTTCGTTTCTATTCGGTTTTCGTCTGCAAAACCTTGTGAAATTACAAGTCTGTTGCGAACCCCCATCATATACCAAAGCAAATCGTTAAAGTAGTATTGAGTGCAAGCGGTCCACACGCCGTGTGTAACGAAGCAATCCACACACCAACCCTTTGCAACTCCTTCGTTCAAATGTCACTGTATCTTGTAGAGACATCCCGCTGCGACCACACGCGAGTGCTCTCCATAACTCAAATGCAAGAGTGGCTTGGCGACCGCGGTCTATTCCGTCGGAACAAATCAGCGGATGATGAAATCGTGCTGGAATTATTCAGACACCACTACACTCACTGCGATCAGTGCAACAATACCGGAGTTTCCTTGCGCCCACATCAGGACGAATGGGATGACTTTGGGGGACTGGATCAAGCGACATGTGAGGATTGCAAAAAGCCAATTGATCCCCTGCGTCTGGAAGTTTTCCCTGATACGCGAGTTTGTTCTTCATGTCAGAGGGTGCGTGAGGCAGGCCAATCCGAACCAACTGTCTATTGTGATCGCTGTGGAGACGCAATGACCAGCCGCAAAGTATCCTCCGGCATTACCCGGTATGTGCTCGCGTGCCCAAGTTGCGGATATCAGCAATAAAATGAATTACATCGCTTCAAATGTATTTATCACGCTGTTTGTTTTAGGCATCTTTCTTGCTGGGTGCTCTGAACCACCCGCAGAATCTGTAAACAAAGAAGCCCTTATTCAAGAGGTGATAAAAGCAGTGCAGAGCGGCGATGAGACGGTCATTCAGATCTCCGAAGTATTGATTACGGACGACGATCTGGATCACTTCGCCAGCCTTGACACACTGGAACAACTCATTCTCGATACTTCGAGCATTACGGACGATGGCATGCGAAAGCTGTCCGCTCTTAAAGACCTGATCCACCTGCGTATTCGCAATGGGAATATCACCGACGCAGGACTCTCTCACATACTCGGACTCAACAAACTAAAGTTCCTGAATCTGCCCCATGCCGAATTATCTGACGATGCCATTAAAACTTTGAAGCGACTTCCTGATCTGCAATTGTTGCGTTTGGGTAGTTCCAAAATGACCAATGATTCACTTCATCACATTGCACAAATGGAGTCTCTACTGTTTGTGCATTTGATTGACGTGCCAATTAACGACGTAGGCCTTAAACACCTACATCAAATGACTCAGCTCCAATCCCTGTACATCGACGGTGGTGATGTTACAGATGATGGATTGAGCGACCTTATGACCGCCTTACCGGACCTTCACCTGCACATTAACCAACAACACCACGACTTGGTAAAAGCCGACCACGATCATTGAAGTCGTTCGTCTCAAGACGAATTAACGCAAGCGAACATTCTTAAGAAGATCGTAAAGTTCAGACATCGCAGCAACTTCTGCTGCGCATCCCTGCATGGAATAAACATGCAGGAGATTCGCCAGCAACCTGGCTAACCACTGCTTATTGGTTGCCGCCTGAAAACACCGCTCGTCACCAACGGCTGAATAACCCGTGATTTGTTCGATGAGATTGCATGCGTCGCTGTCAGATAATAACCGGCCACCATTAAATGGATCCACCAGCATGACGTCTTGTTTGGTGTATACCCGTATTAGAAAGTGACCCGGGGCATTCACTCCTTCGACCTTGAGCCCCAACCGGCCAGCCACGAGCTTATAAACAAGGCACAAAGTAATGGGGATACCACGCCGTTGACGTAGCACAGCAGGAAGGAAGCTGTTGGTAGCCTCATAGTATCCATCACGACTTCCCCTGAAGCCTTCCTCTACAAACAACACCTCATGCAAATGAGACAATAACGCCAATTCGTTGTTTGAGCGAACACGCAGTCTTACCTGATCAGCCAGATTGTCTAGTCGGGTGTTAACTTCGGCTAAAGAGTTATTCGGTTGCACATGCTGAGAGACGGCGACCGCTGCTGTCATCAACCCTTCGTCACTATCGAGGCACGTCAGCTGTTCAGAGAACAGCTGATATACGCAATCGTTGCAGTGAGCTGGGCTTTTCATGTTTTCATCCGCCGTTGGCCTTCGTTCTTACTCCAAAACGGACACATTAAGATGGAAGTAAAGGTACAACAATGCGTTACCAATTGTCAAACAAATCCAAGCCCACTCTTTCTGACTGGCATCTTCCACACTCAACATTTTTCATATAATGAAGCCAGCTTTAAATGCCGGAACCCTATTTAAGTCCAGCATTGCGTGCTGTTACCTTGTCGTGGTAGCCATCAACTTTTCACTAGAAGTTTCGTTAAAAAATCATCAAAAGAGTTCAGCGTGTTTGACAACTCGGACAAAGAGCGCGTTCGTGAAAGCCTCGACATCGTCGAGGTGATCAATCGAACTGTAAGTCTCAATCAGCGAGGCAGAGATTACGTTGGACTCTGTCCCTGGCACGAGGACTCCCGCCCTAGCTTGACCGTCAACAAAGCTCGCCAGACATGGCGATGTTGGGTCTGTGACAAGGGTGGCGACATATTCAGTTATGTAATGGAACGTGAAGGAATTGGATTCGCAGAAGCGCTCGAGCAGCTCGCAGACCTTGCTGGGATCCAACTGACCCGGAACAAACAACCTCGCACAGAAGCGGGAAGCGTTGATGACCCTCGTTTCCAGCGGAAGGCGATGCAATGGGTCGAACAGCAAATGCACCACTTCCTGATGCAGTCACCAAATGCAAAAGTCGCACGGGATTACCTGGAAAACCGCAAAATCAATAAGGAAAGCATCGCTCGTTTTAATATTGGATTTACCCCGGATAGCTGGCAATGGCTGACTGATCTCGCCAAAGGCACCCTTTACCCGCCTGAACTACTTGAAAGAATCGGCGTTATTAAGAAATCGGAAAAGGGACGCTATTATGATATCTTTCGCGGCCGCGTAATGTTCCCGATTCACGATAACGCCGGGCGATGCATCGCCCTTGGCGGAAGAATCCTACCGGAGTTCACAACGGAGCAGACTCCTAAATATGTGAACTCGCCAGAGTCCCTGTTATTCAAAAAGAGTAAGGAACTCTACGGCCTGGACTTGGCAATGGACTCCATACGTAAGGACCGCCGCGTCTTTATCATGGAAGGCTACACCGATGTAATCATGGCGAACCAACAGGGCGTAACAAACGCTCTCGCCGTCCTCGGAACGGCAGTTGGCGAACAACATTTGAAGCGTCTCAAAGGTATTGCCGATCAAGTCGTTCTTGTGCTTGATGGTGATGAAGCCGGTCAGAGACGTACGAGCGAAGTACTTGACCTTTTCATACGAGCTCAGGTTGACTTGCAAATCCTACCGCTGCCTCCGGACACAGATCCCTGCGACTTTCTACTCAACAATGGTGCTGATGCCTTCCGCAGCCTTATGGAACAGGCCATGGATGCTCTAGATTTTCGCATTGAAATGGAAACCACCGGAATTAACCTGTTGGTGGAAACTCATAAGGCAAACGCCGCGTTAGAGAACATTCTGCAAACGCTTTCTCAGATCCCCAAAAGTGATAACGCTGCCAATCTGCGTCTGAGGCAAGTATTTCCCAGAATCGCCCGGCGTTTTGGAATCACAATTGATGACGTGCGAAATCGACTCGGACAATTGAGAAAGACTCAGACTCCTACCACTCACATCGAGCCAAATACCCCAACTCCGGTGACGCCACAACGAAAACCAAACCTCAACGTCCGTGAGCAGGAATTAATCGAAATCCTTGTGCTCAATCCCGAACTAACGGATTCAGCTGTAAATGGCATTTCACTTGAACGATTGCCATCAGAACATGCACGCTTAATTATTCAGACTTATCAAAATCGTCTGAATTCTGGTGCATCTACAGAATTTGCGGATGTTTTATTGGAAATTGAGGACCGAACCCTTAAATCACTATTGGTAAATGCAATTGAAAACGCTACAAACAAGGCCGCATCGGTGAGGGAGTCTGCCGAAGAACGGCTAAACGAACTTATTGATGCATATGCAAATGACCTCAAAGAAGGTCAGATGCGACAGAATTTGGAACAGCTGGTCAACCAGGACCTTGCCGAAGATGACGAAATGGAAATCCTGAAGCAGATACTGGATGATGAGCGACGCCGTCACGGAATTTCCTCACCCATGGATGGGTAGGAATCACTCGTTGCCTACAGGCACCATGTGCTAAGTAGGTTTGGTGTTCTAGAAGGCGCAGGAAGCGTAGGAGGGTGGAACACGTGGAGTTTTACGAACAAGATTTACAACAACTAATTGAAAAGGGTAAGTCTCAGGGCTACCTCACATACGATGAGGTAAACGATTACTTGCCCGATGACGATGTAAATCCTGAAAAGCTCGATGAGCTTCTCGTAGCGATAGATCAACAAGGCATCAAGCTTCTTGATAAAGCACCAAAGCCACAGGAGTCCAAAGCAGCACCAGCTAAAGGACAGTCGCCATCATCGGGTACAACACAAGAAATCGAACCTCTAAGCAGTGCCGATCTACCCAAACTGTCAGATGATCCGATTCGACTCTATTTATCTCAAATGTCAGAGATTCCCCTTCTAACACGTGAAGAAGAAATCTCACTGGCAAAGAAGATTGAGTTCACCAGACGCAGATTCCGCCGCCTAATCTTAGGTTGTGATTATGCAATGCGAGCCACCGTTGAAACGCTGCGACGCGTCTTTAACGGAGAGCTACCGTTTGACCGGACCATCAAAGTCTCACTGACCGAGCGGCTTACCAAAGAACAAATTCTCGCTCGCATGCCGCATAACCTGAAGACTCTTGACCACCTGCTTGAGAAAAGTCGGATTGCCTACAGGACGCTTGTAAGTAAGTCAGCAAACGCCGAGCAAAAGGTTAGCGCCCGGAAACAATTCCTGCAAGGACGTGAAAAGTCACTGCAACTCGTAGAAGAAATGAGCTTGCGTACGCGTCGCGTCGCTCCGCTTATGGATCAGCTCAATGCATTCTCGAAACGAATGAATCAGATTCGACGTGAATTGAACGACCTCAAATCGGCACGGACACGTAGTGCTCAGGAAGAGCGTACGCTATTAAAGCGAGAACTGCATGATCTCATGCTAATGACTCAGGAAACACCTGCTAGTCTCTCATTACGCTGCAGAAAACTGGCAGCTCAATTTGAAGACTATGACAATGCCAAACGCGAACTCTCAAGCGGCAATTTACGATTGGTCGTTTCCATTGCCAAGAAATATCGGAATCGCGGCATGAGCTTCTTGGATCTGATTCAGGAAGGTAATACAGGGCTCATGAGAGCTGTCGACAAGTATGAATACCGTCGTGGCTTCAAATTCTCCACGTATGCCACATGGTGGATACGACAAGCAATCACGCGTGCAATTGCAGACCAGGCAAGGACGATTCGTATTCCCGTACACATGATCGATGTGTTATCAAAACTGCGACAACTTCAACGCAAAATGCTTCAGGACTTCGGTCGTGAGCCGACCATGGAAGAATTGGCGAGCCATACAGAATTGTCGGTGGAAGAAGTCCGTCGCGTTATGGATATTGGACGCCTCCCGGTGAGCCTAGACAAACCGATCGGCGATGGCGAAGACAATAGCTTTGGCGAATTTGTAGAAGACGATGCTAGCGACAATCCTGTGCTCTCGGCATCAAATGCTATTTTGCGCGATCGCATTGAACGAATTCTAAAAACGTTAACCTATCGTGAACGTGAGATAATTCGTCTACGATACGGGCTTGGTGATGGATACACTTACACGCTTGAAGAAGTCGGACGGATCTTTAAAGTCACACGTGAGCGTGTGCGGCAAATTGAGGCAAAAGCCGTACGAAAACTTCAGAATCCAATTCGAAGCCATCAACTCGAAGGTTTTTTGCAAGAAGCAAACTAGGGTTTCAGAATAATCTTCTGTTTCACCTGTCAAATCTACAACGCCACGCTACACATTCGCGAGGCGAGAGGTTAAAACGTACAGATTGACATCATTTGTCTGACTGCACGTTTATGTTTCGGCCTGAAGGTCTCCATTATGAGCGATTCCCATAGTACGCTACGTCAATTACACCGTATTCATCGACAATTGAATGACCTAAATGCTCGATTCGAGCGTGGCCCAAAACAAATTGCGATTAAACAATCGTGCCTCGACGATGCACAATCTGCCATGGAAGGCCATAAAGCCGCCATACAAAAAATGCAAATGGCATGCGACGCACAGGAACTCCAGTTGAAGGAAGGCGATGCTGCTATAGAAAGTCTTCAGGCAAAACTCAATACCTGCGAAACAAACAAGGAATATCAAACACTCACCGACCAAATTGAGTCCACAAGAAAAGGTAACGATTCCCTCTCAGATATCATTCTTGCTGCGTTTGAACAAATCGAATCCGAACATGAAAAGACGTCCGAGCTACAGTCTACAATCAGTGACGCCGAAGCCGATTTAACAAAGACACAGGATTCGGTCAGTGAACAGGCCATTCAGATTCAAGCTGACATCGACCGTGTGACGTTAGAGCAAGGCGAGGCAGAAGGTGAGCTGCCTGAAGATTTCAGACCGGATTATGATCGCATGGTGCGTTTAAAAAATGAAGATGCGATGGCTCAGTTAGAAGGC
>CEQU01051270.1_pt1 | contig 11279 bp, 13 predicted proteins | sample 531031 | NCBI WGS metagenome assembly CEQU01 (sample SAMEA2621216, study PRJEB7988) | marine metagenome | isolation source: saline water (ENVO:00002010), including
CGTAGCAAACGATAAGAAGACCACAATCAATGGACCGGTATTCTCGCCACCGTTATAGTTTGGCATCAAAAACAATACAAATATTGTGACTAAAAAAGCCGTGAGAGCATAAAAATACCTGATCGCTTTTACCTTTGCTTTTGCTTGTTCATGCATTTCTTTGCCGTGTTCAGAGCGTAAACTTTCTTTATTCCCTGGTTGATTATCCCGCTCAATCACGGACTTGAGTTCATCTACAGAGATTTCAAACACGGATGCCAGCGACTTGAGCGTTTCCAAACCAGCGCCCTCGCCTTTTTCGACCCGTTGGATTGTGCGAACGTTTAAATTGCTTAATTGCGCCAGTTGCTCCTGCGACCAGTACCGGGTGAGTCTTAATGATTTCACAGATATTCTCTTTATTGTTGTGAATGCCGTAACACTATACATCACCGGGGATTAGTGGGTAACGACAACCAGCCGACAGTTACCCGACAGCGACTAAATATCGCTCGGTTACAATAACTTTATGACTTACCGACTCAGGTTTTTTTGCCACGTAACACCGTTAAAAACAAACCACCCCGAACCCGGTTTAACAGGGCAAAAAACGGGTATCCTAATGCTGCGAATAATATAAAAAGAAGAGGCATAGCTAGCAAGGCGACGAAAAACGCACCAGGTGCTGGCGCTTCAATGCCTAACAATAGGAACAGTGCATAAAAACAGCAAAAAAATAGATCGAGAGATATCGCAAACACCGCAAATATCTTCACAATAGAGGGAAAACTTAACTGCACCCGGTTATGTTGTTTCAACTGATGGCTACTCACAACGCCCGTTTTCACTCCCTGTTTAACTGCGGCTATACTGTCTGTTTTGTTTTATTTAACGCGCTAAATATCTTATCGATGATCAGGTAAACAATCACTAAAACCATCAGTTTAGTGGAATAGTGAAACAAATCGGTTAATGAGGATATTGTAAATATGGAAATATCAAAAAAAGCGGATCCCATTAATCCGGCGAGCTTTTCTATCATCACCATGACTATCAGGAAAGTAAACAATACCTTCATGAAGAATAATCCTTTTCATTCCGTTTGTGTCGTATAGCTAATCACGACTGTATCCTGTTTTAAACTGCCCCAGGGGACTGATTGTCAATTACCGCTTGATTAGCTCAGCGAAACTGAATCAAAAAAACTCAAATACAATAATAATGTTACCGCCAGAATAAACGACGATAGCAAAGAAACCCCAATCGGTATAACAATTACCTGCCAGAGTTTGAGAACAAGAAATTTTCTTAACACAAAACTGAATAACACTATCGACAGGATCGTGCCGGCGGGCTCTACGAGGCCCGAGTAGTAAATCAGCAAGCTCGAAATAACCTGTACTGTCAGAAAAGCGCAGGTAAGCATCAGGCTCCGTTTATTTAGCTGCTCAGTGACCTTCAGTAATCTAAGGGTAATTCGAAAACCCGTAAAATTGCCCGCAAAGCTGGCGACTATAAATAATAATGGAAACAAGCAATTGTCCTGTTGTTGCTATGGAAAAACCGGCGCTAAACCAATGAGTGCTGATGATTCATGATCTGAACAGTAATCAGACATCCACTTTATATTGTAAATCCGCCGCTTCGTCACCGGTCATACCACGAAATCCCCATTGATATTTTTCCTGCTCCTTGATGGTAATTTCAATATCGACAGGCGAAATACCCACAGTAGAGGAAATGGTCTTAAATAACGCTTTGATCAACGCCTTTTGTGTTTCTGGGTTCTGCCCTTCATCATATTAATTTCGATGACGGTATATGCCTCTGTTCTGCCACTCGGGTAGAAAAAATCACTTTCATCAAGCGGTACAATTCGATGTGCCCGTTTATCTTCAGGCATACCCAGAACCGATTGCATGCAGGCGTGGATAGCGTCAGACAATTCGCGCTTTATCGGGTTGAGATGTTTGTTAATTCCGTAAATAACTACCATTACCTGTCCTTAGTGACTAACTGGCACTTTGCCCGGTGACCCAGGTTAACTATTGATGGCTAACTATTCGCCATCTCAAACCGGTGGCAGGGATAGCTTCAATCTGTCTCACCTGCACTGCTTTTGCCGAGAAATATCAAACACTGTAAAAACCAATACAAGCAAGCGAGTATTAAAATCAGACCGCCAAAGAGATTAAAAACAAACAAGCAAACCAAGGATCCCGATACTACATAACCATGGGTAAGATATCGAAACTGCCTGAACGTCTTGAAGCATGCCTCAGTCTCGTCATGCATAAACACCAGAAGATAAAATGTAGCAGAGAAGATAGCTGCACTTAAATACTGATTACCAAACGCATCGTAGCTCCAGATAATGGCTAGCAATGGCATTAAACCGATCCCAAGAAAACTTCTTAAGTGAGGCAACGCGGACTTAACGCCAATAGCCAGATGCGCGTTCTGTGTTTTTTCAGACGCAGTCCATTTAGCCAGAGCAAAAGGCAAAAACAAGAAGAAAGCGATAATACCCAACGTTATTAATACAATTTCCACGGTTATCTTCTAATCCGTAAACGCTTGTTCTGAAGTAAAACCATCTGTTTACTGCTTTTCATCCCGGATCATATCGTTTGCCACTTCTAACATAATAAGCACCTCGCACGGAGAATACTGTTCGAGTAAGGATACCGAACGATAGTTTACCCATTCAGAGATTGGATCAAATTCATTTTTCTTTTTGAAGGTCAGTTCTTTTAACTGCACCAGGCATACGCCCTGCATTTTTGCCCCTTCTACCACGTTCGGCTTAAGTGCAATCTGTTCATACTCTTTCGCCACCATGTCATATCTGCTGGTTGCTGAAAAAGACGAAAAAGAAATTAATGTAAGCGTTAGCGCGAGCAGAATTTTATTCATTTTTTAAACCTTAAAATAGATAACGTCATGGGTTACAAAACTGGCAACGTGTAGTCATATCATGTCACGCGAACTATATTGAGATTCTCGCTGCCAGTTGGTGCTTCGAAGTACCGGGTGACCTGATGAAATACTGCTTCTGTATCAAATTTAGCTCTTTGCGGCTGTTCAACGCGACGTTGAGCAATTTGAGCTAAACACTGTTCATCAGAAACATCTAAATACCAGAGTTCGTGTTCACTGTGTGTTTCGGTACACAGCGATGTAAACCAGGCTCTTTGTTTTACAGTGTTGGCAGGAAAATCCATCACAACATTCACGCCGATGTTAAGTAAGCCCTGTACATGGCTTTTAACAAATGGCCGTATAAGTGCTGAATATTTGATGTAATCGTCAAAGGTTTGGATCAGCCCAGGGTAATGCGCTGTGAGCCAATCATCTTCTGCAATCACCAGCGCGTTATTGTCTTGCGCAACAAGTCCGGAACGGGTGGATTTACCCGCGCCCATTTTGCCGCAGAAAAAGAATAGCTTGCCCGGATTACTCATGTTTTCTCCATCAGTTGCCAGCGGCTGAGCGCCTTATCAATCCTTAATCAAAGAAGCTTTGCCGCCGCCTCAGACATCCGTTTATACTCATGGCCAACATCAGGCACAACCTGTATCTGCCAGTTAAAATTAAAGCCGTTATCCTCTGCTACGGTTTTAGACGCTGCAAAAAAGTTTGAGCCCCGCTCCAATCGATTAGACCCCTGCTCCATAGCCATTTCGGTTTGGTCCAGCCGCCCTTGTTGGGCATTGTTATCCAGCTCACCAAGCAGTACCACCAGATGTTTAGCAAAAGACCCCTGCAGATTATAATTAACGTCACCCAGTCCGTAAGGGTAAGCCACCATCTCATCCATAAACGAATACGTGCCGGCGTTGGCTGCTATGGCTTTTTTAATACGGGATTTCGGCTTCATTGCCACCATGCGCTGAACAAACTGACCGCCGGCCGAATGCCCGAAGATATGGTAACCATCAAGAGAAAGCCCGTTTACGGTATTCACATGGTCAAAAATATTTTCCACCACGGTAAAAGCCCACTCACTTTCGGGATTTTGCCACCCAAAATAACTCTCTAAATTACCTTCCTGATAGTCATTCGTAATGACCCGATAGAACTTACTGGCAAATTCGGGAGCAACCAGCATTATTCCTTTTTGCTCGGCAAGCTCTGTCCATGCATCAAGATAATCCTCCGCATTTCTGCCCATGCCATGCATAACAAAGAGTACCGGATCTGCAGGGGTCCACTTTGCTGGTTTGTATGTCCAGACTCTGATGGTTTTGCGATCAGTATGTTGATAGGCGTTAATGACAAAGCTGTCTTTACCTGTGGCAAAAGGTTTTGCTTCGGTTCTTTCAGGTCCGGTGGGAAGGATGTACAGATACAGGTAGCCAACGGCCACAATAACAACGGTAATCAAAAGTACAGACGACACCAGCCATTTGAAGACTCTCACTTAAAACTCCTTTGAAAAATACACTCCCTGACCTGCTATGAAAATGGCATGACGTCATCACGCTATGAAGCGCGCAATAAAATTTAAGACTCTCAGGTGCCTCGCCGCAGGCAGAACGTTCAGCCTCTGTAGTAATAAAGACAGGCTGAGTAACGTGAATATTTCAACAGACTATATCAACTTTTTATTTTGCTGGGTGAAGACCACAAGAATTCTTACAAAATGTTGTTATGCAGGGGTTTATCGATATTGTCTGGAAAATAGTGGCTATGGTTTGGAGCGGTTGCCAGGAAAATGTAGCAACAACAGTTTATTTAAAAATTTGATAATGACGTCCTGCATTCACGGTAACCTTGCCCCAGTCAGAATCTCTTACTCTGTGCTGATGTTGCTCATAAGCGCTTTGACTCGTGAACTCTTCATAAACATCAAAACGAAGCGGATCCTTCTTATTTTCAACAACTTTAAAGGTAATGCAGCCAGGCTCTTCCAGCGTAAGCTGCTTATGCATTACCAACGCTTGCTTTACTACTTCAAGATCTGACGCAGGCACTAAAATAAAGCCCTTTAATGTAACCTTTGACATAAATTCCCTGTGAAGCAACGTAGTATTGAGCTTAACTGCCGTTATGAATGAGCCGAAGCGCCGCACGGACCGGTGTGTTTTATAGTTTTACCCGACATTAATTCCGCTAAAACGGGTCGACATTTTTCGGCACATCCAGCAAGGTGTTGGTGCTACCACATACCGAACATCTCTGTCTGATGGTTAACCTGTACTTGAGCAAATAACTGCAAGCATGCAGAAACTTTCCCAGTGATTTGATTAAAAACACGATAAAAAGCGCGAACTCAACGCCAAACTCTAACAAAAACCTGAATTGGCCAAACTCAAAAAAAGCCATAAAGATAGAATAAAAAAGACTCCCCACAACAATGCTAATTGCACAAATGGCAAACAGGTAAAACGCTAGCAGAATAGTAAGCCCAAACATGTCCAGTAAACTGACGGCACCTGAAAATTTCCAGTTTTTATATTTACAACAGCATTTTAATTTCATCGTTAAACGGACATTATTACGTCATCAGTTGTGCCTTTGGTTGTTGTAGTCTTGTATTGGCAACTATAGTGCTTGGCTATGCCAATGTCCTAAGGCTGTAACAATTGCATTTTCCATGGTGAACCGTTGTCCCTTACATACTGTTCCCTAATATGTGCTCGACTGTCTCTAAATTTCAGAATTTCTATTGAATTTGGTACAACAGTAAACCCACCCCATGAACTCGGGCGAGCGATGGATTCTGGTGAAGCAGCGAGCGTAGCAGAGTATTGGTTTTCCATTGAAACTGAAGAATCCCAGATTTCGCTTTGTCTAAAAAAAGTAGTAGCAACACGCGCCTTTTTGGAACGAGAAAACCAAAATTTATCTGCTAGTTCGTTGGAAATAGTTACGGCTTTTCCAACAACACGTATCTGACAGCCAATATGATCCCACCAAGCAAGCAAGGCAACTTTTGGGTTTTGCGAAAGTTCGCTGCCTTTTGCTGAGTTGTAAGATGTACAAAAAGTAAAACCTCGCTGGTCGACTTCCTTGAGGTCAACGAAGCGAGATTGAGGAAAGCCTGCAGAGTCTATTGTTGAAACGCACACCGCACTCTTTTGAGTAAGGGGAGAATTCGTTTTCGCATTTTCCCATATTTGTATAACTTTATTTGTTAGCTGTTCATCCACCGTAATTCTCCGCAGGCATAATATAACTTACCACTGAAAGGTGATAGTACATGGAATAAAATTAGAAGCGAAGTGATGCAGCCCATGCGCTAGCACCCCAGCATTACGCTTCCTTTCATTGCTGTATTAGTCCTTTTTATGTTTCAAGTTGCACATGATTTGTCAATATAAACACAAACAAGTATGCGAATATGACAAGGTCGCTCCCCACGGGCCTGCAAGAGACTAAAGCAGTTTAGTTGGCGATTCTGTTAATATAACCTTGAATTGCCTGCTCATGTTCCTGAAGGTTAAAATCATCAGCGCAGCAACAATATAGCGGTTCGTGATATACCAGTCCTAAGTAATCCGCAATTAACTCGAACTGGCTGTTGAAACATGAAGGCAATTCCGCATCAGTTCCTGTTGAAATGACTGATATTGGTAAACCGCGTAGTTTGCGTCCAAGTTCTTTGTTTACCGTCAGCAAATCAGTAAACCGGTCGAAGAAGGTTTTTAGTTGAGCTGACATTGCATACCAATATACTGGCGTTGCAAACACAACAATGTCTACAGTAACCATGCGTTCCACAAGCGGAATAAAGTCATCAGAAATATTGCGATGTTTGTAATCAAAATATGAAATTGATATATCCTGAAGGTCCACGAACTCAGCTCGCAAACCCTTTACTATCTCTTGAGACAACGTTGCAGTATTCCCACGGGATCTCGAACTCGCTAAGATAACCAGAGAATTCACATTGATATCCTTTTCACATAACCCCCTTCTTAATTACTGATTAATCCGGTTCAAGGTCATATGACGCTCCGGCAGGCTGATAGAGTGAAGGTTTATTAATAGGTAATACTTTAAACTGGTGGCGTATTTTTGGTACTAATAAATCCTCAAGTGCCTGTGGCTCGGTAGTATCTGCATCCAACCACCGCTGCAGGCTGTTATCTTTAAGCGATAACATTAATGGCGTGGACTTTTGATGCACACCCATTAGTTTTTCGTGTGGCGGCAGTGTAACCACCGAGCACGAGGTTTCTACAAACTCGTTACCGTGACTGTCGTGACCATGCCATTCACGATACAAGCCCCCCATGGCAATCTGTGCATCAGGTTCGGCAATCATGTCGTGGTAGGTCATTTTACTGCCGACTTTTTGCGACTCACCAAAACCAGCGACTGGAATCACACAACGATGCTGTCGAAAGGAGTGATATCCCGCGCTACGAGGCACATTAAGCTTGTCATAACGGGTATTGAAAGAAGTATAACGTGACGGCTTGAAATGCATAATGCCAGAGCTGTGTTCGGGTTCGAGTAATAACCACCAGATGGCATTGCGCGCTACCCTTCTCCCCTGTTGTTCGAGCACTATGGTGACCCTTTCGGTGGCGCGTACAAAACGGCTGAATCGCATGCCCTCTTCCGGCCAGAAACTGATTTCCAACTGGTCGCACAATTGCCTGACACCCGGACTATCAGTAACGTTTAACCGGCCACACACAATACCGCTCCTAATAATAATGGGGTTGCCAGGGTCATCATCACATTCTGACCCATTGCCGCCAGAAATCCTTCATCGGGCTGTTCAAACTGTTTTGCGTGTTGATAGATTCGCCAGCCTGGCAGCATAGGTACCAAACAAACTAGGCTGTACCAGGGCAGACTAAAAACCACAACGGTTAATACAATTACCAGTATGGTGAGCAGCCACTGAGCTAAGTAAAGCCTGGCAGAAAATGCATAACCATATTCAATCAGCACATGGTTGCGGCCATGGTCTGCGTCACTGGCAGCATCCGGAAATTGGTTTAGTAACAATAGATTGTTAGTCAGCAATGTGGGGATCAACGCCAACAGCAGCATGGTTATGTTATGTGAACCGCTAACCGCCACGTAGCTGCCATAAGACATCAGCACACCAAACCCCAAACCAGGGGACACCAGACAGAGCCAGGGATAGCGATTAAGCACCGGCGTATAGCTCACTATAATAACAACACCCAGTACGCCCATGGCAAATAATGACAGCCAGGCTTCTGGCGAGTGGCGCAGTACCATAATGCCCGACACAATGGTGAGCAGCACAAACGCAATCCCGATGTATTTAACCAGCCCGGCTACGGAAGGCTCGTTTACCAGTGCCCCACTACCGCCGCTGAAGGGCGTGCGGTTAGTAGCAAAGTCCAGTTTGCTGGTGCAATCCACATATTCGTTCAGCATATTCACGGCGATGTGAGCACACAGGCCACAAACGACGATTAAACTAAATAAAAACCAGGAACCGTCTATATTTAAAAAGTTAACAAAGCCAAAGCTGAGTGTCAGACAACTCACTACCAGCAATAAAAACGGGGGACGCATGGTTTTAACAACGGTAGATAGAACGCTCATTCCCTGCTCCTGTGCAGTCGATTGGTTAATGATCTGCTTCTATAATAAATAACGATAGTTGCGCTAAACTTAAGGTATGTCGAGCTGATGGCATTTTGATGGATACTCTCCTTTCAACCAGTATCGAGTTAAACAAAGTCAATATCTTACTGACTCTGCTGTTCAGTATTGGCTGGATAGTTATTGCCAAACCATTGCAGTTGTACCACAACAGCAGTATCCGATTTGCCCTGGCCAACCTGCTATTTGCGCTGGCACTGTTACTCGACTTTCGTCATCCCGACAATCCCACACTTTTTTTGTGGGTGATTGCCGATATCATATTACTGATTTCATTTATTATCTATAACCTTGCACTTCGACACCTGTTTCGATTAACCATAGATCCTAAATGGTTTAGCTCGATGATTATTCTGGTGAGTGTGGCGTATGTCCTGTTTTTAGCAGGCTGGATAAGGCCTGAAACGGTGGCCGTACTGAGTTTAGTTATGGTTATTGTGGTGATGCTGGCTACCCTCAAAATGAAATTTAACGCTCTGCATGCGGCGTTTTCTGCCAGTATTGCCAGCATCCTGTGTCTGGCAGATGCGCTAATTGTCACAATGGTGATCAGTAAGCTTGCGTTTTGGGCGTTTGCGGTGTCCATCCCGCAAAACAGTTTAATATTTTCAGCATTCAACTCGTCGCTGATGTTATGGATGCAGGTGATACTCATTATCCTGATCAATACCACAGCGGTGGGCACAACAATATCGCGGTTAATTGTACGCATGAAATACCTGGCCGAGCACGATCAGCTTACCGGGTTACTCAATCGCCGGGCGTTTCAGTCACAACTGGAATACCAGTTTTCACTTTTCCAGCGGTATCAACGGCCCTTCAGTATTCTGATGCTCGACATCGATTATTTTAAACTGATCAACGATACCTTTGGACACAGCGCTGGCGACACAGCTATTGTGCATACTGCCAGACAGCTTAAGCAGCAAGTCAGGCAATCCGATTTAGTTGCTCGTTTTGGAGGCGAAGAGTTTATTGTGTTATTGGCCGATCAGTCTTTAACCGAGGCCAAACTCATTGCGGATAAGATTTGTCAGTCATTAAGCGAAACTAAATGGGCCGATGCCGCCGACCCACTCACTATCAGTATTGGTTGTGTTGAGGCGAGCCAGGCCCGGGATCCTGATCAACTGTTAAAACTCGCCGATGATGCATTGTACCAGGCCAAAGCCAACGGTAGGAATCAGGCTGTCATGGCTGGCAGCAAAGTAAGCTCTCTGACTTAATTCTGCTCGTCAGCTTCATCATCACTGGTATCGGCCAGGCGCTTGCTGGGTTGTACACCCAGGGCTCGGAATTGCTCAACCTGACGCACCAGATTGCCCCGCCCGCTGGTTAATTTGTTCAGCGCCGCATCGTAGTGTTTCTGAGTACTTTCTACCGCTTTGCCAATTTTTTCCATATCACCCACAAAGCCGGCAAATTTATCGTAAAGCTTGGCTGCATGCTGGGCGATCTTCTGGGCATTCTGATTCTGATATTCGTACTGCCAGATGTTGTTAATGGTGCGTAGTGCTACTAACAGATTGGTCGGCGAAACCAGCATGATGTTGTTATTCAGCGCCAGCGTTACCAGTTCCGGATCGCTTTCTACCGCCAATAAAAACGCGGGTTCTACCGGAATAAACATCAGTACGTAATCCAGCGAGCGGATTGCTTCCAGCTCATGGTAATCTTTTGCGCCCAGCGCTTTTATGTGGGTGCGCAAGGAGTTTACATGTTCTTTTAAATAGCGCGCCCGTTCATCGTCATTATCACTGTTAAAATACCGTTCGTAAGCGGCCAGGCTCACCTTGGAGTCGATGATCACATCTTTGTCATTAGGCAGGTGTACCACCACATCCGGCTGCTGTAATTTGCCCTGCTCGTTGCGCGCCGAGACCTGGGTTTCAAATTCATGGCCTTCGCGTAAACCGGATTCCTTGAGGATGCGTTCCAGCACGACTTCGCCCCAGTTACCCTGCTGCTTGTTATCGCCTTTTAAGGCGCGGGTCAGCGCAGCGGCGTCTTCAGTGATTTGCTGATTTAGTGCTTTTAAACCCAGAATTTCTGTTTTTAGCGAGGCCCGTTCCTGTCCTTCCTTAACATACTGATCGGTTACCTGCTTCTTGAAGCCTTCAATCTGATCTTTTAATGGGTTGAGCAGCGCATCCAGGCGGGTTTTACTCTCATTGCCAAAGCTTTCTGCTTTTTGCTGGAAAATACGGTTCGCCAGGTTTTCAAATTGTTCCTGCAAGCGTTTTTCGGCTTGTTGCAGAGTGGCGAGCTTTTCTTCGTGAGACTTTTCGGCTACATCAAAGGCTGCCTGGCGGGCATCGCTGGCGGCTTTTAACTGCGTGTAATCGGCCTGCAGAGATTTCAGATCACTTTGTAATTGCTCTCGCTGATGCTGGGCTTCCGGCAACAATGCCGCTTTGGCAGACTGCTCCTGCAGCGAACCTTGTAGCGTTGATAGCTGTTGCTTAAGCTCACTAATATCCTGCTGGGCTCTTTGTTGAACAGCGTCCAGAGTTTGTTGTGCCTGCTCAAGCTGCTGGGCTAACAACTGTTGCTCCGCCAGCGCCTGCTGCGCCTGAGCCTTGCCCTGAAAGCCGCCAATTACCAGGCCAACAATTAACGCCAGCAGTGCTGCGCCGGCGGGAATAATAATATTAAGGTGTTCCATTACCAACCTGAATAACTTCAATAAAAAAACGGGT
>CEQU01017227.1_pt1 | contig 11278 bp, 7 predicted proteins | sample 531031 | NCBI WGS metagenome assembly CEQU01 (sample SAMEA2621216, study PRJEB7988) | marine metagenome | isolation source: saline water (ENVO:00002010), including
GACAAAACCCATCCTGTCTAACGATTTCATGTCCACGCTTGGACTGAGCTAGTATTCAGACTAGCGCTACGATCACCACCTACTACCTTGTGTTCTTATGTTAGCTGCGTGGCCGGCATGTCTCTGTAAAACCCAAACGCTGTGCACGAATAGCACGCCGTCGGGCGACGTGTCATTCAGACGCGAACGGCGCGTATGCAATCCCAAATAATGATGGCTGCTGTGTATCATTCGTAACCGCTCTAGCCGCAGCAGTCGTTTTTTGTTATTTCATCCTTTTCATAAATCACACGTTATGCTCTTGCGGAGTGATGAAGCAGCATGTCATTAGCATCGTTATTCGCCCAATTCCAAAGTTCGTTCTTGCTCCTTGCGAAGGAAGAAGAAGTCAGCTCACCGTCCGTATGGGACTCCATTGAAGGACATTGGCAGGAATTATTACAACAAGCCGGTATGTCGCTTCTCATTTTTGCCAGCTTTTGGGTCGTTGGCAAAATCGTACAGAAAGTCCTCACCAAAGTTGGCACTTCTCAGCACATTGATCAGGAACTCGCATCGTTTATCGGTCGCACCGCAAAAATCGCCGTGCTAATCCTTGGCCTCATCACTGCCTTGTCACACCTAGGCATCGACGTCTCTGCCATGGTAGCCGGACTAGGGCTTACCGGATTTGCACTGGGGTTTGCACTTAAAGACGTAATCTCCAACGTCCTCGCAGGCGTGCTAATACTAATCTACAAACCATTCCAAAAAGATGATTGCATCAAGATTAAGTCTTACGAAGGGAAAGTGGTCTCCACGGATTTGAGATACACGGTACTTCTATCGGATGGCCTAACAGTATATGTACCAAATTCACTGCTGTTTACAGACGCCATTACCGTAACGTGCGATGCCGTTACAGCGGAACCAGAGGTCGAGTCTACGGAATAAGCACTCCGCTATGTGGACATATAGCCATAAAGGAAAACGGCTCCGGCATTTTAGTTCCGGAGCCGTTTTTTTTTGCTATCTCGGCAAGTGCCCAATTAGCAGAAGTGGGCGCCTTTTGTATTTACATAAACCGCGTAAAGTGACTGGCTGCCAGTCATGAACAAGCGATTGCGTTTCTTACCTCCAAAGCAGACGTTAGAACAAATCTCGGGAAGAAGAATCTGACCGATTCGCGTACCTTCCGGATTGAAGATGTGGACACCGTCGTAGCCATCACCAACCCAACCAGCACTTGCCCAGATGTTACCGTCGCGGTCACAACGAATGCCATCAGCAAAGCCTGCTTTTTCTTCGACATTACCGTCAGCATCAGTCAATTCAAGAGCCATGGAAGCGTACACTTTACCGTTCTTCAGATCGGTCTCTTCTGCGACATCCCAAACCTTGATTACTTCCTTTGCCTCGTCGTAATGGCTTGCACCGGTGTCAGCCACATACAACTTTTTATAATCAGGTGAAAAGCACAGACCATTAGGCTTGAAGATTTCGTCGGCGACCTGGTGCACTTTACCCGTCTTTGAATCGATGCGGTAAATGGCTTCTTTTTGGTACGGCTGTGGCCAATTATCCTGATTCTCAACCAGACGCCCTTCGTAATCCATGACGGCACCATAACCGGGATCAGTAAACCAAATGTCACCGTTGGGATGCACAACTGCGTCATTCGGTGCATTCAGAGATTTGCCACCATATTTATTCGCCAGAACAGTACGGGTACCATCATATTCATAGCGGGCTACGGAACGAGTTAGATGTTCACATGAGATTTGACGACCGTGGTTATCGAATGTGTTTCCATTGCTGTTTTGAGCTGGATTCCGAAATGTCGTTACCTGATCGTTTTCTTCCGTCCAACGTAATTGCACGTTGTTTGGAATATCACTCCACACAAGGTATCGACCAACACCATTCCAAGCGGGGCCTTCAGCCCAAATCATTCGCTTGCTGTGATAGAGCCGCATAATTGCCGCATTCCCCAGCTTGTAACTCTTAAACGAATCATCCAACACAACGATATTTGGATCGGGATATCGCACAGGAGGAGCACCGGGACCATAATTCCGCGGTTCCGCAGTCGCTCGTTTCATTGATACTGCCATGGTTGAAGCGGTCGCTGTCGCAGCAAGCACGAAGTTACGTCGATTCATTCCTTGTTGTTTTGTCATGATTGTTACCGTTTCTGAGTTGAACTCACTTGTAAGTACATTATGTCATTTTGGCTTGGCACCTTCGCTCGTTTTGGCGAAGGGAGCATCTACCGTTATAACAGTTATCAAGACGGAAGTTGATTACGTCGAACACTAAATAAACAGATAGCCAATCTATTCTCTGACGGATTATTAAATGACTACCGACACCCCAATTGCGACTGTTACACCTGTTAGTGAAAATGATGCAACAGGAGTGGTTGCTGAGGTTTTTGCCGATATCAAAGCAACTAAGAATCTGGAATTCGTACCAAATTTCTGGCGCACTATTGCTGTGTATCCGACGCTACTGCAACAGGTTTGGAACCAGCTGAAGGCTGTCATGCACCCGGAAGCGGACGATAGGGAAGGGCATTTAACACCCGTCGTAAGAGAAATGATCGCAGTCGCTGTGAGTGCCACTAACGGCTGCACGTATTGCCTCAATTCTCATACGCGCGCATTGCAAAGCATGGGTGTATCTGATGGCAGCATTGGTGAGGTGCTGGCTGTCGCTGGTTTATTTAATCAAACCAACACGCTTGCTGATGGCTTTCAGGTCGAACCGGATATAAAACCGCTAGCAGCAAGAGGCTAGATAACCTGTTGCAATCGGACGGTCTAAAGCAGACTGCCATAAGCCACTATCGCCAGGGCATAAATACAGCACTTACAGGTGTCGGGCATTTCACTGTCGCACCGGTCGGTTCCAACGCACCAGTATCTTGGTCAATTTCAAACACCGAAATAGAGCTGGATGACTGGCCTAATGCCAAGAGATACTTTCCAGTTGGATCAATCCGAAAACTACGAGGGGTTTCACCACCAATATCCTGATTTTCAACATAGGTCAGTTTTCCAGTACGTTGGTCAACTGAATAGACGACGATCGTGTCGTGGCCTCTGTTAGAGCCATAAACAAACTTGCCGCTTGGGTGGCAATACATCTCAGCGGTTGAGTGCCCGTCCTGCTGAGATTCGTTTGGAGGGAGTGTTGACACAACCTGAAAGGGCTCGAGCTTTCCGAGGCGACCGTTGTACTTGTATGCGTTAGCGGTCATGTTCAGTTCATTGATTCCATATGCAAAACGACCAGAACGGTGGAAGCTGAAATGTCGTGGCCCGGATCCTGCTTCCGACTTCGCAAAAGGGTACTTCCCTGGAGTAAGCGTTCCCTTACGCGGATTAAGGCGATACACGAGCACTTTATCAAGCCCGAGATCTGAAACGGCTACAAATCGATTCCACGGCCCGACGTCAATTGAATGACCGTGAGGCGCTTCCTGACGCGGATGCACGCTCTTGCCGGTGTGTTGCACAAAACTCGATGGAGCACTCAATGATCCGTCCGATTGAACACGATAGGCTGCAACACTTCCACCAACGTAATTTGCAACCATGACGGTACGCCCCGTGTAATCAATGCATAAATGGCACGGGGCACCACCTTTAGTTGATTGCTGATTCAATTCCGTTAACGCGCCTGACTGCTGGTCGATTGAAAACGAAGTGATATATCCGGCCTTTTCGCCTTTGTATTCCACTGTTTCGTTTACTGCATAAAGGTATTTTCCATTTGGATGTACATCGACAAAGGATGGATTAACCGTCTTTGTTACTTCACCGTGTGGCTTTAGCTCGCCGGTGTTGGAGTCAAATGTAAATGCGTAAATCCCCTCACTGTCACCACCGGTGTAAGTACCGACATACACCAAATAAACACCCGCGTGTTTGTGCCCGTGATAAGCACGAATTGTCGTGGTCATTAGCAACATGGATGCGCAGGTAAGAAGTGCGATTGCGGTTTTCATAGATGTCATTCCAAATAGATTTATGCCGATAGTTACAACTTCAATTCGAACAAATTCGCCCACAATTGCAACCATACAAAAGAAAACCTCGTGCACCCAACAAAGTGGAATACACGAGGCCTTCCTGCAAATGGATCAAATTGTCACATACGTCGCAGCAAATCGTCCTGAGGTGTTAGTCCCAGGTTAAATTTGCACCACTTTGGTACTCAGTAACACGTGTTTCAAAGAAGTTCTTTTCTTTGGATAAGTCCATCGTTTCACTCATCCATGGGAAAGGATTACTTGAGTTATATTGAGTTGGCAATCCAATACGCTCTAGTCGCCGATCCGCGACATGTTGAACGTATTCGCGGAACAATTCGCCGTTGAGTCCCAGGACACCACGAGGCAGGCAATCATGGGCGTATTCCACTTCATATTCAACAGCTGTACGGATCCGATCGATCATGGCTTCCTGAAAATCTTTCGTCCATAACTCGGGATTCTCAGCCTTGATTCCGTTAATCAGATCCAAACCAAAATTCAGATGAATCGTTTCATCACGCAGAATGTATTGAAACTGCTCGCCAATTCCTGTCATTAGGTTTCGGCGATGAAATGACAGCATCATTACGAAACCGGTATAGAAGAAAATGCCTTCCATGATCAGGTAGAAACCAATTAGGTTCTTCAACAGACTCTGGGAGCCTTCAAATGTATCCGTGGTAAAGTCCGGGTCAAGAACTTCAGCGGTCAGTTCCATTTCGAACTCATCTTTACGAGCGATCGCCGGAACTTCCCGGTACATATTGAACACTTCACCTTCATCCAAACCAAGACTCTCGGTTACATAAAGGAATGTGTGTGAGTGTACAGCTTCTTCAAATGCCTGACGCAACAGGTACTGACGACACTCGGCATTGGTAACATGACGGAAAATCGCAAGCACTAGGTTGTTACCAACAAGACTTTCAGCAGTCGCAAAGAACCCAAGGTTACGCATGATGACCATACGTTCATCATCGGAAAGCTTATTCGACTTCCAGGTTTCAATATCCTTGGTCATCGGCACTTCTGTGGGCATCCAGTGGTTAGCACACCCATTGAGATAGTGTTCCCAGGCCCAGTGGTACTTCAGTGGCATCAGTTGGTTAACGTCCACTTGGTTGCAGTTAATCAAAAGCTTATGACTGGCATCAATTCGACCAGTGTTTTCTTGGATCAGATCTGGGGTATTTGGCGATGACATATTCTTTCCTTTATCGTTCCATTTGCTATTTCATGTTCATCCGTGATGACAGGAGTTTCAGACAACGAACACCAGCAAGTGATCACACTTACTGACACGCCTCGCAATCCGGGTCATCAATACTGCACGCTCGTGTAACCATCGTTGCCGGTGTTTCCCGGTTTACCTCGATATCACCCGATGCGCTCTTGTTCTTCATCCAACGAGGCTGAATACCAAACTTATTTACATCCACGGTCGATTTCTCAACGTGCGTGGCCGCAAGCGTTCGCAGGTAATAGGTGGTTTTCAAACCCTTGTCCCAGCAGGACATGTACATGTTGTGCAGTTTCTTACCGCTGGGTTCAGCCAGATACAGGTTGAGCGACTGGCCCATATCGATCCACTTCTGGCGGCGGGATGCACATTTAATGATCCATTCAGGATCCACTTCAAAGGCTGTCAGGTAACGTGCCTTGATATCGTCCGGCACATTTTCAATTTCCTGAACGCTACCGTCGTAATACTTCAGTGCTTCCAGCATATCGGCGTCCCACAGGCCACGATCCTTAAGATCATCTACCAAGTCGAGCGTTACCTGAGTGAATTCACCGGACAGATTACTCTTCACGTACAGGTGTTTATAAGCAGGCTCAATCGACTGGCTTACTCCAACGATTGTAGAAATCGTTGCCGTTGGTGCGATCGCCATGACATTACTGTTTCGCATGCCATGAGCTGCGACATGCTCACGCACTTCATCCCACGGCATAGTACTGCTGCGGTCGAGCTCCACTTCTATACCACGTTCTTGTTCCAGAACATCGATTGTATCGATCGGTAGCAAACCACGATCCCACTTGGATCCAATGTAGCTGGAGTATGTACCACGTTCCTTGGCAAGCATGCTCGATGCTTTGAGTGCATAGAACGAGATGGCTTCCATACTGTGATCTGCAAATTCTACAGCAGCATCACTTGCGTAGCTGACACCAAGTTTCAGCAAGGCATCCTGAAAGCCCATTAAACCGAGACCGATTGGTCGATGCCGTCGATTAGAGTTTTCTGCTTCTGCTGTAGGATAGTAGTTAATGTCGATCACATTGTCGAGCATTCGCAATGCGGTTGTGACCGTCTCTTCAAGCTTCTCAAGATCCAGTTTGCCGTCCTTCACATGATTGGCAATGTTAACTGACCCAAGATTGCAAACAGCTGTTTCCTCAGGCGAGGTATTGAGCAGAATTTCAGTGCAGAGGTTACTACTGTGAACCACACCAGTGTGATCCTGAGGTGAGCGAATATTCGATGGGTCTTTCCACGTTATCCATGGATGCCCTGTTTCAAACAAACGAGTCAACATGCGGCGCCACAAGTCTGTAGCAGATACCTTGCGGTGCATGCGAATTTCACCGGCTTCAGCTTTAGCTTCATATGCTGTATATGCCTGTTCAAATTCGCTTCCGTACAGATCATGCAGGTCGGGGACTTCATCCGGGCTAAATAGTGTCCATTCCTTGTCTTCCTTGACCCGTTTCATGAACAAGTCTGGAATCCAATTCGCTGTATGCATATCGTGCGTTCGACGCCGATCATCGCCGGTGTTCTTACGCAACTCAAGAAACTCTTCGACGTCCATATGCCATGTTTCAAGGTAGGAACATACAGCGCCCTTACGCTTTCCACCTTGGTTTACGGCAACGGCTGTGTCGTTCACAACCTTCAGGAATGGAATCACACCTTGGCTTTGACCATTGGTTCCATGAATGTAGGCGTTTGTCGCACGCACGTTGGTCCAGTCATTTCCTAAGCCGCCAGCCCATTTCGACAGCATCGCGTTGTCCGAAACACATTTAAAGATGTGCTGCAAGTCATCACTGACCGTGGAGAGATAGCAACTACTTAGCTGTGGGTGGTTTGTTGCGGAATTAAACAGTGTTGGCGTTGCCGAAGTAAATCGAAAATTGGAGAGCATGTTATAGAACTCGATGGCACGCTCTTCTTTTCGGTCGCCCTCCTGGATAGCCAACCCCATTGCAACCCGCATCCAGAAGTATTGAGGAGTCTCAATTCGTCGCCCTTCGATGTGCAGCAGGTACCGGTCGTAGATGGCTTGTAGCCCAAGATACTTGAACAAATGATCTCGACTCGGATCCAAAGCTTCAGAAATTCGACCCAGATCGTATTCTCTCAACTGCGGATCCAAACGGTCCGCGTTCACACCGTCGATAATGTAATGCTCAAATTGATTTCGGTATTGATCCTCGATCTCGTCGAACGCCGGAGCCGATCCAAGCGAATCGTTGTAAATAACCATCAGCATGAGTCTGGAGGTTACCGTGTCATATGCCGGGTCGCGTTCAATACGACTTCGCGATGAAAGGATCATCGTCCGGTACACCTCTGTGGTGGAGATCCCGTCAAACACACTGCGCATGACGTCTTCAACGATTTCATCTGATGAACAGGTTTCTTCCAGCCCTTCACATGCCGTGATCAAACGGGCACGTACGCGGCTTTCGTCAAACGGAACTCGCGTATCATCTTCGAGTGTTACGTGAATTTTGACGGTTTCGTCACTCTCAATTTCGTCGGTGCTGCGAATGGCACGGACTTTGCTTTGATCATTGCGATAGACGATGTAACGACGGGCAACACGGTAGTGGCCACTGCGCATCAGTTCCATTTCCACCAGGTCCTGGATCTGCTCAACTCCAGCGCCATCATCGGTGCTGGCTAGCGGTGCCAGTTCTTCGGATACCTGGCTGGCCATCCGTTCCACTTCTGACTGAATCGCCGTATCAAGCGGTTGCTCGTCGGCAAGATTCAATTCTGCTCTGAATGCATTAGTCATCGCCCGAAGAATAAGGGCGGCCTCAAACGGTACTACGCGTCCGTCTCGTTTGCGAATGTTCCAGTCGCTTTGAGCTCGAATCATTCGATCTCTCCTTAGCTGCTTGTCTTCCTAACTCACACGCTATTACTGCGGCAGCGTCACACACATTCAGGCTACTCCTTCATGGAGGCCTGCTTCTTGTATGACCTGTCATGACCCGTTCATGCTGCCGGTAACACAAAGCATTCATTGCTATGCGTGACCGGAACCATGACAGCGAGATCATGAATCTCAGTCTTAGCATCCTTTGTAATTAGCCCCTCGCAGCTACAGAAGTATCTACGAAGAACGCCCAAAATGCATGTCGCCGATCTGACAACTCTTTTTATCCCAAGTTGTCTTTGGACCACTCAGGCTGAATGGCAAACGTTCGGTTTTTACATTTTGGACCGTTTCCGGCCGGTTGCGATGAGACAAGTAATCCGGTTGTAAAGACCAGATATGAAAAGCTCTGCGATGGCGTACCAAACGAGAGGCTCTTCCTGTGCCTTGTAACTCGCAAGTCCCAGTCGGTGGTTGCTAAATATCAGATGTTTCAGCTCGCAGACGCTTCCCGATAGATCGCCATCCTATAGCTCCTAACGGGATTCCTACCGACCATCAATCCATGAAGAAAAGCTCACTTCCTGACAGCTTTCGTTTCCACTTTCGCGCCGAACAGCAATTCCCTGTATTCCTAGTTGGGATTGCTATCATCCTCGGATTGCTCAGCAAACCGTTCAGCAACGCTGCGTCAATATATCGTGTTGAACAACTATGTCAACACTATATTTAGTACATTTTCGGCAATTCAAAAAGTTTAGTGCACTGCTAGCACGCTAAAGTGCTAGCACGTAGTAACTTAGGTAAAGTGTCGCTGTGCTGTGTCTGCTGTCACCGTATCCCCCGAACGTATTGGGTTCTGATCTGGGGCAGCGCTGTGTTTCAGGTGGTGTCGTCTGAAAACGTGCCTGAATGCGTGATATTTGATGCTGGTGTTCTCTGGGGAGTTAAGTCGGATCGCAACTCACGCATCGAGGATGGGGTCCATAAATGCCACTGGAGTGGTGAAAATGACTAATTCTACGCGGAGTTTGTCAAATAAGTCTCCAATACCACTTAAAAAACAGGTGCAATAATGCCGATTTCGATGATAGTGCATTGTTTTATCCGGAGCAGGGAAACCACCTGTTGCAGGAAGCACCAAAAAACAGCAACGAGTTAACATCCGTCCGCACATGTCGACAGCTATACATCAAAAATCTGAAACGTTTTCAATTGCTGACGCGCAGCGGCACATTGTAGACCTACTCAAGCCAAATCCGGCCATCTATTGGTGCGACTTTCTTGTGACGTGGTGCCTAGGCATCTTTGTTCATGACTGCGCACGGAGGCTATCCGGACAGCTTTGGTTCTCAGCCGAGGGGTTGGCACCGGAAGGCGGATGGACTGTCCCAACAACCCTGCTCGAATTTGAGTCCTATAACGCTAAGCTCATTGCATATATTATGTGCGCCACCATTGGAATCCTACTCTTCTACAGAGCGGCGATGTTCATCCATGAAATCGTCCATTTCAAGCGAGGCAGCATGCCATTATTCCGTTTCACATGGAATGCACTGTGTGGCATTACGTTTCTGATTCCTTCGTTTGTCTACTACACGCATCTGGACCATCATCGCCGTGTTCATTATGGAACCGACGGCGACGGTGAGTATCTACCACTGGCCAGACGTTCTCCACTGCATATCATCCTCTTCATGCTGCACCCGTTTATCGTGCCCCCGTTGGTGTTCATGCGTTTTTTGGTTTTCACCCCGCTTGCGTACATCATTCCGGGATTTAGGAGATGGATTCACAAGCGTGCGTCATCGATGATCATCGACCCGACATACATCCGACCGGCCGCTGGGAAGCGGGTGGTACAAATCATATACATGCAGGAGTTCCTCACCTTTTTGTGGTGCATCGCGCTAATAGTCGTTCCCATCATGAAATTCGATATCATTGCCTATCCATTTCTCCTGCACGCATACGTGGTTGGCGCTGGAATTCTGACTCTAAATGGGCTTCGCACGCTTGGAGCACATCGCTGGACAAATGACAACGGTGAAATGACGTTCGAAGAGCAGTTGCTCGACTCCGTGAATTACCCACACAATCCAATTCTCGGTGAATTATGGGCACCAGTCGGTTTGCGATACCACGCACTACATCACTTCTTCCCCAAGATTCCGTATCACAACTTACCGAAAGCACACCGCCGGCTTATGGAAAACCTTCCGGATGACTCACCGTACAGGAATACATCACAAACCACTTTGCGTCGACAACTCGCCGACCTTTGGAGCATGGCGCGCAACTCAGCACGTACAGATGCTTCAGACCAAGCAAAAAAAGAGATTGACTCATAACAACTAAATCACCGTAGAATAGACAGGCACCGCCAAAACAAGGTAGTGCCCCATAAACCTTAAGGGAGCCTGAAACATGTTGGCCCGACACTTTTCAATTGCAATTCTATGTGCGGCTGTTTTTGCAGCGCCAATACTCGCGCAGGACGCAGCAGAGGAATCCGAACCGACAAACAACATCGAGACAATCGATGCCATCGGTCATCAACCCCGATCGCAAAATAGCATTGGCATGTATCTGGCCGAAATCCCGACCGGCACATTCCTGATGGGCGCTTCGGAGTTCTACGTTGAACTGTCTGTAGACGGTGATCAACTGGAAGATGGGCGTGCGCTGACTATTTACGACCGAAATGGCAAGAAGCAAATATTCCGTTTCCAGGATTCCCAGGCAGATAAAAGCAAGCAACTACTATCAGCGATTCGCAATCGCCAACGCAACACCGGCCTGGCAATCAATTACGACAGCAAACTACCAACCAGTGCTGAAGTCCTCGCTGCCAGTCTCGTAAAAGCCATTCAGGCCCAGCAGGAGATCACCATCGGCGCACAAGCCGAAGGAAACAAGATTAACTTCCAGGGGGTTGCTGCTTTTGTCGCTGATGAAATCAACGCCGGTGACCAAAGACGCATGAATATATTTGAAGCAGATTCACTTGCCGCAAAAGACGAGTATCCACAACACATTGTTAAGCTCACTGACTTCGAAGTCGGTGTCGCCGAAGTCACCCAAGCTCAATTTGAAACAGTCATGGGATACAACCCGAGTGTAATTAAGGGCGCTGACTTAC
>CEQU01014076.1_pt1 | contig 11251 bp, 10 predicted proteins | sample 531031 | NCBI WGS metagenome assembly CEQU01 (sample SAMEA2621216, study PRJEB7988) | marine metagenome | isolation source: saline water (ENVO:00002010), including
TTCATTGGATAAGGGAACTTCAGATGACGACATAATCCACTTTGTAACCCAATCAACTTTCGGTGGCAAAAGATATCTCGCACAACCTAAATTGGATGGTTCTGCACTATCTTTGGAATATGTCGCAGGTAACCTCTACAGGGCAGCCACAAGGGGCAGTGGGGAGAGAGGAGAAGATGTTACACTGAATGCCAAACTGGTAGCAAATGTTCCAACTAGATTGAACTCACCTGTTGATTGTCATGTGCGTGGGGAAGTGGTTATGCCGCTAGCTGTGTTTGAAGAAAAATACAGAGACGTATCACCAAATCCTCGTAATCTGTGCTCTGGGGCATTGAGGCAAAAACACGGGGATGGAAAGGCCGATGCCTCAGATTTGGTTTTTTGTGCATATGATGTCAAATTCCCAAATGAAAGCCCAGATACGGTAAACGATAGCGAATTACTTTCATGGCTACAAGAAGTAGGAATCGAACCTGCTCCATGGGAGATTTTTTCTTCCGAATCTCCGCAAAAAGAGATGATTGAATACACTTCGAAATGGAGCGCTAAACGAGCGACTTACGAATATGAAATAGATGGTATTGTATTCAAATTAGATAATTTAGAACAGCGAGAAAATCTCGGTATGACTGCCCACCATCCTCGATGGGCCCTTGCATGGAAATTCCCATCACAAGAAGCACACTCCGTGCTATTAGGAGTAGATTGGCAGACTGGAAGGACCGGTGCTGTGACTCCAGTAGCGAGAATAGCTCCACAAATGGTTGGCGGAGTAACGGTAGAAAACGTGACTTTGCATAATGTTGGTGAAGTCGAACGGCTAGGTATCAAGATCGGCGACAAGGTAAAAATCACTAGAAGAGGCGATGTGATTCCTAAAATCATTGAAAATTTGGGCAAAGCGTCGTCAAGTGACATGCAGAACCGATATCATGCAGATGGGAGGAAATTCAGCGCAGAGTTATCCGTCCAGAGAATTCAGATTCCGAAAGATTGTCCTGCATGCGGCAGAGACTTGGTAATGGAAGGTGCATTTTTGCGGTGTATGTCGTTAGAATGCGATGCAAGAACCGCACGAGCGTTGACCTATTGGTGCAGAACGCTAGAGATGGATGGAATTGGAGAGAAGTTAATCGAAGCATTGCTCGATAATGGTTTAGTCAAAACAATCGCAGATTTGTATAGATTAAGTCATTCACAAATTTCCAATTTGGAAAGAATGGGTGATAAAAGCGCGTACAATGTACTCGATGAACTTGGTAAAACAAGAAATTTGAATTTAGCAAGATTCCTTCATGCGCTAGGAATGGAAAGAATCGGGCCAGAGGTTGCTACGACAATTTCTCAACATTTCACTTCAATGGAAAAAATGCTTCTTTGGGTCGATGAAGGAGAGATTGATGAACTTACAATCATAGAGGGGATTGGTGAAAAAGTCGCTGCTATATTTAGAGATGGAATCAAAAAACGTAGAAGTTTGATTGATGATTTGTCTGAAATTATTACAATAACCGATGAAGCAGAATCTGCAACAGGAGTATTCGATGGCAAATCATTCTGCATTACAGGTTCACTCTCTCGCCCTCGCAAGGAAATAGCACTTGCAATCAAGAATTCTGGCGGAAAGGTGGTTGGAAGCGTGAGTGGCAATCTCGATGTTTTGGTAGCAGGGGAGAAAGCAGGAAGTAAATTGGCAAAGGCAGAATCTCTGAATGTAGAGGTTTGGAGCGAAGAAAAATTGTTCAACAAGATTTCAGAACCGAAAAAAGGACCCAAGACACTGTTTGAATTCTGACGATTAACACATGATACTAAAAACACACCAAACATGTAAGGGTACATGCGTCTGAAGTTAGCATCACTTCTGTTAGTGTCTATTTTGCTGGCATCAACTGTTCCAACTTCAATTGGATACAGCAATGGAATATACAACCGCGGTAGTAGCGGATGCAATTGTCATGGTTACAATGTAGTAACTGTGTCAATGAGCGGCCAACCAGCGTCATATAGCCCTGGGACTACATACACTTTACAGATTTCAGTTAGTGGTGGTGGAACTGGTAATGGTGGATTTAGCTTAGATGTGAATAAAGGGACACTATCAACAGGTGGCGTTGGAATTATGGCCGTGAAGGTGAACTCCGCGGCAGACAGCGCAACACACACCACGAACAGTTACCGTAGTTGGAGCGTAGATTGGACAGCACCTTCCGCAGGTTCAGGCTCTGTACAGTTCGACCTATCAGCGGTTGAAGCAAATGGCAATGGAGGTACAGGAGGAGATACTTGGGGCGATACGACGATCACAGTACCTGAAGGCGGAACTCCGCCGTCTAACAATCCTCCGTCAGTATCCTCGGTGCTTTTGAGCCCCGCTAATCCAGTTACTACTGATACACTAAATTTGACATATACTTTCCAAGATTCTGATGGAGATTCAGAATCTGGAACTATGATTAGATGGTACAAAGATGGAATGTTAGAATCTTCTAGAAATGATCAAACTACAGTTCCATCATCCTTGACTTCTAAAGGAGAGTCTTGGAATGTTACAGTCACTCCAAGCGATGGAACAGACGATGGTAATCCTGTACATTCATCGAGCCTAGTAGTTGTGAACTCGATTCCTTTCGTTAATTCGGCAGAAATCACTCCGACAGATGCTTTGGAATCAGATGATTTAACGCTAATTCACTTATCTTCAGATGCCGATAATGATATCGTAGCAGTCAGCGATACTGAATGGTATGTGGACGGTTCCAAGGTTTCAGCATTTGATGGTGATACGACAATACCTTCCGTTGCAATTCGAGATGGAGATGTTTGGTATGCTAAGATCAGAGTCAATGATGGGGAGGTAGACAGCGACTGGTTTACAACACAAGACATCACAATTGGTAGCGATAATACGCCTCCAACAATGGTAAGCGTATCTATTTCCGGAGGCCCGTACACGACAACAGATGATTTACAAGCAACTGCGCAAGCTACCGATGCTGATAACGATGCTTTGACCTATGAATGGGATTGGCCCGCAACAAATGGCGCAGTTTCATCATCAACATTACCTTCATTTTACACAGAAAAGGGAGAATCCTGGACTGTAAGATGCAGGGTTACTGATGGAGTTGTATATTCAGATTGGATGGAAAGTAGTGCAGTAATTATTCAAAACTCAGCCCCGGTACTGAATGAGTTGAGCATAGATCAAGAAACCGTATTCTTCGATACTGAAGCAACTTATTCCTATGACGCTTCTGATGTAGACGGAGATACACTTTCCACTTCAGAAACCTGGGATTTAACTGGGGATATTTTGACTCTAACCCTATCCGTATATGATGATGAAACGGCTTATTCCAATACATTGAGCGATACAGTTCAAATTGTAAATTCATTACCAACCGTTTCGTATGATGGTCCAACAACACAAAGCGCTTTGATTCAACTCAATCCAACTCTGCAATCCAATGATGCAAACGGTGACATGGTCACTACATCATGGCAATGGATGAGAAACGGATTCATGACCGATGAAAATGGAAGCACTATTTCTGAAAGTAAGTTGGGCGCAGGAGATGTATGGACTGCCATGATAACTCCTAACGATGGTCAGGACGATGGGCCTGTATTAGTAATCGATTTCACAATTTCAAACACAGCCCCTACTGCGAGCATTACCGCTCCAGAATCTCTAATCAGTGGAGTAAATGCTACCTTTTCCGCAATGGATTCTACCGATGTTGATGGTTCAGTAGTAAATGCAATTTGGAGTATTGATGGCATAGTAATGCACAATGGAATGACTTTCACAACTCCCATGTCAGAATATTTGAATTTGCAAGTGAAAGTGATTGATGATTTAGGTGCACACGATGTTTATTCTGAAACCTTTGAAGGAGTAGAGCCTCCGTTCGCAGAGGATGTAGAAGCTAAATTGGAAGGCAGTGATGTAGTTATTACATGGAAACAAGATGTTGATGGTACAACTGCAGACGAGTGGGCGGTATTCCACAACGAACAACTTCTAGGCACTACACCCAATCTTGAATACCGGCATTCCCCTACATTGGAAGGAGAACATTCCTACATTGTAGTGGCAGTTGTTGATGACCAGATACCTCCACCGCTGACAGGTTGGGCAACTTCATCAGATTCAGTCGAAGTCAGTTCGAGTGTAGTTCCCGAATCTCCTGGGCCTAGCGATACTGCAGGATTAATTTTCAGCATCATTTTGTTGCTGGTCGGATTAACTGGTGTGATATTTTCATTCATTCCTAGGAGGGATTGAATGCGATTCAAAGTGGCATTAGTACTGTTATTGATGATTCTGTCAACTACAATTTCTACTGCAAACCCTGGTGGTAAAGGAGATGACATACGCTCTAGAGATTGTGCAGGGTCTTGTCACGCATCATCTTCATCGAACGGTATATCGGATGCAGAATTAGATATTCAATATCCTGAACAAGTCTATGCTGGCTTACTGATGGAAATTGAAACATGGGTTAGTTTCGTTGAAGTCAGTTCGAATAATATGGTCGGGCTAGCATTGTTGGTAAACGAAGAAGGCGCAAAAGATCTGCCAGGAGTCGATGGATGGGAAGTCGTTACAGACCCAAATGGCGGGACTAACAATTATGTAGAAATTGTCGACTCTTTTTCTTTGCAAAATCAAGTCAAAAAAACTTGGACACTACGTGCTCCTGCTAGTCCGGGAACTTACGAGTTATACCTTGCAGTACAACATGGCACTCCGAATGGAGGGGTAGCAATGACAGGAATTTCCGATGCTAAGCAAGTTGTTGTTAGCGAAGTCCCAGAAAACCTTCCTCGCTTGTCTCCGGAATGGGAGCCAGTCAATACTAGGCCGATTGGAGAAGAGACTGAAATTACATTGCAATTGTTAAACACTGATTCTGCACTTGTGGAGTTGAAAGGTAGTAATCAAGGGCCTATACAAGTTGTCGACAATAAATTCACAATTCCAGCAGCGGTTAATCCTGGCACAGTTGAATGGAGAGTAGTCATGATTGGTGAAGGTCCAACACAACAATCTCCATGGTTCAGAATTACTGCTCAAGAACCCGGTTGGGAAGTAGACGAATTTGCACTATATCTCCAAGGATTTGCTCTTTTCATTCTCTGCATTGGATTAGTTGTTTTGCAGAGGCCGAAGGGTGAAGATATAGAATCAAGCAAGTACGACAATACTGCAGATGTGACATCACAATTTGGTAGAATTCAGGGCTCTTCCCCTGCAATGGTTGACTTGCCTACCACTGGCCCTCCGATTCCAGAGGAAGGCCTTCCTGCAGGTTGGACTATGGAGCAATGGGAATATTATGGTCAAGAACACCTTGATGGTTTAGCAGGAGGTGGTCAACAATGATTTCTGCAGGCACCTTTCATGTGATCTCAACCGAACTTACAATTGGAATGTTTGCTCTAGCCGGTGTCGCTTTCTTGCTATGTGCAATTCAAAAGGGCCCAATCTCTAGAGAGCCTGTTGCCCATTGGGCTTTACTCGGCGGTTTGATAGCAACCCCATTCGCAATAATTAGTGGAGTAAATGCAGTTCCAAGTGAAGGAATCGACAACCCGATTTTGGCTAACAAACTGTTGCTATCTATGACTTCCGCAGGTCTAGCAGTAGGCATTCTACTACGAAGAAAGTGGGGAGGGGAAGTGGACATCCGACACTCTAGTATCGGCATGGTTTCAGTTGGATTAATGTTGATTACAGCAGGTATGGGAGGAGAATATTCTCGCAGTGAAACTTTGTTACTATTCATTCCTAAGGAAACAGTCATGCTATTCCCAATTTGGGCTAGCATAGTATTACTCATTCTCGGAATTGCAATAGTTGGCAAATCAGCCGTAGAGCATAGAAGTTGAAGATGGGGAAGGCTCGGAATCAGCTCCTTCCATCATGTTCCTAATCTGGTCTTCTAGCTGCTGTGCTTCGGCCAATAGCGGCTCATGATCTAAATCAACAACAGGCAGCATCTTGTTTAGGTGCTCGATAATTACAGCAGCAGCCCTCGCATCAGGGAATCTAGGGTCCGCTTCAACCATTATACTCATCAGATTTCTTCCACGGCTAGAACCTTCACTTAGCATAGCCCCAGTCATTCCTTTGATGACTCCTTGTTCTAACAATTTGATATCCATTTCTTTAAGAATTTCAGCCATCTTTGGTGTTGCAGCAACCCCTAGAACATCGACCTCTTCAGTGTCCTCGTATTCGACTAAAGGCTCATTGCCATTTAGTCCACCCTTCATGCCTTTCCTAGCGAAAGCATCGATCAGAATTCCCATTGCAGCATTCTGTTCTTTTGACCATGTGAATAGAGAACTTACAATTTCGTGGACTAGAGGGTCGGGAACAATTAATTCACTCATCAATAGAAGTACTTTGTCGCACACTCCTTCCAGTTTACAGATTGGCTCACCGGCATATGCTCTGATTGGGGGTAATGGAACCCCATCTTGAACAAGGCAAATCGCTGGAAGTTTAGGATGTGCAACTCCGCCAACGAATTCTAAGTTGAGATGGTCAATCAAAAAATGCGCTACTACGCTGGAAACCATCCCAACACTAGGAAAACAGCACACTACGAGTGCATCTTCAATATCGATACTCTTGTCGAGCCATACCTTCGCTCCTTCCATGAATTGATGACATACCTCCTTGTGTATAATCTCGCCCCCTATTTTGCTCAAACTAACCCCAAGCAATTTGAAGTCGAAGCATAAAGGCAGTATATGGCCGGGGAAAGAGTGCACACACTGTCCCCTTCTGCGTGGAATAGATACGAAACATGCCCGCGTATGTATTGGCTGAGCCGCCAAAAATTACCAAGAAAAGCCGGAATGGCTGCAAGCCTTGGTACTGCAGTTCACGCTTCGGTCGAAGACCTGTTGCAAGTAGATTTGACTGGGCGGAATTCCGATGAAACTCATTGGCTGCCAGAATTGGCTGAGAAATTTTTGAAACAAAGATGGGAGGAAGAAAAAGAGGTTTTCTTCGCAACACCCAGAAGGCCAATGTGGAAAGAAAAAGAGTGGGACAAAGCGAAGAAAATGCAGAGAGGAGCAATCAAAATGCTGCTTGAATTTATTGGAGTCATTGGAGTAACTCCTCTCAAAACCACTATAGGAATGTGGAGAAATTTACTCTCTAGAGTTATCGCTGTAGAAGGCGAATTAAGAACGAGCGATAATCGATTGATGGGTAGACTCGACATGCTATTCGCAGATGTTGATTCTAACGGAGAATTACAAGGCTGGGTTGTAGCAGATCTCAAAACAGGCCGAGCGCCAAGTGAAAATTTGAAACCAGAAGTTCAGCGACAACTATTGCTTTACAGAGACATTCTCCTATCCAATAATCCGAATGCACCGCCGGTCAAAACCGAGGGGTGGTACACTGAAAATGCAACTAGATATACCGCAACAGGCAACTCGGTTTTGGAGGATGCACTCAAAGCATGGGAGGAAACCCAACCTACTGAAGTGCCTCTTGAAGCAACGCCGGGGCAATCATCTTGCGGCGGTTTCTGTGATTGGAAAGCGTGGTGCCCATATTGGTGGAATTGGCGATTAGAAAATGGTACATTGGGGACACAAGACTTCTCTGATTCGGTAATATTGTTACATCATTATGATGATTTGAACGGCTCTGGGGTTGCTGAAATATGCGAGCCTGCAAACGCTGAAGGAAGAGCTATGCCAACAGGTATTCAAGTTCCGATAAATTTCGATGGAAGAGGAAAGGAGGCGTTGCAAGAACTGCTTTCAACCGGACACCAAGGTCCAATTTTCATTGGCGGTGCAATGACTAATCGAGACACGTGGAGAGTTGGGCATTGGTGCGATGTTCTGGCCTGGTCACCCATTCCTGATGCTTGATACCAATTGGCGCAAAATTTCTCTTGCGTCTTCATCTTCGATACCATTTTTTGAGATTAACCAGTCAACATATCTTGGGTCTTCTCGTTCAATACTTTGCAAATCCTTGCCTCTGTGTCTGCCGAATGCAACGACATATGCTCCTTCATCGATTCTAATTCTTCCATTTTTATCTAAGGACTCTAAGTCAGTAAGAGCCCTGCCTAATTCGCTCTCATCCTTGCGCACTTCACCACTGATTAACCACTCTTCAATCTCTTCTAGAGAGCGTCTGAAACTTGAGGGGTGATCTCTCATTACTTTCCACAACAGTAGCAAACAAGCAGCAGCATCAGCAGCAGCATTGTGAGCATTAGACAAGTCAATACCGTGTCTTGCACATTGCGCTCCGAGATTATGGGGTCTCGGAATTTTAAGTCTCCTCACCGCTTCTAAGGTGTCCAAAACGACCAACGGTTTTGGAGGCGAAATTCCGCACCTGTAGAATTCATTTTGAAGAAGAGGCATATCGAATCTTCTAGCGTTATGCCCGACGATAACTGCACCGTCCATCAATTCTGATAATTCGTTAGCACATTCTTTGAAAATAGGTTTGCCCCGCACATCCGAATCATGTACTCCGTGAATTCGAGACGCTTCACGAGGAATAGGCCTTTGCGGATTGACTAGAATATCGTGGTGTATAGGGTTACCATCGGCATCTGCCCCGATTAATGCGACTTGGACAATCCTGTCATTATTGGTTGAAATCCCGGTTGTTTCAAGGTCAAATGCTAGAACTCTATGTCCCTCGAGAACATCGACCATGACAAGGCCTAGAAGCCGAGTCAAATGAACATCACTACACAATTTCTATTTTCATGATGCCCCGAAAGGTGTACATGGGCATCAGAGACTGGTTCAAGAAAAAGGGCGAAGAGCCTGAAGAAATTGTCCAACAGCCAATTGAATTACCCGAATTGGATAAGGAAGAATTACTCGAAGAAACTCTTGCCGCTCTTGAATCTGCAGAAGTTGAGTTAACTGAATTAGAGCCCATAGATGCAACTCCTGAATATGATTCTGGCGACGTGGAAGTAAACGCTTTACTCGATGACGAAATGGAATCAAATTATCAGTTGAATACGGTAAACGAGACCGAATTCGAAGATTTATTACAAGGTGCTGAGGTAATCGGCGACATACCTTCTGAGGTTGATTTTGAATCAAATTAATTTAGTCCGCCGAAGGGACACAATTAGATATTAAGCACTCAAGCGAAAGGCATGAACAGCAAGCGGCCGTTGTTTCTCGGGGCCCTATTGTTGGTTCAATTATTGACTGGCTGCACAGGAGTTTTGGAATCTACTGTTGAGCCGAGAGCAGCCTTGACAGCCACTCCAACTGAAATTCAGCAAGGCGAAGAGGTAACCTTTGATGCTAGGGCATCAGATGCTATTGAAGGCGTAATTACCGATTATAGCTGGGATTTCGGAGATGGAGTTGAAGCAACCACGATCACAGGTTTTACCTCCCATCAGTTCATGGAATCAGGCCAATTCAATGTCCGATTAACGGTGACTAACGACCAAGGAGGTACCGACTCAACCACAGTTCTAGTCAGAGTTAATGGGGCCCCGCAAATCAATCTATCAATACCTGATGTTGTTCGAAGTGGAGACATAATACTCCTAGATGCATCAAATACAGTAGACCCTGAAGGAGGCCCAATGGAATTCATGTGGGATTTGAATTTCTTGGAAGATAGTGACGGTGATGGCGACACAAGAAATGACATCGATTCTACAGAAGATACAGTGTATTTGCCTACTGAAAGCAGTGGGTCAATAATGGGTTCTTTAACCGTGGATGATGGAGTAGGAGGAGTCGTCTCCGAGCAATTCACTATCGTTATTCAACCTCGCCGATTCAAGGTATCATGGATTCAGAATACTTTGGAGTGGGATTATGACGAATATCTAGCTCAAGGAGATTCTTGGAGCGATAACATGACCCCTGGATTAGATGTTAGAATCTTGGCATATGACGCTGTTCTTGAACTGGATCAGGACTTGGTCCTCCCTCCAGACAACTTCACATTGTCACTAAATATTCTCGATGATGGACACCGGCGTAGTGCTCAGACTAGTCCAGGAAATATTACTAGAAATGAATCCACTATGGCTGAATTGAATGATAGCAACTTGAATCCAGTAGGAGAAGAAGGAGTCTATGATGCCGATAGCGAAGAAGAACTCTTGATGAGTCTGCTCAATGAACCTGGTGCGAGGTTCGGTCAAGGAGAATGGGTATGGACTGTTGTAGCACAAAATGCAGACCCTGATTCGATAATTCCAGGTGCGCCGGACCCAGACGGAGGTAACGATTGGACACTAACAATTGTGATTACAGTCTTAACTCCGATATTGACCGAAGTAGCGTACGAGTGATTCAGTTAAACTGGATTGGTTGAACAGTTTTCCAATTTGCATTTGCAAGTTTCTTCGCTTTACCATCTGCAATAATTGGATGAATATGAGTTAACTTACCATGCATGCCATGAACTCCAAATTTGACTCTTAACTCGACTTGGCGATCTCTTTCAGCAGCCTCTACTTGCTCATCATCTAATTCGATGCTAGCCATCTCTCTTCCATTGGTCGCTGATGAAATCGAAAATCGATTTCCAGCTAGGTGAGTACGAGGTTTGAAATCCATATCATCGGGATTATTCATCCATACTTCAATGTCGACGGAAAGGTAATCGCGAATACCTACTCTCTTGATTTGAACGGAATCTACCATGTTGACCAATACATGCGAGAGGTCGGTGATTCAAAATCTCTCGCATTGGTCGGGACTCATGGGGATTCAACCTAGTCTTTGATATGGGTTGACTGTGATTTTGAACTTATGTCACCACCTACAATTGGTAAAGGCACTCAAAAAAAGGCACGACTGCAGCGACTTAAAGATGAAATTAAGCGGTTTGTTTTTGCAAATCCCGGTTGTAGCGCACAAACAATCGTTGCCCACTTAACCCATGATAAGAAATTGAAAAATCACGGCCTTACACCGAGGAAAGTGGGCTTTTTCATTCCTAGATACTTGAAATCACAACTCACCTGGTGGCAGGACCATGTGGCGGGACGTCGAGTATATGGTCCAGAAGATAGTGATTGAGCGACAATGTGAAGGGTAACCGTCTCCGCCATGTAACCATGAGTGGTGTTACGGCCTACTTTGATCTGGACGGCACATTATTGGATGCTTCCAGCGAAAAGAGCCTGACTGCAATGCTATCTCGCAGGCGCCCATGGAGGATTCCTTTAGGCGCGACCATGTGGAGTCTTGG
>CEQU01110026.1_pt1 | contig 11201 bp, 9 predicted proteins | sample 531031 | NCBI WGS metagenome assembly CEQU01 (sample SAMEA2621216, study PRJEB7988) | marine metagenome | isolation source: saline water (ENVO:00002010), including
CCTCTCCTTGGCAAGGAGATGCTCTACCACTGAGCCACTTCCGCTTAATTCTTGTTTTAAGTTATTATACAAGAAGAAAATTAATTTATCTTTTTATATATCATCTACTTTTATAAGTAGTTTTCCAAAATTTTCTCCAGTAAAAAGTTTTTCGAATGCTGAGGGTGCATTTTCAAATCCTTCAACTATATCTTCTTTATACTTTACTTTTCCATGAGAAATCCATTTTGAAATTCTGTTAAGCGCAACTTGATTTTTTTTATCTCCATATTCTGAAACTAACATTCCTTCAATTTTCGATTGGGTTCTTATAAGCGACCATAGATTTCTCGGACCAATTGGTTGTTTTGTAGCATTGTATAGAGATATTTGTCCACAAACTATTACTCTTGCTTTGTAAGCCAAGTTGTTAAGTACTATGTCAGTAATTTCTCCTCCAACATTATCAAAGTAAATATCAATCCCACTTGGACAAAATTCTTTTATTTTTTTTTCTATATTTTCTTTTTTATAATTTATAGCAAAGTCGAATCCTAAGTCTTCTTTAATGTATTTTGCCTTTATATCATTTCCAACTGTTCCAACGACTTTACATCCATTGATTTTAGCTATCTGCCCAACCAAGGCTCCAACTGCTCCAGATGCAGCAGACACAACTAAAGTTTCGCCTGCTTTTGGTTTTCCTATTTCAAGTAAACCATGATACGCAGTCAAACCTGGCATGCCTAGAATACCTAACGAAGTAGAAATATTATGTGATGAATTTTCCAAAACTGTTACTTCAGAATCTGATTTAACAGAATATTTTGTCCATCCAGATCTTGACCTAACAAATGATCCAATGGGTATTTTTTTTGAATTACTCATTTCTACAATTCCTACAATTTCCCCAGTCATAATTTCGCCTTTTTTTAAACCTGGAGCATATGAAGGGCCTGGTCTCATTCTACCTCTCATGTACGGATCTAAGGTTAGATATAGTGTTTTTATCAAAACTTGACCAAACTGAGGTTCATGTAATTTTTCACTAACTAATTCGAAATTTTCTTTGTTTGGCATGCCTTCTGGATGAGAGGACATTGCCCAATATTGATTATCTATTGTCATTTATTTCCTATTTAGATTTTTTTATTTTTCTCCACTCATCAAAAGATTCTGGTTGAGGAGGGTAATATTTACCAGGTACGACATTTTCTTTTTTGATTTTTGTCTTTATGTAATTTTCGACTTCTTCATGCTCTGTAGCATGTTCTAAAACAGCTTCAGCCATCCAAGATGGAACAACTAAAACTCCATCGTCGTCCCCAACCATTATGTCTCCAGGTCTGACTAATGCTCCCCCACACTGGATTTGCACATTTTCTTCTGCAGGAATAGTGTTAGGATTTCCATGCAAACTTCTTGCTTTAGCGTACACAATAAGGTTATAGTTTTCATCTCTAAGTACATCAAGATCTCTAATTGCGCCATCAATTATTACACCATCTGCATTGTTCATAGCAAGTTGTAATAATTTTACATCACCAGCAACAACATCTTGTTCTTTTCCTTGAATATCAGCTACTAAAACATCCCCGGGACCACACCTGCCCATAGCTTTATATTCAGATGATTCTTCTCTTGAGATAACTTCGCTAGCTATATCTTGTCTAAGAGGTAAGAATCTAAGCGTCTTTGCTCTAGCAGCAATTTTTTGACCAGGAGTGTAGTTTTTTAATCCTTCGCATACGCAAGGACTATTTTTTGTGTAATTATTTGAGCTTGAAAAATATTTTACTGCGTTATAAACAGTAGCTGTTGGTAGAAGTTTGAAACCTTCAAGTATTTCGTCAGAGACAAAGACCGGATTCATATTAAAGTTTTCATTTTCAGGCATTTTATTTCTTTCTTAACTATGTGGTGTATTTTTTACAACCAAACGATATTATATATATAATTCTTATAAAAGTTAATTTAGTAAGTGTAAATTGGAGAAATTTATGGTTGAATTACCATTGTCAAATGTAAAAGTTCTTGATCTGTCCAGAGTAAGAGCTGGCCCTACTTGTGTCAAGCAATTAGCTGATTGGGGGGCAGATGTAATTAAGATAGAAGCGCCAACAAACATCAAGGATCCGTTAGGAGGAGCAAGAGATGATTATGATTTTCAAAATTTACATAGAAATAAACTTTCAATGACCTTAAACTTAAAATCTGATCATGGGGTAGAGATATTTCATAAATTGGTCTCAGATTCAGATGTAGTTGTGGAAAATTATCGCCCCGATGTGAAATATAGGCTAAAAGCGGATTATGAAACTTTATCATCTATTAACTCAAAAATTATTCTTGTAAGTATTTCTGGCTTTGGACAGGATGGCCCTTATGGGTCTAGAGCTGGATTCGATCAAATTGCTCAAGGAATGGGTGGGCTTATGTCCATTACTGGGATGCCAGGAGAAGGACCAATGAGAGTAGGTATTCCAGTTGCAGATTTATGTACTGGAATGTTTGCAGCTCAAGGTGTAATGCTTGCATTATTAGAAAGAGCTAAATCTGGCAAAGGACAATGGGTAAAAACCTCTTTGTTAGAGTCTCAGATACAAATGTTAGATTTTCAAGCTGCAAGGTATCTTAAGGATGGAGAAATTCCTAAAGCTATGGGTAACGATCACCCAAAAACTATTCCTACAGGTGTGTTTAAGACAAAAGATGGACACATCAATATAGCTATTTCTGGTCAAGCGATGTATGAAAAATTTTGTAAAGTTATAGGAAATGAAAAATTGATTACTGATGAAAGGTTTGTTAATGCAGAATTAAGATCTGATAACAGGTTGGAAATGAACTCTGAGATTAACACTATAATAAAGAATAATACTAGTGATTATTGGATAGATTTACTAAATCAATCTGGTTGTCCGGCTGGACCTATATATTCTGTGGATCAAGTTTTTTCTGATCCGCAAGTTAAGCACTTGAATATGGCTGTTGAGGTAGATCATCCCAGATTAGGTAAATTTAATGTTGTCAATCAAGCTATAAAAATGAGTAGAACTGATTCAAAAATTAGATCAGCTACGCCTGAACAAGGGGAACATACTGATACTATTTTAGAAAAATTAGGTTATAAAAAAGAAATAATTGAAAAATTTCACTTAGATGGAATAGTATGAGGGATTTTAAATGCATAGACTAGACTTGCCAACAGAAAAAATAATAGCAGAGATAAAAGATAATATTGGATGGATTAAATTTAATCAGCCTGAAAAGAGAAATGCCATATCCCTGAATATGTGGGAAATAATTCCCTCAATCATTAAAAAATTTTCTAATAATGATGAGGTTAGATTAGTAGTCATGACAGGGGAAGGTGGAAAAGCGTTTGTTTCTGGCGCAGATATTTCAGAGTTTGACCAAGTAAGAAATACTCCAGATCAAGTAGAATACTATGAAAAAGCAAGTTCGCTGGCTAAAGATTCTCTTAGTAATCTAAAAAAACCACTTATTGCAATGATAGAGGGTTTCTGTATTGGAGGTGGAATGGGTATCGCATTAACAGCCGATATTAGAATTGCTTCTGATGATAGTAAGTTTGGTATACCTGCAGCCAGGCTGGGCCTTGGATATGGTTATGAAGGGATAAAAGAGCTCATGAATTTAGTGGGGCCAGCATATGCTAAGGAGATATTTTTTACAGGAAATAGATTCTCTTCAGTGGATGCTGAAAGAATGGGATTAATAAATAAGTCTGTTGAAAAAAAACAACTTAAAAAATATGTTTTTGATTTTGCAGCTAGAATTGCAATGAATGCTCCTCTTACAGTTATGGCTTCTAAGGCAGCAATTAATGAGGGTTTGAAAAATTTTAACGAACAAAACTTAGATATTGTTGCTGAAATGGTAAATAAGTGTTTTAGAAGCGAAGATTATAAAGAAGGCAGAAATGCTTTTATGGAGAAAAGAAAACCTAATTTTAAGGGGAAATAGATAATTATCGACATTTGTCTTGGTGGTGCCGAGGGGCAGACTTGAACTGCCGACACATGGATTTTCAGTCCATTGCTCTACCACCTGAGCTACCTCGGCTTACACTCTATATATAATCGTAGACCGACTCATTTGTTCAATCAAGGTAAATTTACCCATTGAAACATGTTGTTGTTACTTTTAATGAAAAATTTGCTAATTAACCGCGTAATTAATTCTTTATCCGTTGATATAATTTCTATTATTATAGATTTCAAAAACTTAGATTAGAATTTTTTTGTGAGGTTATATGACAACATTAATGGTAATTTCAAAAACAAAAAATACTGGTAAAACAGCTATTTGTTCAGGATTGATAAGGAATTTTATAGACAAGAAAATTAGCGTTGGTAAAATTTTAGCTACTGAAAATTCTTCCACTAAAGATATAGAATTTTATGAAAAATTTTTTCCAGAAATTGAAAAAGTTAACCTGAATTCTAAATTAAATAAATCTGATTTATTAGATAGTCAAACGATTAGCATACTGGAAGGTACGGATGACCATGACAAAAATTTGAAAATTGCTCAAGATTTAGATGCTTCAGTATTACTGATTGTTAGATATGGTGAAAATTTTCAGAAAATATTAAGTCAATATGGTTCTAGGATAAATGGTATAGTAGTAAACTTTATGCCAAAGTATAGACAAAATGAATTAAGTGATTATTTAGAAAAAAACCTAAATGATTCCAATGTAGAATTTTATGGTTTTATTCCTGATGATAGAAAATTATTGTCAATGTCTATAAATCAAATAGCTCAAGTTCTAAATGGGGAATTTATTTACGGAGAAGAGCATTCAAACAGGCTTGTTGAAAATTATCTTATTGGGGGTTTAGTTCTTGATTGGGGGCCATTCTATTTTTCTTCGAAAAATAATAATGCTGTAATTGTCAGAGGGGATAGACCTGACGTCCAATTGTCTGCTCTGCAGACTGATGAAACTCAAGCTCTTTTTTTAACTAAGGGAGTTTCGCCTGTTGAATATGTTAGTTACGAAGCAGAAAAAGTAAACAAACCTATCGTTTTATTTAATGAAAGCACTCATGAGTTTACAGAAAAAATTGAGAAGATTCAATTGAAATCTAAATTTGACCATTGGGAAAAAATAGAAAGGATCAGTGATTTGCTAAATAATAATTTTGATTTAGAACTACTCATTGATAAATTACGACTACCAGTAACTAGATAAATGATTTATGAACCTTTTAGATATAATTTCGCCAAAAAAACATGGGAAAAAAAGATTTACGCCATCATTTTTTGCTAAGTCAACATTCGTAATATCTGTACTCGTATTTTGTTTTTTTGTTTTAGTTTCTACCCTTTTATGGCAAAACGATACAGAGTTAGATGTAGTTATACCAACAAGAACAGGGGAGGAAGTAATATCCGAGGTAAGAAATTATCTTGATGATAAGAAATATATATCCGATTCTTTTCAAAATGAAACTTGTGGAGAATTATTTAATGAGGGATTTTTTACAGCCGAATATTTATTATATGGCTCTTGGAGAGTAAATTCATTCCATGATAGAATTAGGTATTTTTGGAGGGTAGATGATGGCACATTAGATGTAAGAAAAGACTATACTTTTGATTATGCAAGAAGAGGTATTTCGGTATCATGCTAAGATTTGTTATTAGGTAAATCGTGAATAAAGAAAAATTATTATTAGAATTATCGTCTAGGCAAAAAGAGGCTGTTGAATATAGTGATGGCCCTTTATTAATTGTTGCCGGGCCGGGCTCAGGCAAAACTAGAGTAATTGCTCATAAAATTGCATACTTAAATAGAATAAAAAAAATTCCGCTAAATGGTATTTTAGCGGTAACTTTCACAAATAAAGCAGCTAGAGAATTACGAGAAAGATGCCAAAACTTACTAAATTTATCAGAAGATTTTTATCTTGATGTAAAGACATTTCATAGTTTTTGCAGTCGTGTACTAAGATTTGATGGTGAGATGGTAAATGTTAAGAATAATTACGTAATTTATGATTATGATGATCAATCTAGAATAATGAAAAAAATTCTAAAAGAACTAGATATTGATTCTAAACAAGTTTCATCATCACTGATTTTGGGTATAATTTCAGACGCGAAAAATCGAATGCTGTCTGCGAAAAATTTTTCAGAACATATCGATTCATATATAGAAGAAATAGCATCTCGTTGCTATGAAAAATATGAAGAGTTACTAATTAGATCTAACTCTTTAGATTTTGATGATTTATTATTAAGGTGCTTAAATTTATTTCAGAATAACAATTATGTATTAGATAAATATCAAAATTTTTATAAATATTTTTTAATTGATGAATTTCAGGACACTAATCCATTACAATTTGAAATAGCAAAAATTCTTGCGAATCGTTATAAAAATATTTGTGTAGTAGGGGACCCAGATCAATCAATATATTCATGGAGGCACGCTAATCCGAAAAATCTTCTTGATTTTGAGAGATATTTTAAAAAAACAAAAATCATTGCTCTAGATCAGAGTTACAGATCAACAAAGAAAATAATAAAAGCTGCAGACAGTGTTATTGGTTACAATGATGAGAGATTAGAAAGAAACTTATGGACTGATAATCCTGACGGAGATCCTATTGAGATAATTGAATCATATAATGATGAGGAGGAAGCTGATTCTGTAATTAGTAGCATTAAGAAACTAAATTTAAGCTTAAATCAAGTAGCAATAATGTACAGAGTTAATTCTCAGTCAAGATCTTTTGAGGTTGCTTGTAATAGAGAAAACATTAACTATAAGCTTATAGGTTCTGTTAAGTTTTATGAAAGAAAAGAAATTAAGGATATACTATCTTTTCTTAGGATAATCAGTAATCCAGCAGATAATATTTCACTCGAAAGAATAATCAATCTTCCAGCAAGGGGTATCTCTAGTAAAACATTCTCTATATTAAGCAATTTAGCAGAAAATAAAGAGATTTCTATATTGGAGTTTATTTTAAGTATATGTGAAGAAAAAAATTTTGATCTACTAGAAAAAAATAATATAAGTCAAAGAGCTATTAATTCAATAAATAATTTTTCCGAAATAATAAAAAATTTAGTCATATCATCAAAAAAAGAAAAGATTTCAGATCTTATCGAGACCATTTTAGATTTAACAGGTTATGGCGAATTTATTGAAGAAGATTTAGAAAAAGGTGAGGAAAGGATTGAAAATATTTTAGAATTAAAATCCTCTGCTTTGGAATTTTCTACTGAAAACTTTGATAATGACTTAATTGACTTTCTCGAAAATATATCATTGGTAACAGATCTTGAAAATAATTTATCAGGACAAGAAGTAGAGGGAATAACATTAATTACATTGCATCAAGCTAAAGGATTGGAATTTGATGTTGTTTTTCTAGTTGGTCTTGAGGAAGGTTTGTTACCCCACTCAAGAAGCCTAGATGATCCAAATGATATTCAAGAGGAAAGAAGACTTCTTTATGTCGGGATCACTAGAGCTAAAGAGAGACTTTTTCTCTCAAGGTCAAGAAATAGAAAATTTAGAGGACAATATGGACCTCAATTATCATCAAGATTTTTATCCGAAATACCTAATGAACTTGTAAAAATTAACACTCAGAATTTCACGGAATCAAAGAATCCTAATAGTATGTATATTAGAAAAAACCCCTTTGTTGAAAAGAATGATATTTCTAATAAGAATTCGCATGATTTTCTCGTTGCAGATAAAGTTTTTCACAAAAAATTTGGAGAAGGTGTAATAGTATCAATTGAAGAAAAATCAACGGATTATGAAGTTACTGTTGCATTTAATAATCAAGGAGTTAAACGTCTAATGCTTTCATATGCAAAATTAGAAAAAAGATCTAATATCGAAGAAAATATTGACGATGATTTTATTAAGGACGAATATTATGAAGAAGAAATTTAAGACAATATATAAATTCCTTGAAAGTTTAAAATAATGTTTCCTAAATGGTCTTTTTTATACTATTTGTTATTTTTTTCTTTGATAATTAGTTTATTAATTATGATTGTAATATTGATTTTTCCATTGGTAGAAACTATCGATGAAGCTACTAATTCAACAAATAAATCAACATTAATAGAAAATAAAGATTGGCTAACTATTTTATTTGGATTAATGAACATGTTACTTTGCTTAAATTTATTTTTTACTGTCCCCAAAAATATAAGAATTGATAAAAATAAAAAATTTAGTATTATATTGTCTACTATTACAATATATTTCATATTTATATTTTCTATATCTACTATAGGGATTTTGTTCGTTCCATTGATAATATTACTAACTGCAGCAAGCGTTAATAGTATACTGAGAAAATAAATTGTTTTAGAAATTATGACAAAAATATTAAAAAATAAAGTAATTATTATATCTGATTTTATAAATCCAACAATTCCTGAATTGATGTCTATGCATGGTGCTAGATTAGTAGTTAATTTTGATTCAAAATATTCTGAGGATATCTCTTACCAAAATGAATTTACTAATAAAATAAAAAGTCTAGGTGGTGAAGTTTATATAACGAAAGAAAATATTTCAGACTTTAATTGTGCAAAAAATATAATAGATTTTGCTATTGATAAATTTGGTAGTATAGATGTAGTATTTTGCACTAAAGATTTCAAACAAACTAAGACACTTGAAGCTATAAAAGAAAGCGATTGGGATAGTGTTTATTCAGAAAATCTTAAGTCTACGTTCAATATTGTTAGACATGCAGCTCCTCTTCTAAGAAAACAAAAATTTGGGAGAATTATAACTTTATCATCTAGTTCAGGCCTAATTGGAGCATCTGCAATGTCAAGTTACGCGGCAACTAAATCAGGAATAGTAGGTTTTACAAAAGTTATTGCTAAGGATTTAGGTAAATATGGTGTGACTTCCAATACTATTTGTTATGATGACCAAAATGAAAGTAAAGCCATTTCTGTTAAGAATAAATTAAAAACTAATGAAAATATAGCCAGCTTTGCGACTTATTTAGCATCTGATTATTCTGCTCCTGTAAACGGACAAGTTTTTCAAATTGAGGATGGTAAAATTTCACATTTTTCCTTACCCAGGCGTAATAAAACATTTTTATCATCATCGGTGTCGCAAACCTTTGATATTGATGAAATTGATTCAAATATAGAGTCTGTTCTAATGAATAAGAACAAAAAATTACCTAGGTATAAAAATTTGTCTGGGAAGGTGGCTGTTGTTACTGGTGCTAGCGGAGGAATAGGTAAAGAAATTGCGAAACTTCTTGCAGATGAAGGAGCATCAATTGTTGTAGCTGATATAGGAAGTTCCTTAGATGGTTCATCTCAAAATTCAGAACCAGCTCTCAAAATTGTTGAAGAAATTAATGAGTTAGGTGGAAATGCTGTGGCATCTTTGAACACAGTAACCAATATGATAGGAGCAAAAAATATTATTGATGATGCGATATCTAATTTTGGTAAGTTAGATATTTTGGTTGCGGCGGCAGGTATCCTAAGAGATAGGATGATTTTTAATATGTCTGAACAAGAATGGGATGATGTATTATCAGTTCATCTTAAGGGCACATTTTCCGTTGTTAAGGCATCTTTAAGTCATTTTATAAAGCAAAGATTTGGCAGAATTATTACTTTTTCATCAGTTTCTGGTTTGTATGGTTATGGAGGTCAGTCAAATTATGGTGCAGCTAAGGAAGGTATATCAGGCTTTACAAAGTCTTTGTCAAAAGAGTTATACAAATATGGAATAACGGCCAATATAATTTCACCTGGAGCTAAAACTAGAATGACAGAATCAGTTCCTAATACAACATTAAGCATGAGAAAAGGTGATTTTAAGATTCCTGCAGATATATTAAGTAATCATCCAAGCCAAGTTCCACCCATGATAGCTTGGTTGGCTTCTGATGCGTCTAGTAATGTTACAGGTAAGATTTTCCATTGCGTGGGAAATAGAATAAGTTTGATGAAAAATCCGACTGAATATAGAAGTATTAGTAAGAAAACTAAATGGTTCCCCGAAGAGATAGCTGGTATTTTCCCAGAAACAATTGGAATGGATCTGATTAATCCAGCTCCAATATCTGAATAAATTATTTCATTTGGGAAAAAATTGGTTCTAGTTTTTTTCTCTCAAGTGAACTTTCAGTATTATCATTACTATTTGTAATGGGGTTTTTTTCTTCAGGGTCTTTACTCAAATCAAACATTTCACCTGTTTCATAAATTTTCCATTTGTTTGTTCTAAGAAACCTTGAGTATGTCGTATTTCTTGGTGTCATAGGTTCAAAATGGAAAAATACCCATTCTCTTGGGTTACCCATTTCACCTAATAATTGGGGTAAAAAACTTCTACCGTCAATTTGAAAGGTTTCTTCAGTTTTTATCCCAGCTATTTCAAGTATTGTAGGCAATATATCTACTGAATCTATTAGATCTTTTGATACCATTCCTTCAGATATTTTCCCGTCCCACTGGCACATCATAGGAACATGCGTACCTCTATCATTGGTAAGCCCTTTCCCGCCACAAACTTGAGTGTGCTTATGCATCATGGAGCAAACTTCTATAGGTGTACCGTTATCTCCTAGATAAATAATAATTGTATTTTCCGATATCCCTGCATCCTTAACTTTTTCTACAATTCTTCCAACTATTTTGTCATGATACTCTACCATATCTTTATAATATTTGGGGTCATCATCCCATCCTTCTAACTCATCAAATGTTTTACCACCAATAGTTTTGTTGGAGGGAGGCTCAAAATCATCATAATCTTCACTGTCGGGGGTAGGCTCTAAAGGTCTATGCGTGAGGGCCATTGGAAAATAAACAAAAAATGGCTCTTCTTTATTTTCATCAATAAATTTATTTATATATTCCGCAAATATGTCTTCGCCATACTTATCTTTGGTGTCATCAAGATATTTACCATTTTCATAAATTACTGGGTCTTTGTACCTAGATCCTTTATTTTCTGTATGGTGTGCATGCCATACACAATATTCATGAAATCCTGAGTCTTCAATTTTTTGACCTTTAGATCTTAGATTTAAGCCATCCTCTTCCTCAGGGAAATATGAATAAAGTTGCCATTTTCCTGCTATACAAGTTTTATATCCATTCTCAGAAAATATATGACCAAAAGTTTTCTCTTCTGGAGCCATTGTTCCAAAGCCTATATAATTTCT
>CEQU01037384.1_pt1 | contig 11197 bp, 9 predicted proteins | sample 531031 | NCBI WGS metagenome assembly CEQU01 (sample SAMEA2621216, study PRJEB7988) | marine metagenome | isolation source: saline water (ENVO:00002010), including
CCGGATAATGCCGGAATCGATGTCCGGATTGCTCCGGTGTATGCACTTAACCCGCTGGCTGACCTTTCAGTTACCACGCGTTAAACAAGCGCATCCTGGCTGCCCCATTCACCAATGGCTAAACAGCATTGGCGCACAAGTGATCGTGGAAAAGTGGCAAAGCCCCGAGCAATGGCCAAACCTGTATTGGCTACCTTTACCTGAGGTTGATGGCCACGCGCAAGGCGGATTAGTTCTGTTACCGGCGCATTTATTACCGATATCCAACACATTGCCGCAACGTCATACTCCCGCCAACACCTGTATTTTTTGGTGCATCACGCCTTTATCTAAAACAGGAAAACGCGCTACCTTGCACCCCAAACAGCAAAACCGCGCCTTTTGCCTGCCCAGTTCGCCGGAGCAAATAGGAAAATCGTGCACGGGGTTATTGCTTAGAGGTTTGAGAAAAGAGCGCCAAAAACGAAACTGCAACGTGATCAGCCACCAGATTAACCTAGCGCTGCTGCACCACCTTTGTGGGCCGGAGAATGATGTGTGGTTGAAAGCGAGTTTTGGTACCGTAACTGATTACGGTAGCAAAAATTAGAAGTCTGAAAAAAGAGTAACCCCTCGCGGGGCGCTGATCTAACGGGTAGCGGGAGGGGTGTTGTTGATGCGATTTTAATATCAAAAACGCCAAATAGCTCGATATTTTTGGCTAGAGCGGTCTCTCTTAGGTTTTACTCAGGCTTCACTTTGAACTATTCAGAATTTCCAGATGGTTGCGTTTTGTACAACTCTACCAGCTTGATAATATGATTTTTAATAATTAACTCTTTTTTATCAGCAAGATAACTGGTACCGACATAAATGTCGGTACCAGACAACGATCATTCTTCCCTCTCAATACTGCCTAGTGTCTGGTCAATTCAAGCATTTCCAAACTCCACCTAAAAAAATACAGTAACGACGTTTTTGCGAAATTAATGATTGACAACTAATGAATCCAAGCTTAAGCTTACCAACAAGTTGCAGAAACGTCATTACAACGCATTTGAGGTAACAATGAAAGTTAATTTGAAAAAAATTGCCTCTGTACAGATGGGACACTCTTTTAGGTCAAAGCTAGAGCCAGACACTAATGGAAATATCTCTGTTATCCAGATGAAGGATCTTACTGAAGATAACCGACTAAATGCCCAAGAGCTAGTGCAGATTGCTATGCAGGACTTAAAGGAGCGTCACCGAGTTGAGATTAACGACTTAGCATTTCGCTCTAGAGGTCAAACTAATACGGCAGCGTTGATTGACCACGAGTTAAGTGATGCTGTTATCGCTGCGCCACTATTGCGAATTCGGGTTGAAAGTGATTCGGTTATGCCTGCGTATTTATGCTGGTTTATTAATCAACCGACTTCACAAGCAGCATTACAAAGTAAGGCAACAGGCACGGCGGTAAGAATGATTGGCAAACTTGCACTTGAGGATCTGGAGATAGTAGTCCCTAGTCTCGATGTGCAGAAAAAGATCATTGAGATTTACCAATTATCCATCAACGAGCAGAAGCTAATGAATGCATTAGCAAAGAAAAAGGAGGTGTTAACTGACGCAATTTTAATGAATCTAGCAATGAACACCCAGTAGACAAAGCTACTGGGCTTAAACGAACCAAAAGTGCTGCAACACTTTTAGTAAAACTTTAATTCCAAATATAGGAAACAAAATTATGGCAAAGAATACATCATCAAGCAAGGGCAATACCCGACATGTGGTACCACATCCTGACGGATGGGCAAACAAAAAGGGCGGTGCCGAACGCGCTTCAAGCGTACACAACACCAAAAAAGAGGCCGAAGCTGCGGCGCGCGAACAAAGCAAGCGGGAAGGTTCTGAGCTTGTTGTACATGGCAAAGACGGCCAGATACAACGCAAAGATAGCCACGGTAACGACCCAAAAGACATTAAAGGATAAGAGCCCTTATGAGTGATGAATACAAAAAGAAAATAGGTGTACCTGAATCGCACACCCTCAACATCGTAAGTAGTCAGTGGTCGCAACGAAAAGGCCAAGACACTGATACCTATGAATGTGAAGAGCTAAACGAGCAAGGTGAAGTCATTGCACGGTACACCATAAAGGACAGTACATCGATTTACCCTCCATTTGGGCGGTCGATTACCTGGACTCAATCTGCCGTACTCGATTCTTAACCTTTTAACTTACAGCTAGCGGGGCGCTATCGGTATAGCCTGCCTCGCTTTATGACACTGACCAAATTTGAGGAATTTATATGACTAATGATATGAACGACAAGATTCAACAAAAAGACATCAACAATGCAGCATGGGCTGCATGCGATACTTTCCGAGGCGCGGTAGACCCTGCGCAATATAAAGACTACATCCTAGTAATGCTGTTCGTAAAATACATTTCCGATGTATGGAATGACCACTACGCAGAATATAAAAAACAGTACGGTGACGACGATGTCCGTATCAGACGTAAGCTTGAGCGCGAGCGTTTTGTACTGCCAATGGTTGAACTCACAGAAGAAGTTGAAGACCCAGCGACCAAAGAGAAGAAAACCGTCGTTACCGACACCTTTTTGGCCAACTACTATTCATTGTTAGAGCGTAAAAACGAACCCAACATTGGCGAGCTGATCAACATTGTTTTAGAGCATATTGAAACCGCGAACAAAGCCAAGTTAGAAGGCGTGTTCCGTAATATCGACTTCAACAGTGAAGCCAACTTGGGTAAAACCAAAGATCGCAACCGTCGCCTAAAAACCTTGCTGGACGATTTCAACAAGCCCACTCTCGACATGAGCCCGTCGCGCGTGTCTGAAGATGTGATTGGTAACACCTACATCTACCTTATTGAGCGCTTTGGCTCCGATGCAGGTAAAAAAGCCGGTGAATTCTACACTCCCCATAAAGTCTCTGAGCTGGTTGCGCGCCTGTCTGCACCCAAATCGGGGGCTCGTATTTGTGACCCAGCCTGTGGCTCAGCCGGGCTATTGATTGAAGCCGCTCGTCAAGTAGGTGACCGCAATTACTCACTCTATGGCATGGAAATCAACGGCAGCACTTGGGCGCTTGCGCGTATGAATATGTTCTTGCACGGCTCCGACTCTGCTCGTATCGAATGGTGTAACACCCTCACCTCACCAGCGTTGGTCGAAAATGACAGGCTGATGAAGTTTGATAACGTGGTTGCCAACCCTCCGTTTTCACTCGACAAATGGGGCGCAGACGATGTTACCGAAGACAGATACAACCGCTACTGGCGCGGATTGCCGCCTAAATCAAAAGCCGACTTTGCCTTTATCAGCCATATGGTTGAAGCCGCCGTTGAAAAAGAGGGTCGTATTGCCGTAGTAGTCCCTCATGGTGTGCTGTTTAGAGGCGCAGCTGAAGGCCGTATTCGTCAACAACTGATTGAAGAAAACCTACTGGATGCCGTGATTGGTTTACCTGGTAACTTGTTCCCAAGTACCGGCATTCCAGTGGCAATCCTGATATTTGATCGCTCGCGTGAAAAAGGTGGTGCCAATGAAAACCGCAAAGACGTGCTGTTTGTTGATGCCAGCGGTAAAGATCATTACCAAGCAGGGAAAAACCAAAACGTTCTGCTGGATGAACACTTAGACAAAATTGTAGCGGCGGCAACCGCCCGTGAAGAGGTAGAAAAATACGCCCATTTAGCCACCTTTGACGAGATCAAAGAGAACGACTTTAACCTGAATATCCCGCGCTACGTCGACACCTTCGAAGAAGAAGTTGAGATCGACATTGTGGCGGTACAGGCTGAGATCACCAGCCTTGAAAGCGAACTTGCTGATGTTCGCGGCAAAATGGCAGCACTGTTAAAGGATATCGTGCCTAACGAGGCGCAAAGCAACACAACGGAGGTGGCTGAATGAATCAAGAATTAATCACCCAACTGAACCAGAGCTTTAATCAGATTTCCCAAACTTGGGAGGATTCAGGCATTGAATACTGGTTCGCGCGCGATCTTCAAGAGTTACTTGAATACAGTGAGTGGCGTAACTTTCTAAAAGTAATCGAAAAGGCCAAGGAAGCCTGCGAAAACAGTGGCGGTAAGGTTGAAAACCATTTTGTTGCCGTCAACAAAATGGTTGTGATTGGTTCAGGAGCAGAACGCCCTATTGAAGACATCATGCTCACCCGTTATGCCTGTTATTTGATCGCTCAAAACGGTGATCCTCGCAAAGACGCCATTGCCTTTGCTCAAACCTACTTTGCTTTGCAAACGCGTAAGCAAGAGCTCATTGAGGAGCAGCTACGTCTACAAGATCGCATGCAGGCACGAGAGAAGCTTCGAGAGTCAGAAACAGAGCTGTCTAAAAATATTTATGAACGCGGTGTTGACGATAAAGGCTTTGGCCGTATTCGTTCGCGCGGTGATGCTGCATTGTTTGGCGGTAATACCACCCAAAGCATGAAGAATAAGCTCAGCGTGCCCAAAAGCCGTGCTTTGGCTGACTTTTTGCCGACGGTGACCATCGCTGCCAAAAACCTAGCCACCGAAATCACAAATCACAACGTGCGCCAAAATGATCTGCAAGGTGAACGTTCGATAACTGATGAGCACGTGCAAAACAACAAAAGCCTGCGCGATATGCTCTCAGAACGTGGCATTAAGCCAGAGGAACTGCCTGCTGAAGAAGACCTAAAAAAGCTAGAACGCCGAGTGAAATCCGATGAAAAACGCCTAATCAAAGCAGCGGAGCTACCCAAAGATGCCAAGGAGGAAAAATGATGTTAAACACAACCCACCATTTTTCCCAAGTGGGAAATAAGGTCGCGCACCAACACATGGGCAGTACTGAGCTTGCCGCTAACCTATTCCGCGCCACGCAAACAGAAGAGAAGCTAAAGCGCGATCAGGTCAGTAATAAAGCCCATGCCAATCAAACCCATTTTGAAGTGGGTGCCAAAGTGCGTACGACCATTGAAGAACTGGGCGGCACTATGCCAGAGGATTTGCCTGCGCCGGAAAAAGGCATTCCTCAGTTAGCGCGTGCGCAGAAGAAGTTGGAGGGTGGTGATGAGTAAAGAATGGAGAAATGGCCGCATTGGTGACTTGATTAGTTCATTTGAGTCTGGAGTAAGTGTAAATGGCGAGGACCGTGAGCCTAGTGATAATGAATATGCCGTATTAAAAGTAAGCTCCGTGACGTATGGCCACTTTAATCCCAAGGCAAGTAAACCAATATCGGGAAAGGAACTTGACCGAGCAAAATGCACTCCACGTGCGGGGCAAATTATTATCAGTCGTGCCAGTGGCACTTCTGCTCACGTGGGTGCAAGCACATACGTATATGAAAATTACCCTATGAGGTTTCTTTCAGACAAACTATGGCAGACTGTTCCCAATCCAAATGTTGAAACAAACATGAAGTGGCTATCCTATTGTTTGGCATCGCCAAAAATTAGGTCACAAATACTTGGGTTTGCAACGGGAACCAACATCAAAAACATAACAAAAAAAGAATTTTTGTGGATTCCGATACAAATCCCACCTATACAAGAGCAAAATAAAATCGCAGAAATGCTCGATCTTTGGGACAACGCCATCGAAAAAACGGAGGCGTTAATTGCGGCCAAGGAAAAGCAGTTTGAGTGGTTGTGTCAAACGTATTTCAAACCCGGCAATTCAACTAATTCAGGTTGGGAAAAGCATAAAATAGCGACTTTTGTCACTGTGCGTAATGAAAGAGAAGTTCCTTCAGAGGAAGCTCCTCTCTACTCATTGACCATAGAAAACGGAGTAACTGCCAAAACTGATCGTTATAACAGAGAGTTTCTTGTTATCGACAAAGGTGGCAAAAAATACAAAGTCGTACATCCAAAAGACATTGTGTTTAATCCCGCAAATCTAAGATGGGGAGCGATTGCCAGGTCGGAAGTTGAGCATAAAGTGGTTCTATCACCAATTTATGAAGTACTTAAGGTTGATGAAAATAAAATTGACTCTGACTTTTTGACTTACGCGCTTACGTGTTCAAGGCAGATAGGTATTTTTGCAACTATGGTTGAAGGGACGTTGGTTGAGCGTATGGCCGTCAAGATCGACACATTCCTCAGTTGTCATATTTACGTGCCAAGCTCCAAAGAAAAGCAAAAGGAAATTGCTCACGTTCTAAACCTGAGTAAGCAAGAAATTAATTTGCTAAAAGAACTCCTTGAAAAATACCGCAGCCAAAAACGCGGTCTGATGCAAAATCTGCTTACTGGTGAGTGGCAAGTTGGTAGTTCTCAGCACCTCTCTGAGGAGACTTATCAGGAGACAAGCGCATGAGCACACCGCCAATTAATTACGATACAAACTCGGAGCCTTCGGGCTTCGAGTTTAACGAAAAGTACTTGTCGCAAATTCCTGCCCTGCAACAGTTGATCAATTTGGGTTATCAGTACCTCCCCCCTGAGCAGGCTTTGGCTGAACGAGGTGGGCGCAGTGCCAATGTGATTTTGGAAGGGGTGCTACGCCAGCAGCTAAAAAAGATTAATCGCATTAACTATAAAGGTGGAGAGTATCTGTTTAGCGAAGAGAACATTCAAACCGCGATCCAAAAGCTCAAAAATATTAAGTTTGATGGCCTGCAAAAAACCAATGAGTCGATTTACGATTTAATCACGTTGGGCTCAGCCATGGAGCAAACCATTGAGGGGGACTCAAAAAGTTTTACCCTCAATTACATAGATTGGAAAACACCATCAAATAACAGCTTTCATGTAGTCGCTGAGTTCTCGGTTGAGCGCGCACGTAGCACCGATACCGTGCGCCCCGATATCGTCCTGTTTGTCAATGGTATTCCCTTTAGCGTGATTGAATGTAAATCACCCAAAGTGGATGTAGAGCAAGCCGTATCACAAAACATTCGTAATCAGGGCGATGACTATATTCCCCGTCTGTTTACTTATGTGCAGCAAGTATTGGCAGTGAATAAAAACGCCGCCCAATACGCCACAGCAGGCACACCTAAGAAGTTCTGGGGCGTGTGGAAGGAGCAGGAAGATAAACCCGCCGATGTCGATAAAAATGTAAACACCACTTTAGACGAAGACACAAAAGCACAGTTATTCAGTGGCGAGTTTGCCGCCGCACGGCCATTTTTTGATGCGCTAGAGGCGGAAGGTAAACGCTTGGTGACGGAACAAGACAATGCTATTCACAGCCTGTGCCGTCCAGAGCGTTTATTAGATTTGGTGTATCGCTTTACCCTGTTTGATGGTGGCATTAAGAAAGTAGCCCGCTATCAACAATATTTTGTGATTAAAGCGACTATCGCCCGAATTAAGCGTTTGACCAATAAAGGCAATGGTGCAAAAGAAAACCGCCAAGGTGGTGTTATTTGGCATACCCAAGGTTCGGGGAAATCACTCACCATGGTGATGCTCACCCGTGCTATGGCTCTAGAGCCGCAGCTTATCAACCCCAGGATCATTTTGGTTACCGACCGGGATGATCTTGATAAACAACTGGGTAATACCTTTGCGGCCTGTGGTTTAAGCCGCGAACGTGCCACGTCTGGCCGAAACTTAGTTAAGCACCTGAAAAACAAAGTGGGTTTGATCACCACGCTTATTCATAAATTTGATAAAGGCTGGGTGGCCGAGAAGTTTGTGGATGAGTCGCACGATATTTTTGTATTGGTCGATGAAAGTCACCGCACCAACTTTGGCTCATTGGCGGCCCGAATGCGTCAAATGCTGCCTAATGCCTGTTTTCTTGGCTTTACCGGTACGCCACTACTGAAAAAAGAAAAGAATAACTTTGCCAAGTTTGGTGGCCTGATTGAGCCGCACTACACCATTAAACAAGCGGTCGCCGACGAAGCGGTATTGCCACTGCTGTACGAAGGCCGACACATTGAGATGGAGCAGAATCAGTCGGCTATCGACCTTTGGTTTGAGCGTCACACCGCCGATTTAAGCAAAGAGCAAAAGGCCGACCTTAAAAAGAAATACGCCCGCGCTGAAATGCTAAACAAAGCTGATCAAGTGATATATATGCGCGCCTTTGATATTAGCGAGCATTTTCGTGCTAACTGGCAAGGCACCGGCTTCAAAGCTCAGCTGGTCGCTCCAGGCAAACCGGCGGCATTAAAGTACCAGCAGTTTTTACAAGAGATTGGCACCGTCACCACAGAGGTGGTGATTTCTGGCCCAGATACCCGCGAAGGCCACGACGAAGTGGACGAAGGGCCAACCGACGAGGTGGGTAAATTCTGGGACAAAATGATGAAGCGCTTTGGCTCTGAAGAAGAGTACACCAAGCAAATCATCAATCAGTTTAAATACGGTGATGACCCTGAAATACTCATTGTGGTGGATAAGCTATTAACCGGTTTTGATGCTCCGCGCAACACCGTGCTGTATCTATGCCGAACCCTGCGCGAGCACACGCTGTTGCAGGCCATCGCTCGGGTTAACCGCCTTTACGAAGGCAAAGAGTTTGGCTATATCATCGACTATGCCAGCGTATTGGGCGAGCTGGATAAAGCCCTAACCATGTACGAAGCCTTTGAAGGGTTTGACGAAGATGACTTAGCAGGCACGCTCACCTCAATCAACGAAGAAGTGTTTAAACTGCCACAGCGTTACTCTGACTTATGGGATTTGTTTAAAGCCGTTAAAAACTCAAAAGACGAAGAAGCCTATGAGGTGTTGTTGGCCGATGACGAGTTGCGTGAAGAGTTTTACGAATGTTTATCGGCATACAGTAAATCTTTAGCCATCGCTTTATCGTCTGAGCAGTTCATCATGAGCTCTGATGAGAAGAAGCTACAAACCTATAAAAACGATTTAAAGCGTTTTCAGAACTTAAAGGCGGCGGTTAAGTTGCGTTATGCCGAGGCGATTGATTATCGCGACTACGAGCCGAAAATTAAAAAGCTGCTGGATACCCATATTCAGGCTAATGAGGTGACTCAGCTTAACGAGCCCGTGAATATTTTTGATGAAAAAATGTTTACCGCCGTGAAAGAAGAGCAAGGGGTTTATCAAACCAAAACCACGGCATCAAAAGCGGACACCATCGCCCACGCCACGAAGCGCAGCATTTCGGAGAATATGGATGAAGACCCTGCGTTTTATGAGAAGTTCTCGAAGCTGATCCAAGCCGCTATTGATGACTTTAAAGCCAAGCGCATCTCAGACTTAGAATATCTCAACCGAGTGATTGATATTCGTAACAAAGTGGCCACGAAGCAGCATGATGATATACCTGATTGCATTCGTGAAAACGACGAAGCGTGTGCCTACTTTGGCTTGATTAAGCCGCAGTTTCAGCAAGTGGCAACACTCAACGAGTTAGATGATGCTCAACTTGATGCCATTGCGGCACAAACATCGTTAGCGATACAAAAGATCATTGATGCTCATTGGAAGGTCGATTTTTGGGACGATGCCGACGTTCAAAAAACGGCGATGAATGATATTGACGATTTTCTTTATGACGAAGTCAAAGAACAGTACGGCGTGACGCTGAGCCTAGAGCAAATGGACGAAATCATTGAGAAAACCATGCAGGTTGCGAAGCACCGGAGGCATTCTTGATGTCGTCAACCATCAAGCAAACCGAGGCACCAGCGGCAAGTGCTGAAAGGCTAGCGGTTGTATACGGAGGGGGAGAAATCCCCTTCCAGCTGGCTTTTTCTAAACGCAAATCGCTGGAAATATCAGTTCACCCTGACAAATCAGTTTTTGTGAAAGCTCCTGAAGGCACCGACCGTGAGGCCATTGAAGCTAAGGTGAAAAAGCGCGCTCGGTGGATCAAGCGCCAAATTCGCTACTTTGACCAGTTTGACCCAAGAACCCCTTCTCGCAAATACGTCAGTGGTGAAAGCCATTTGTATCTAGGCAAAAAGTATCGGCTAAAAATTGAAGTAGGCACTGACAACGGTGTGGCACTGAAAGCCGGCTTTTTTTGGGTAACGTCAGCCAATGGTAAACCAGACCATGTGGAGTCGCTACTTAATGATTGGTATCGAGAAAAAGCCGATTTTCATTTAAATAAGGTGTTTTCGGATTGTTGGGACAAGTTCACACATTCAGATGCAGATAAACCCACCATGAAAATCATGCAACTCAAAAAGCGCTGGGGTAGCCTATCGAAAAATGGAACGCTGACCTTAAACCGCGACTTAATTAAGGCACCGAAAGAGTGTATTGAGTACGTGATCATTCATGAACTGTGTCACCTAGAGCACCACAACCACGGCCCAGAGTTTTATCGTTTGCTCGAACGCTCTCTACCAGATTGGGTGAAGCGAAAACATAAACTGGAAATGGCACTGATATAGTCAATACGCTGTATCGAATAGCTAAATAAACAACCAGTGCACTAGCAGTCTTGTCCGCCTTAGCCTTTAATCCTCGCCCAGCCCTTAGGTTGACTGGCGGTTCACTGCAAGGCGACAAGCCCACACAGGATTCATCGCTTCTTTAGTCATCCAAAATACTGCCTTTAACGCAGTACATACGTGGGCGGGTGTTGTCGGGCAGGCTGACTTTGCGCTGTGGTCGGTTGCCATCGGGGATTAGGTAGCCTGCGGCCATCAGTGCTTTGGCGGCGCGATCTGGGCTGAGGCCTTCGGTGGCTTCACGCCATCCGGTTGGGTAAAACAGGTAGAGAGTTTGTGGGCCAGTAGTATCAAGCCAACCCGCACGCTGGCGTACTTGGCTGCTGTAACCGGTTTGTTTGGGCGTAAAACGGCTTTCGCCATGTTGTTCAATAAAACTGCGTACTTGGCGAATGGCTTGTTGGTCTTCATTGGCAGCCACACCACCACGGGCGAGTATCCAATGGTTAAGCAGGCTTAAACAGGCGGCTTCGACACTTTGGGCTGGCCAATCGAGTACTTTGGCTTGAATCGCTAACAACCCAGCACTAGCAAGTAAGGCAAACTTTTCAGCGACCCGGCGCACTTGGCCGTCTGCATCGGGTGGCAAGCTGGTTAAAAAGCGTTGGCGTACGTTTTGGAAAACGGGTCGCACCTGAGCGCTGTGCTGCGTTAAAAATTTTAACCAATCCAAGGCCAAGCTGCCGTAATGTTGGCGACTTTGTTGTTTTAGGTGGTCGGCTAAATCGGCGGCGTTCATGCCATGGCTATGGTTAAACACGCCCATTTGCGCGCCGGCATCGGCACTGAGATCAATCACGCGCACTTGCTGCCCTGCTTTT
>CEQU01013930.1_pt1 | contig 11174 bp, 7 predicted proteins | sample 531031 | NCBI WGS metagenome assembly CEQU01 (sample SAMEA2621216, study PRJEB7988) | marine metagenome | isolation source: saline water (ENVO:00002010), including
GCCAGGCGGGCCGAGGGCACACTGATTTACCGGACGGAAGATCTGGACCCGCAACGCTGTAAAGCAGAGTACAGCCAAGCGGCCATGGAAGATCTGAGATGGATTGGTATCGATTGGGACGAGGGACCGGAAAAAGGTGGTGACTATGGCCCTTATGTTCAAAGCCTGCGCACCGACCGTTATCGAGAGGTGTTGGAGCTGTTGAAAATGCAACGCTTGGCCTACCCGTGTCGATGCTCTCGCAAGGATGTCATGGAGTCTGCAATTGCCCCGCACGAAACCGGAGACGAACCGATTTACGGCGGCTCCTGCCGTCCTCCACTTGGCCAAGCGCGACGATTCGACCCAGACAGTGAGGAACGGGTAAACTGGCGTTTTCGGTTACCAGAAATCGAGAATATCGAATTCCATGACGGCGGGTTTGGGGCACAATCCTTCCGCACCAATTCAGACTTTGGCGACTTCGTGCTGTGGCGGCATGACGATATTCCCAGCTACCAACTTGCCGTCGTCGTAGACGATCATGACATGAAAATCACCGAAGTCGTTCGCGGTGCTGATTTGCTCAAATGTACTGCCCGGCAGATTTTGCTCTACCGCGCGCTTGGCTGGGATACTCCGGATTTTTTCCACTGCCCATTGGTCACCGACGAAACTGGTGAGCGCTTGGCCAAGCGCACCGACGCCCTGAGCCTGCGAGCCATGAGAAAGTCAGGGCTGACTCCAGAGGCGGTCCTTGGCCAATTTCGACACTGAATCTGATACTGAAAATAGGTTGCGGAAAAGCATCCAGCTATTGAGTATCAGGCCAAGGGGGTTCGTAACAACGCGTGCGATGAAAAGTTTAACTATAACAATTTGTATTTTAGCGCTGAGTTACGGCTTTGCGTATTCAAGTCAGGGAGAAGCGATAACCACACCGTCACAGAAGTATGGCCAAGCGGACGCCACTGAGGCACCCAGCTTTAGACAACACATCATTCCCCTGCTCGGCGTACGAGGCTGCAACGGCCGCGAATGCCACGGTTCCTTTGCGGGCAAGGGCGATTTTCAGCTTTCACTGTTCGGCTACGATTTCGACAAGGATCACAAGGAATTGGTCAGGCAGGAAGAGGGTCCGCGCACCGACAAGGATGCTCCGGAGAATAGCCTGTTCCTGCTCAAGCCCACGATGCAGGAAAAGCACCGAGGCAAATTGCGCTTCAAGAAGAATAGCTGGGAATACAACCTCATCCTCAACTGGATTAAGAATGGAGCGAAGAACGACTCCAAGACGACCCCCGAGTTTGACCGGCTCGAGGTCAGCCCAAGCGCACTCCACTTTTCTAAAACCGGCCAGACACAAAAACTCCAGGTGATCGTCCATTGGCAGGACGGTTCCTCCGAAGACATCACCGAGTTGACCCGGTTCCGTTCCAACGACGAAGCCATCGCCACTGTCGATGAGAACGGCGTGGTGACGATCACGGGCAAGGGAGACACGCATGTGATCGCGTTTTACGACAACGGAGTCCAGCCGGTTCCCGTGCTGCAGCCTGTCTCCGAACAAATTGGAGATGCCTTTCCGAATTTGGCGCCCCCTACCAAGGTTGATCAATTGATCATTGCAAAGCTTCGAAAACTTGGCGTCGTGCCGTCAGAGATTTGTTCCGACGAGGAATTCCTGCGCCGAGCGTCGCTGGACCTCACCGGCTCACTGCCGTTACCCAGTGAAATCAGGGAGTTTATCAGGAATAAATCGAAAACAAAACGCAGCGACAAAGTAGAGGAATTACTTGATCGCTCAGGCTATGCCGCCTGGTGGACAACCAAACTCAGCGACTTTACTGGCAACAATCCACAAAACCAAAACGACCCGGTTTTCCGGAACGACATGGCGCGTCAATGGTACGAGTGGATTTATCACCGGGTGAAAAACAACGAACCCTACGACAAGATCGCCGAAGGACTTATCATGGCAACCAGCCGCGAAAAAGGGGAAGACTTCCTGCAGTTCGCCAAAGGCATGAGCCAGCATTTCAAAACAGAGAACCCGGTGCCATTTCATACCCGCGAGTCAATGCCCTATTACTGGGCGAGGCGCAACGTCCGTCAAGCGGAAGAAAAAGCCCTTAGTTTTGCCCATTCGTTTTTGGGCGTCCGCATCCAGTGCGCCCAATGTCACAAGCATCCGTTCGATCAGTGGACTCAACAGGATTTCAAAAAATTTCAGGCATTCTTCGAGCCGATCCAGTTCCGGGCCAACACAACCAAGACTGACAAGGCAGAGGGCAGGATAAATTACCAAAACCTGATGAAGGAAATTGAGACCGCTGTCGGCTATGACAAAGTGAAGAAAAATAACAGGCGCGAGTTGAGGGATGAAATCCGGCGCCGAGCAGAACTTGGCAAGCCTGTACCGTGGCAGGAACTTTACGTGGCAGCCCCAAAGTACAAGTCTCGAAAAACAAAGGGCAAAACCAAGCGCAAACCGGTCTCGCGAGTCATCACCCCAAGCATACTGGGCGGCGATGATGTCCACTTAACCGAGTACAACGACCCCCGGCAACCGCTCATGGATTGGCTGCGCTCCAGTGAGAACCCCTACTTCGCACAGGCGTTCGTAAACCGTGTTTGGTTCAACTACTTCGGTCGAGGCATCGTTCATCCCGTGGACGACATGAATCTGGCCAACCCTCCATCAAACAAACCACTCATGGATTACCTGACCAAGGGCTTTGTGAATTCCGGATACGACATGAAATGGCTTCACCGAACCATCCTCAAAAGTGATGCCTATCAACGCTCATGGCGTCCAAACGAGACCAACAAACAGGATGACAAGAATTTTGCCCGTATGGCAGTTCGAAGACTCCCAGCTGAAGTGGTGGCCGATGCCATCAATCAGGCGACCGCGTCGGAGTCACGCCTGATAGACTTAACCACCGCACCGGTAAACCGCACGATTGGCCCCGACGCCATGACCCGCAAGAATCGCAACGTCACATCGATGGCTTATGCATTGAACATTTTCGGCAAACCTGAACGGGCTGAAAACTGCGACTGCGAACGATCAAACGATCCAACCCTTCTGCAGGCAATCTTTACCCGGAACGATCCCTCGTTGAACGCCATGGTGGAGGGGCGGGACCGAAAGAATCCGGGGTGGATTGCTGAACTTGACAAGACCTACAACGGAGTAGTTTCAAATAGATCCAGTTCGAAAAACAATCGCCAGTTGAAAAAACTCTATCAACAACGCAGAAAGTTGACCGAGAACGCCCCAAAAAAGCCCAAGAGCAAGAACGAAAAAGCGATGGAACGATTTGCTTCAGCCAACAAGGAGCACCGCAAGAAGTTGCAAAAACTCAACAACTCGATTCGCCAATCGAATGGTGCCAACCGCAATAGCACTCCAAAAACCCAGCCGCTGACTCCCGAGAGGATCGATCAGTTGATCAACGAAACATTCCTGCGAACGGTCAGTCGCTTCCCCTCCCCACTCGAGCGAGCCAAAGCGCAGACTGACGTCAGGAACGCAAAAAACAAAATACATGCCATCAAGGATTTACTTTGGGCCCTGTTGAACACCAAGGAATTCCTTGTGAACCACTAATTTGAAAATGAAAAATCAACTCTGCTGTGATGGTGTAATGCGCCGCAATTTCCTGAAGGCCGGAGCACTGGCCGGGGTCGGGCTGGGATTGTCAGACTACTTCAGTCTGGCCAACGCCGGGGTCACCAAGGGCAAGGCCAAGTCGGCAATTTATATCCGACTCGCAGGCGGGCCAAGTCACATGGACTCGTTCGACATGAAACCGGACGCACCAGACTCACATCGCGGCGAGTTCAAGGAAATCAGCACAAACGTGCCGGGTATTCGGATTTCAGAGCACCTGCCCAAGCTGGCGAAGTGTACGGACAAATTTACCATCCTGCGCGGAGTCAGCCACAGCCTCGCGGCACATCGTCTTGGCTCAGAGTATCTCATGACCGGCAACAGGCCGTTACCTGCCTTGAAATACCCGACCTATGGAGCTGTCATCAGCAAGGAACTCTCAGGAGCAAGCGATATTCCACGATCCGTCGCCATCCCCAAGGGGCCAACTGCTCCCACCGGATTTCTCGGATTGGAATACGGCCCACTGGAGACCGGTACCACACCGAAAGCTGGGACTCCGATGAACATCCGGGGCTTGTCCCTCAGTAACGGATTAACCCTCGCCGACGTAGATCGTCGCAACGACCTCGTCAAGCGGTATGACACCGCTTTCGGTTCGTTTGCTAAAGAGGACAAGATCCTCAGTGGCATGGATGAGTTCAGTCAAAAGGCGTACGAAATGATGCGCTCAAACAGCACCCGTGAAGCCTTCGACCTCACGAAGGAATCCAAGTCCATCAGCGGGATGTTTGGCGATGGCGGTTTCTCCCAAAGCTGCCTCTTGGCCACCCGCTTGGTTGAATCCGGCGTGCGCTTGGTTTCTGTTCAACTGGGTGGATGGGATACTCACCGTGACAACTTCGCGCGGTTGAAAGACACCAACCTCCCAAATCTCGACGACGGCTTGGCCGGCCTATTTCGCGCCCTCGCGGTCAAGGGCCTGCTCGAAACCACATCCGTTTTTGTAACCGGCGAATTTGGCCGGACACCTAAGATCAACCAGCGCGGGGGACGGGATCATTATCCGAGGGCGATGTTCTGTATTCTGGCCGGTGGCAGCATGCCGGGTGGTCAAGTGATCGGCGAGTCCGACCCCAAGGGCGAGGGGCCAAAAGATCGGATCATCACGCCAGACGACGTGGCGGCCACGTTCTATCATACACTTGGCATCGACCACACCAAGGAGTACCACACCCCAACCGGGCGCCCCGTAATGATCGTCCGCGACGGCAAACCGATCCCGGAATTGGTTTAATTTTCACGGAAATCGTTCCGCTTGGCCAAGCGCAATGCTTGGCCATTTTTTATCTCGCAAAGCACCCGAAAACTTGGCATCAATACTCGCCTTTTCAGCAGCATGAACGAACAGGTTGTCATATTAGATTTTGGATCCCAATACACTCAGGTCATTGCCCGCCGCATTCGTGAGTGCAAGGTGTATTCGATTATCCTCCACTACAACACGCCTGCCTCCGAGATCGCTGCCATGAAGCCAAAGGGAATCATTCTTTCCGGCGGCCCCTCCAGCGTTTACTCCCGAAAGGCCCCACTTCCCGACAAAAAGATTTTTGAATTGGGCATCCCAATCCTTGGCATCTGTTTCGGACTTCAAGTCATGGCCAAGTTCCTCAACGGAAAAGTGGAGCGCGGCCAAAAACGGGAATACGGAAAGGGCACCCTATCCATCCGCAACAACCGCTGCCGTCTTTTCACCGGCCTGCCCAAGCAGTTGCAGGTTTGGAATTCACACGGCGATAAATTGACCGCCCTGCCGGAGGGTTTCAAGGCAGTTGCCACCACGGAAAACTCAGGCTTTGCCGCGATCGAAAACACCAAGTCCCGCTTTTACGGACTGCAATTCCACCCCGAGGTCGTTCACACTCCCAAGGGAAAGACCATCATTTCCAATTTCGTTCACAAGATTTGTGGCTGTGGCCGCAAATGGACAATGCGCAACTACGTTGATCAGGCCGTGGAAGAAATCCGCGAGCAGGTCGGCAAGGACAAGGTGATCCTTGGCCTGAGTGGAGGCGTTGACTCCAGCGTTGCTGCGGCTCTGATTCACAAGGCCATCGGCAAGCAACTCACCTGCATCTTCGTCAACAACGGCGTGCTGCGCGCCAAGGAAGCCGATGTCGTCAAGCAAGTCTTCGGACGGAATTTTAAAATCAAACTCCACTACGAAGACTCGACCGATCTGTTTCTCCGCAAACTACGCAAGATCACCGATCCAGAGACCAAGCGAAAAATCATTGGGAACACCTTTATCGATGTCTTCCAAAAGGCCACCCGCAAGGTAGGCAAGGCCAAGTTTCTCGCACAGGGAACGCTTTATCCGGATGTTATCGAGTCTGTGCCGATCGCCGGAAACCCGGCCGCGCTCATCAAGAGTCACCATAACGTGGGTGGCCTGCCGGAAAAGATGAAGTTCGAGTTGATCGAACCGTTGCGCTGCCTCTTCAAGGATGAAGTCCGCGAACTGGGCAAGGAACTGGGACTGCCCAAGGAAATCGTCATGCGCCAACCTTTCCCCGGGCCTGGCCTGGCCGTACGTATCCTTGGTGAAGTAACACCGGAACGCTGTGAAATCCTGCGAAACGCCGATACCATCGTGGTCGAGGAGATGAAGTCCAACAATCTCTACTACAAAATTTGGCAAAGCTTCGCCGTTCTACTTCCGGTTCGGAGCGTCGGAGTCATGGGGGACGAACGAACCTACGAATACACGATCGCCGTTCGTGCGGTTGAATCCAAGGATGGTATGACTGCCGATTGGGTCAAACTGCCTTACAAGGTGCTCGAGACGCTGTCGAACCGAATCATCAACGAAGTCGACGGAGTAAACCGGGTCTGCCTCGATATTTCGAGCAAACCGCCCGCCACGATTGAGTGGGAGTAACAGCCCTATCCCTCGACCTCCATCGACTCACTTCGGGATGACAGCGATGGCTCTGTGGGTGAAAACGGCTCAATGGCCCAGTCGATTTCCCGCAAACTCAGCCGGATTACTTTCCACCCATCCCTATTGCGTGCAAAAGTGACATCACACGCTGCCCACTTTTCATTGGAGAAATACAGGAAGGCATCGACCACAGCCTCCTGTCCGTCGTCCATGATCAACCCGACAAACGTGGCCGTCGATTTGGCAAAAGCGGGCAGTTCTTTCTGAATCATGCCTTGAAAGTCTGGCAAAGACATTTCCCGCCAGACCTCTGACATCATGTGTTTTGCATGGGTAAAATCGTTCGTCCGTAACGCCTGCAAAAAGATTTGAGTCTCGTCCGTGAGCTGCTGATGCAACAGGAGAGTTTGCAGAGTATCCCGCATGGGTTGAAGTCGAGTCAAAGCGTTCAAGTTTAAGCCTTTCGGTTGCGGACCAAACTTAATATCGTCGCGACAACGGCAATCTTTAGGTCAATCGTCGAGTTCCTCTACCGTACTAATCACCGTGCCCCGAGTCAGGCGCGTGGCCAACTTTTGCCCCACTTCAAGTTTTGACACATCACGAACGATTTCCCCGGTGTCGAAGTCGCTTGTAATGGAGTAACCTCTCGACAACACGTTGTCCGGTGAGAGCAATTGCAGTTTATCGAATTGTTTTTCGAAATCAGCACGATGTGCATTGAAACGCTTGGCCGACTCCGCGTTGACCCGCTCCACCAACCAGGCAAGTCGGTTCTGGAATTGGCTAACGACTTTATCGGGACGCGATAATTCCAGGGATTTTCGACAATGCTGAAGTCTGTTTACCCCCCCCTCCATGCCGCTCTTGGCCAAGCGATGCAGGGTTGCAGATAGTTCATCAACCCGTTGGCAGGACTGAAACAGTTTGCGCCTTGGATGCGCTTGGCCAAGCCGATGGCTGATGTGCCCGAATTCCCGCTTGGCCAAGCCGATCTTTTCGCCGGCCAAGTGAAGTAACCGACCAAGTGATCGCCCGAGGAATTCGCGGGATGCGAACACACCCTCCGTAATCAACTCGGCAGCCGCACTGGGCGTGGCGGCACGAACATCCGCCACTAGGTCCGAGATCATGAAATCAATCTCATGCCCAACTGCGGACACCACCGGCAACTTTGATGCGGCAATCGCCCTCGCCAGCGGCTCCTCGTTAAAGGCCCATAAATCCTCGAGACTTCCGCCTCCCCGAGTCAGAAGAATCAAATCCAGTGCATCCCAGTTTTTATGGCTCCAATGATTCAATCGACGCAAAGCATCCACCATCTCATCAGCCGCGCCTTCGCCCTGAACCCGGCAGGGTTCCAACACCAACTCAAGAGAACGATTTCGCCGCTCGATGACATGGAGCACATCCCTCAACGCCGCTCCCGTAGGTGAAGTAACGATACCGACTCTCGCAGGATACTCCGGGAGCGCGCGTTTGCGTTCAGCGGAAAACAAGCCTTCCTCGTTTAACTTGGCTTTTAATTGTTCATATTTAGCCTGCAGCGCCCCCCTGCCCCGCAGCTCAACCTTGCGAACGATCAACTGATACTGACCGCGTGGCTCGTAGATGGTCACTTGTGCTTGAACCAAAACCATCGCCCCGTCTTTCAGGTGGGTGCGAGTCTCGCTTGATGTTCCACGAAATAATGCGCAACTCACCTGTCCGCTCTCGTCCTTTATCGCGAAATAGCTGTGACCGGAGGAATGATGGCGCAGACCTGAGACCTCCCCCTCAACCCAGACATCGCCTAGTTGATTCTCCAGTAAATTTCTGGCGCGACGATTCAGTTCCGCGACCGAATACACCTTTTTGGTCTCGGCGGGTGGTTCGGATTTATGTTCAAACAGATCGCCGAACTCCCACTGGCTCTGTTGTTCCCGGTTCATTCTTCCGATTGAGTGTCGGGCAACAATTCCGATACACGCTCGATGCTCGTCGCCTTGCCGCTTAATTCGTCGATATCGATGACCGCGCCATTCAGCGTCACCCGCTTGGACGCCACAGCGAAACGCTGCGGCTGATACGTCAGGAATCGCTGGATGATCGGTTCGATCTCCCTCCCCAAAATACTTTCCTGCGGGCCGGTGCACCCGGCATCACAGAGGAACGCAGTGCCGCCTGGAAAAATATGCTCATCCGCCGTCTGCACGTGCGTGTGCGTCCCGATGACCGCGCTCACTCGACCATCGAGAAAACGCCCCATCGCAATCTTTTCCGAGGTCGTCTCCGCATGCATATCCACGAGAATGATCGGCGTTTGCTCTCGCAACTCATCCACCGCTGCATCGGCGGCATAAAACGGGTTCTCGATTGGTTTCATGAAAGTTTGCCCCTGCAAATTCAACACACCGATCGGAGGCAGATCACCAATCTGCTGCACACAAAAACCTTGCCCCGGTGTTCCCTCGGGATAATTTTCCGGTCGCACAAAACGGGGCTCGTTGTTGAGCAGAGAAACGACCTCGCGCTGATCCCATAGATGATCACCACAAGTGATGACGTCGACGCCGGCTTCGAAAATTTCGCTCGCGGTGGCCGGAGTAATTCCGGAACCACCCGCCGAGTTTTCGCCATTGGCCACGATGAAATCCAAGCCAAGAGTCTCGCGGAGTCTTGGCAAGAAATACCGAACCGCCTTGCGGCCTGGTTTGCCAACAATATCGCCGATAAAGAGCAACTTCACCGCGGGAAGCCTACGCAATCTCGCATTGACGGACGATGCTTAACTTGATGCATGACGCTCCGCCGATTAACACTTCCGTCATGCCGGCGAAGATCACAGGCGCCTCCATCCACCAAATTCAGCTAAAGACCCGAATGCCGTTCAAATACGGCATCGCCACGATGACTGAAGTCCCGATGGTCTTCGTAAGGATCGAAGCCGAGATCGACGGAACAAAAACGGCTGGAATCGCCTCGGATTTACTTCCGCCGAAATGGTTCACAAAAGTCCCGGAAGATCCGCTGGAAAAGGAAATCTCCGACATGCTTCAGGTGATCCGTAAAGCGCTTAGCCAAGCGCTTGGCCAAGCGGCGGATTCGGCGTTCGATCTTTGGAAGCTGATCTACGACGGACAATCACGGTGGGCCGAAGCAAACAACATTCCAGCCCTGCTGGCTCACTTTGGGACATCTCTCGTTGAACGCGCCCTGATCGAAGCAACCTGCAAGGCGGGCAACAAGACCCTTGGCCAAGCGCTGCTCAGTGGTTCGCTTGGCTTTGAACCCGGCCGTATCCACTCATGCCTTGAGGGCCAATCCGCTTCAAGCCTTTTGCCAAAGACACCTCTGGCCAAGGTGCAGGCCCGGCACACCGTCGGCCTTGGCGACCCCCTTGACTCCAACCAAATCGATGCAGACGACCGGATCGACGACACGCTGCCCCAATCACTGGATCAGTGCATTCAGGCGTACGGCTTGCGCCATTTTAAAATCAAGATCAACGGGGACATTGAGTGGGATTTGGACAGGCTGAAGAACGTGGCCAAATGCATCGAGCAACACGCAGACAGTGATTTCGCATTTAGTCTGGACGGGAATGAACAATTTCAGTCTGTCACAGCATTTCGGGATCACTGGAACATCCTTCACGCAGAACCGGAGTTGGAGACCTTCTTTGACCATCTCCTCTTCATCGAGCAACCGCTCCACCGCGATGGCGCGTTGAATGAATCATTAAAGTCCGAGTTCGACCAATGGCCCGACCGGCCCGCTGTCATCATTGACGAATCCGACGCCACCATAGAGAGCCTGCCCCAAGCCTTGGCCATAGGCTACGCCGGAACCAGTCATAAAAACTGCAAAGGCATCTTCAAGGGAATCGCAAACGCCTGCTTACTGGAACATCACCGCCGCAATGGCAATCAAACCGTAATGAGCGGCGAAGACCTTTGCAACGTTGGCCCAGTCGCGGTGATTCAGGATTTGGCCGTGATGGCAACTCTCGGAATTGAAAGTGTGGAGCGCAACGGTCACCACTATATGGCCGGACTGTCGCAGTTTCCCGAACGCACTCGGGAACAGGTTTTGAACGCACATGATGGTTTGTACAAAACCAGCGAAACCGGCTGGCCAACGCTGGCAATTTGCAATGGTGAAATCGACCTTACCTCTGTTAACACACAGGCTTTCGGCACCGGCTTCGAACTCGACCTCAGTGTCTTCAGTGAAATCCCCTTAACCGAAGGATGAAACACTCCCCCTCGGCAGCCCAACTCGATCAAAAATATCTCTGGCATCCGTTCACGCAAATGCGGGACTGGATGAAGAGCAAGCCGATCGTTCTCGAACGTGGCAAGGGGGCTCATCTTTGGGACAACGCCGGGCAAAAATACATCGACGCAAACTCATCCATCTGGACGAACCTTCACGGCCACAACCATCCGAAGATCAATCGTGCCATTCGCACTCAACTGGACAAGGTCTCCCACGTCTCAGCGCTTGGTTTTGCGAACTCACCGGCAGCCAAGCTTGGCGAACGACTAATCCGCTTGGCCAAGCCGCGAACCCGCTTCCCGAAAACCGAGCCGCGCTTGGCAAAGGTCTTCTACTCGGACGACGGCTCGACCGCAACTGAGGTGGCGATCA
>CEQU01001366.1_pt1 | contig 11122 bp, 16 predicted proteins | sample 531031 | NCBI WGS metagenome assembly CEQU01 (sample SAMEA2621216, study PRJEB7988) | marine metagenome | isolation source: saline water (ENVO:00002010), including
TAATATTTTTTTCGTCTTCTTCAGATTGTCCCTCTTGTGCCTTTGTTTGCTCTTCAATCTCTTTTCTTAAATTTGCAACTACTAATGCTTGCTCTTTGAGTGCTTCAGAATGTATTTTTACACCTAAAGGAAAATTGCCTTCCGCTATACTATCTTGCATTTGTTTGAGCTTTGCTTCTGCGTCTGCTAGTTTTTCTGTTTCTGTTCTTTGGTCTGCTAAAAATCCAGTAACTTTTTTAATAATTCGTACAAGAATTACTAATGGTTCAATAAGAATTCTTATAATTGTTGCTGCCGCTTTTATTGTTGCTACAAGAACATCTAAACCTTTGTTTAAAAAATCAAAGGCAACTTCTAACATTTTCGCACCTTTTTCTGACCTTAAAAACTCACCTACCATAGTTACAGTTCTTGTTTTTAATCTTTCTAAGCCTTGCGATATTGTTACGTTAGTTTTATCAAATCTTTCTTGTATAACATCTTCGGCTCTCAACAATGACCTAATCAACAGGTCAGGTGTTATACGACCCTGTTCTGCTAACGCTTTTAATTGTTCGATTGGTTTGCCTGTTTCTTTAGCAACGATTTCTAAAATAGCAGGCAAGTTTTCAGAGATAGACCTAAATTCATCACCAGCCAACTTACCAGACTGTATTGCCTGAGTAAACTGTGTAAGAGCAGAACGTGCTTCATGAGCAGATGCACCTTGCACAGTAATTAACTTACTGAACAATTCTGTTGTTTTCATTGCCTGTTTATTTGAAACATTTAAATTTTTAGAGGCAAGACGCAATCTTTGGAACATCATTGCTGTTTCAGCTAATGGTGTTCTAGCTTCTATTGCAAGCTCTGATATTTCTTTAAATAACGGACCAACATCTCGACCAGCAGGCAAAACAACTTTCAATCTGTTTGCAACTGACTGTGCAGCGTTGGCATACTGAACTAATTGCCTAGCAGAAAATGCAGCAGTAAGAGATGCTACAACTCCACCTAAACCGCCCATTGCACCACGCATATTGCCAAGTCGGCTTGTGACCTTTTTTAATCCTGCACTGAAATCTTTAAATATATCTCTAGGTACTATAGGTGCACCAATATTTGCTTGTGCTGCTGTTGGTGGTCCTTGAGCTGGTCCACCACTTCTTACACCAGTGCTTGCTTGTGCTTGTCTTCTTAAAGCTTGTGTTTGTGCCTGTATATCTCTTGTTGTTGCTCGAGTTTGAGCACCAAGTCTTTGTTGTGTTGTCGCAAGTTTTGTTAAAGCTGGTAAAGCTTTGTTGAGCTCTCTAAAACTTTTTGACATTGTTTTAACAAGTTTGTTAACATTGTTAATGTTTTTAGAAATCTTGTTAAGTTGCGTAGCGAATCTTCTAGTTTCTACATTAAAAGATAGTACGGCTCTTGTCATTTGTTTCTAGCTCCTTTAGTTTCTCTTTTACGAATTATACCATATAGACGATTGATTTCATCAGGTGTTAACTGTTCCACGTCTTTTTTGGTCCAACCATAGTGATAACCAAAGAAATCGATTAGCTGCACAAGATTTGTTTCTACTCTTGTGCATTTGCCCCTAAAAAATAAGCAACCGCCTCATTTAGGGTTTTCAGTTCTGCCATTGAACAATTGTCTAAAATCCAATTCATATCTATATCTTGTTGTGGGTTGTGCTCTAAAATAATTGTCATCATTCTTACAATCGTATCAAATGGTTGGTCTGCAGTTAATTTTTCTATGTTACCAACTTGTGATTCTAATTGATGTATTTGACGTAGAGTCGCAGGATTGATAGATAATTCTTTATCCTTAATTGTGAACTTCACTGAGTTTCCTCCTTAATATGCTGTTTGTGTATTCTGCATTGTAACTCTTAGTGCATAAGAGCTAGATGTATCATATTCGGCTTTACCTTCATATGCTGCTGTAATTCTTCCAGGACCACCGATTGGATATGCAAATGTTTGATAATTCAGTTGTGGTGCATCTATTGAGATAAAGTTATTGTTACCACCACCAATGCTATCTCCTGTTATTGAGAATAAGAATCTTTGTCTTGTTTGTGCTCTGAATATACCTTCTTGTGCTTGATTTGAAAAATCTTGGTCACCACTAATTGTAATATTTCTAAAATCACTTCTAAGAAGTTTGCCTTCGTTTTTAGAACCATTTAGTGTTGGAATACCTTCTATTGGATTTTCGATTGTTATTGTTGCTGATTCTACGTCACCATTAGCGGAGCCACCAATTTGTAAAGATGTCTCATTCCAAGTGAATGGGTCTGCTGCAATGTACGATGGAGTTTGTTTTGCAACTTTATTGTAAGCTCTACCATGAACTGTTGCTGTGCATCTAATAATTGCACCCGCAGCAATTTCTATTGCAAGTGTGTGAATAAGTGAATCGGTGATTTGATATGCAGACCCTACATTTTTAAAAATCTCTACAGTATATGGTCTTAGTGTGCAATTTTCTGCAAATTCTGTTTGTCTTGGTAAAAACTCATGTATAGCTTTAGAAGAGGAGAATGTTGTAGTAGCATCTCCTAAGCATGCGTTAAAGAAATGTCCTAAATAAATTGGGTGTGGTTCAAATACAATGTCACCAGTTGTGTTGTTTATACCTTCTAAGTTATTTGGTGAGTCGTAAACATTTCTTAAATTTTCTATTTGTAGTTGTTCTATGTTTTCAGTAAGAGACTCTGATACGAATGGAATGTAAACTCTGTTAGTAGTTGCAGTTCCAAAAGCAGTTTGTTTGCTTAAAGCTAAATATCCTCCGATTCCGTATCCCATTATTTGTCTCCTTTGTCAGTCTTTTTAGAAATTTTATCATTTTCGGGTAATTTTGCAATACCTTGTTCAATTAAAGATTTTGCAATCTCAGAATCTACTGATTCTATTTTGTTTAATTCTGTTAACCCTATGCCTGGAATGTGTAAACCACCAATGATAAATTCTATTCTTTTACTTCGCATTGTAATCTTAATGATACACCTTTAAAGAACCCAAGTCCAGCAGTATTCTTTTGTGTATCAAATTCGCCTGGTCCAAACTGAAAATACAAAACTGTATCGTTAAGAGTTTTATTTTCTTTGAATACTTCTTTCACCTTGCCAAGCATATCATCTCTGAGTGTTGCACCGTCTAAATTTTCTAAACTAAACTGATAACACCAAACTTGTATGTTTAGTCTAGTAAGATATGGTGCTGTGCCACCAATTGTTTCTGTATCTAACAATGTTTCGTAGTTGTCAAGATATATTGCCACATACGGACATTTAACTTCGTTGATTGGTTCTTCTGGTTCAAGGTCAACTGTAAATGATGATGTTCTTGAATCAGCGTTCAACAAATTTTTTATTGCTGTTTCTATTCCTATGTAATCTATAATTGCCATTAACTAAATCCAAAATGCCTCGCAATAATTGGGTATTGAAATATTTTATTGCGTGCTTCCCTTATCATAAATTTTTCTAAAGACTGTGGTGTTGGTGTATAAGGTCGTTTGACATGAAAAAACAAAGGATATGCAGTAGGTTTTGACTGACCTTCGGGTTGCAGCTTTGTATTTCTAAGAGTTAATCTTATACCTGCTCCTTTGTCTGGGCTTCCACCAACAAGAACTCTTTGATAAATCTTCTCTGGCTGGTTTCGTAATGTTTCTTTTAACTCACCAGTCTGCACACCAATTTTGCCACCTTCTCCGTAACCCATGTATTTTCTCCATGTTCTGTACTGCGGAGACCAAGGCAACCAGTTTTTACCACCTTGACCAAACTGTTTTTCTTTATCAAAAGAAGCTACAGCTTTTTGGAAGATAAAATTTTCTATTTTATTTACAAAAGTTGCTTGTGTAACAGAATCCATAATATCAGCAGATGCTCCAAGAGCTTGTCTTACACCTTTTAGGTCAACTTTGATTTTGCCAAAATTACCTAGCCCAATCTCAAAATTTTTAAACAGCCTATCGTAAGTTTTTCTTTGTAACCTCATTATTCTAAATCAGGCTTATAGTTGTCACGGTCAATGTCATCGTATTCATCTTCAAGCCTATCTCCATCAATTTGTTGTAGTGTTGAGTTAAGAACATTGAATGTTGGGTTGTAGGTCATAGTATTTGAGAACGGTGCATCGTCTGGGTTGTATGCAATTATCTCTAGTGAACTTGTAAATAAACCAATGTCGCCAGAATTAATTTGTGTAAGAGTTGTTATAACATACTCCTTTCTAGCCGACACCCATGCGTTCTCACTACCAGTCTCTTGCGTAAAGAACCTCTCTAAGAGCTTTACAAGGCTATATTCGGTAGTTAATGCCTGAACTAGGGGTGGAGTGGCACTAAAGGGCATTGTGTAGTTATTTATGAGGTATCCGTTTATTTCTGCCTCTGCCTGGTCAATGTAAAAAGCTATGTTCGCAGAACTGATTGATGACAGACTACCAACTCTTGGGTATAAATCTAAAACATTAGGAACGGTTGTGTAAATAGGCATGGTTTTATTATAGCATAACGCATAGCGTTTCAAAATTTTTGAATTTAGCTTGACCTTTTTAATTCTGCTTTTATATTTTTTATAACTGTGAAAATTAATTACCGACATGTCAGTCTTTATTGGTTAGATGCTCAGTCGTCTACCGACTGGAAGAGTATTGATGACGTAGCAGAACAAAAACTCGCCCTTTGTGTAAGCACAGGCTACATAGTATACGAAACAGACCAAGCTATTACACTTGTATCAGATTTCGCCTCAACAGACCGAGAAGAGATAGACAGTATAGGAAACACAATAGTCATACCTAAGTCTTGTATAGTTAAAGAAGTAGACCATAGCCGACAAAATTAATATGGGGGGCAGTTCACTGTTAACCTTATACACAATATAGTATTACTTTGATTATGACATACACAAAACCCGCATAAACACTGGCTAAAATAACGAAAATAATTTAAAAAAAAGCTTTGATTTAGGTCTAATGTACCATATTATTAAAATGTAGCCAGAGAAAAGGCTCACGCAGAATGCCCCTAAATGGGCGAGTGATAGCGAAACTGTGCAATATGTGTGGTCTAGCTGTAGCCTAAGATTCAAAGATATTTTTGCCTTTGACTGCGATGAGTGTAAAATTTTCTAGTATACAACCAAATATTTTCTTATAGGGGGTTTCAAATATGTATTTATTTCGAAACAGCAACACACAAAAAGGTAGGCGATTCGGTATCGATTTTGAAATTGCCCACCCTAATTATTCACACAGTGAATTCAAGAATATCATTGAGAATGAACATTCTCACGTGGCGGTCAAGCGTGACCCTAGTCTTAGAGGTGATGAATCAGAAATTATTATCACTGATTCATATCACACTAAAGACAATGAAGGCGTGTCGCTTTGGAAAGATATCGTGGCATCGTTAAAAAACAAAGGTTGCCAAGAATCACCAAGAGCGGGCTTTCATATCCATTGGGATACTGAGGGCATGACTGCTAAGAATGTATACAATGCCATTGCTTTATGGTTCAACTATTCAGCAATCATTGACTATGCACTTCCAAAGGAAAGACGAGGGTCAATCATCAATATCAAGAAGTTGACCCGAAGAGAACTCGGAAAACTTCAGAGAATCGCTAGAACTGAACCTGAGCTCAGACACTTCTTACAATATGCTCAAAACCTTCTGGGACATTGTAGAGAGTTGACAATAAACGCCAACTTCAAAACTATCGAGTTCAGAAAACAGAAAGCAACTCTAGATGTTGCAGTGATTCAAAACTGGATAGCGTTTACACAGAACATCATCAAGAATGCAATCAATAGAGATTCATTCATCGGGTTATGGACTGATGGCAAGAAAAGATATGCCAAGATGTTAAACACTGACATATACGCAAATGGGTCATTCGCTCATACATTTAGGAAAGTGTTTCAATACTACAGCGGTAATCAGTCACAGTTCAACTTCTGGACTAGACAAGCACTTGAGCATGCTCAAGACATCAACACTTCAGATGTTATCCGAGAACTTAGAAAAAAGATAACACTGGCAAACAAGAGTTGGAACCAATCAGAATATAGAGACCAAGTCTAAAAAAAAAGATGGGCAGGGGAACGAGGGCTCATCGGGGAGAAAACAAAATGAAATATACATTGAAAGAGCGTAAGCAAATAGCGAACGCCATCGACAAATACGACTTAAACGTAAACGATAGAGGGCTACTTCTATACCTAGCAAAACAAGCAATGGTTAGATATGAGAAGTTCAATCTATCATGCACAGTAGATGATTTCATAGAAGTTATCAACGCTGAGGTGATGAAAGGTCATCACTTCGCAAAAGATGTGCGAATGAAATAAAAGGAGGGGGCTTTCCAGCCCCTTCTTTCTTTTTAACCACTATATACTTTTCTTTAGCTCAAACCGAGCTATTTTTTATTTTTTAATTGCAATTTTTTAATTTGCCCTTTATTTGCCCTTTTTCAAAGTCAATTTTTGCAAAGTATTTTTTTATTTGCAATTTTTTGCCCTGACTGGTCTAAAATTCCCTGAAATATACTTTAGTTAGAGCGTATAGACCCCTGTGGAGCGAGCGATGTGAAGGAAGGGTGTGCTTTGGCATGGCACATGCTCGTTATACTTTAGGTAAAGTAGATAAACCCCTCCGACAGGAGAGGCAAAAAGAAGGTTAAGAATATACTTTAGTAAAAGTACTATGTGAATCAAAAAAAACACGGTTCCAGCTTCAAAAAATGTACTTTAGTTAAAGAATAGCCCTGAAAATTGCTTTTTTATTTGAAAATATACTTTTCTACAAGCAGATATGTGTACTTATTGTAAACTGTCATTTTTATTTTTCTTTTAATTACAGTAATTTACTTTATTTAATTTTTATTTTTATTTTATTTTTTGAACTGGTTAGTTAACATTTTTGGGTATATATGTACTTTATATATATTGTATTAGTGTCTTATCTGTATCTAGTTAGATTGTAAGGGCGGGCAAAGTAAGAAAATAGGGGTTTTCCTCTCTGCCCTGTTTTTTTTATTTGGTTGGGAAAAGTTTTTTGTATTTGTCGTACCCGATGTAATCCTCGAAAATACTGTGCGCAATTTCTAAGGTGTTCACCTTTTCCAATGTTGCGTTTGTAAAGTCCATCTGTATGCCGTGCAGTTCCTCGAATTTCAACATATCCATTAATAAATTATGAATCTTTTGCGATAATTCATAAGGCACATCATCAAGGCTAGTAGTTTCAAGAAGTTCTTGCAGTTCATAACTTAGCCTGTTATGTAGTCCTTCATCGTTATCAAGCCATAACTTAGCGTTCCATGTTGCCCAGTTATGCCAGCCGTTATATGTTTGTTCCATTTGTTAGTCCTCCCATGTTATATAATAATATATCATAATAGTATAAATATGTCAACAAAAAAGTTTAAAAACTTGCCGATATGTCGGCTGACATTACTTTAATACAAAGATATATAAGTCCACTTGTCAGTGCGTAAATAAAAAGTATGGCGATTGTGTCATTCATTACTTTACCTCCCATGTATTTAGGTAATTTTTTTGATTCTGAACCGCAAAAATTTTTGCCTTTAATAATTGTTTTGTTGGTAAATTGTTTCTTTTATAACCTTTTTTCAATGTATTATAATAACTTTCATTGGGTTGCCTGTAACTTCTATCATGCATTTGATAAATCATAATTGGAAGCTCGATATTTTCAGGAACGCTGTGTAAATTTGCTTTTTTTACTTTTGCTGTCATGTATAACTTATCGTAAAGAGTTGGATATCCTTCAAGCCTATCGAGTGCAATTTCACACTCTGGCGTAATAAGCCATAGCACACCATGCAAATTAAAATTTTCTGCGTGCTCAAAATCAGCAACACCACGAAAAGCTAGTCGATAATGTTTTATTACTGCATGCCCACAATTTATTGCTTTAGGGCAACGATAGCTCATCTCTTCAATGTTGGTATTCATTCCATAGCCAAAATATAATTTACTCATAATATATTATAATCACTAATATAATTATGTCAACTGTTTTGACTTAATATATTTAATCGCCTTTTCCATTTCAAGTACATTATCATCAAAGAAACCAATTGCTACGTTGTGCCTACTGCAAAGAACTCCTCTGGGTTGATTCTGATTTTTATAGTGGTCATGGTCAACATGTAAATTGCTACCATATATTTTATTATGTTCTTTATTGGTCATTCCACATTGTTCGCATTTACCACGCAAAATATTTGCTTGAAACCATTCCCAAGTTATTGATGGAAACTTTGTTCTAATTCTACAAAATGCAACGTAGTCTTTGTTCTTGTGATACCATTCTCTATTACCAACACGCCTTGCAACTACGTTTCTTTTGCGTGACGCTCTATTCTGGGCGTAAACCTTTTCTTTGTTTCTTTCTCTGTAAGCCCTTTGCATAAATAGAATCCTAGCATGGTTTTTCTTGTCCCTTGCTCTTCTTTTTGCTTTACCTTCCTCGCCTTCTCTTCTTCTTCTGAATGCGTAGAAATCTGGACTACCTTTCTTAGGTCTGTAAACGTGCACCCATTCTTTGATAAAGTATATATCACGTTTTCTTTGATGTAGGGGCTTAAGCCATTCTAACAACTGCGGTGTTAGTTTGGTGATAAACCTCCCATGTTTATCTCTTTTCATACCATACTATACCATACTTGATATAACAATGTCAACCATTAATTTAACTGCTCATCAAACATTTCTGTTTCAGCAACATCTTGCATAATTTGATAAATGGTATCTGAATAGATTTCTTCAGTTACATTCTGATAAATTTTTCTCATGCAAACTCGTAACAAAAACATATAAAAAAGTGGTTCCTGTAATTTTTGCTTTTTTGAAATCTTGTCGACTAAGTGTTGAACATTTGCCATATGTTCTATTTCATTTGCCATTGTTTCTTCAAATATAGCAATTGTCTTCTCATCAATATCTTTTTTCATTACTCACCTCCTAAAAATTCTATTGCTAATATTATAGGTACAAATATTAAAGCTGGTAAGAATATCACTAATGCAATACCTTTACCAATGTAACCTAAAATTTTCTTTTCCTCATCGTTAAACACGCTCATTATATCTTACCCACCCTAATGTTAAATTTACTTTTGAAATAGTCACTGTTTGCCTTTTCATAGCCAGCAATTCTATAAAGCAATTCTTCTGCTAGTTCTTTTCTACCGTAGTGTATGCCATCATCTATTGATTCACAGGTCTTTTCGGTAAGTTCTGTGTATTCAATTTCCTCTCTCAAATATTCTTTTACATATTCTAATGCTTGATTACTCATCATCTTCCTCCTTTATTTCAATTAATGTATGAAATATGTCATCACAATCTTGTTGAAAACTATGATTATCAAATCTTTTAACAAGTTCTTGCCAATTATTATCTGATAACTCACCATCACTAACATCATCATATGCCCAGTAGACACCAATGATGTCATCATCTGGATTGTTATATCTTTGTAATTGGTTTATAAAATCTTTAACTTTCATCCTCTTCCTCCTTTGGTACATGGTCATAATTCTCATGCTCTAAATCTTCTTGTGCCATAATTTCAGCCTCTTTTGGGCTGTAACCTTGCTCAAGATATACTTCATATCTATCTTCAAGAAAAGTTGTATTGTGATTGTTACTAAACATAATTAGTACCTCCATGATTATATATACATCATTAGTATAATTATGTCAAGCACATTAAATAAATTCGGAGTCGTGTTCTTTTTTGACTTGTTTTAGTTTGTTTGCAACTATAGTGTTGAAGTCTTCTTCGCTTTTGAATCTGCCTACAACGTCAATTGTATGGTCATTGCCAGTTCTATCTTTGAAAACCGTTGATGAAGAAAAAGGAAAACCTAGCTTTAGAAGTTCCATTGCCTCAGAGTAAAACTGTATTGCCTCATCTTGATACATGTTATTATCGTGTAGAAATGTTTTTTCAAATTCTGCTATTGCATTTTGCGAATACTCTATTGTCTTTTCGTTCATTTGATTATTGCTTTCTTCAAGTGCATATCTTGCCATGTGTACCCAGTCCCTTAGCATTAAGAATTTGCCAAGAAGTCTGTCGGGATATTTTTCTCTGTCTTTAAACATCATTGGTATATTTCTTTTGAATCTATCTCTTCTTATTGTTTCTGTAAGATATCCAGTGTGTGAAAGATGTATGTCAGATAAAATCATACTGGCTCCAACACCTTTGCCCATTTCTACTTCTGGGTGTTCATGAACATATCCGTAAAACTTTATGCCTTTATTATTTCTGAACAATCTAATTGGCATATCTACTTTTGGTGAGGTCAGTGGGTCAACGGTGTGATGTACCTGTTTTAAACTATATCCATTGAAAGCATTTTGCCTTAAATATTTAATCATCTTTTGCCCGTCCATCAGTCTTTCATCAGCGTCAATCCATAATATCATTGAACTATTTGCATGTCCTATGGTGTCATTCCTTGCTACATCAAATCCATGCTCTTTTGGGTTTTTGGCTGGCACGATTCTTGCATTGTATTTATATTCAGCAATATGATTTGTTTCATCTGTATTGCCTGTGTCACCTACTATTATTTCATTGACATAGTCTTGTGCTGATTCTAAACAACCACCGATTTCGTTCTCTTCATTTTTTGTTATCATGCACAATGACACAGTTTCTCTTGGACATTGTATTGCCACTTTTCTGTCCAAATTTACTTTACCAAAAGGCTTATTGCTCTTTGTAAAACTTAAAATAAACCAACCAAGTCTGTCGGATTGTTTTGCATTATATGGTCCTGAACATATTTGAATGTTTAAATTATTTTGTTGTCCAAATATTTCTTCTAGGTCACGTCTTTCAAAGTTCCAGAGATGTGCATGTCTCTCATCTTCCCAGATACCTATTGGCACAGTGATAACTACAGGTGAGTCTTTCTTTATCCACTTCATAAGTTTTGTCAAAAACTCATCTGGGTATGGCTGATGCTCTAAGACTTCCCCACAATGTAACGCATCATATTTTTCATTACAAGCAAATGTATCTTCATCTGATGTTATAAATTTAATCTTTTGTAATAAATCTGGTTGTGCTTTTTGTAT